>Ga0210399_10004358_pt1 | contig 11001 bp, 8 predicted proteins | sample IncBWC14MmetaG_FD_150865 | JGI IMG/M metagenome (GOLD analysis project Ga0210399, IMG submission 150865) | Forest soil microbial communities from Barre Woods Harvard Forest LTER site, Petersham, Massachusetts, United States - Inc-BW-C-14-M | ecosystem: Environmental > Terrestrial > Soil >...
CAAAACCTGGCTCTGTGAAGTAGTCGCGGTTCCCAGTACCGATCTCCTGACGCACATGGATGAGCTGTGCACTCCGGGGAGGAGGTATATTTGGATTTCTTTTTCCCGATCGGGCGATAGTCCCGAGGGCGTCGCCGTGCTCGACAGAGCTTGTAAGCGTCGCCCCGACATCTACCATCTCGTGATTTCTTGCAACGCAAACGGGCGAATGATCCGTGCCAACGCCGGCAATCCTCAAGTCCTGAGCCTCTGTCTGGAAGATGCCGTGAACGACCGCGGATTGGCGATGACGAGTTCCTTCTCCAATATGGTGGTTTTCGGTCAGTGCCTGGCTCACCTTGACGACTTGGGGAGATACGAACAAGTCCTGGTACAACTGATTCATGCCGGAAAGAGCTTTCTCCCGATTGCCGCTGATTCCGCAGCCGTGCTGGCGAAAGGGCCGTACACCAAGGCTTGTTTTGTCGGGTCCGGGCCGCTGAGAGCCGTGGCCAAGGAAGCTGCTCTCAAGTTGCTGGAGCTGACCGCAGGCAAGGTGCTGACCATGTCAGAATCGGCTTTGGGCCTGCGTCACGGTCCCATGGCAGCCTTGGACCAGGACACTTTGTTCGTATGTTTCCTTTCGAGCAACGGACGGGTTCAGGAATACGAGCGGAATCTGCTCGAGGAGATTGGAAAGAAACGGCTGGTGACCACCCGGGTCGTCGTAGCCGGGAGTGGGGTGCCGGCAATAACCTCGCTCGCTGAATACAGCCTCGCGCCCGCCGGGTCCCTCGCTCTCGCCGATGACTATCGCCCCGCGGTGGACGTAATCTTCGGGCAAGTCGTCGGCTTATTTTTTTCGCTACGATGGAAGCTGCGACCTGATTGTCCAAGCCCCAACGGCGCCATCAGCCGCGTGGTCCAGAATGTCAGCATTCATTCCTGATGAAGCTCCGCAGGCTGGAACATGAGAGGAGGTTCGAATGATTGAAGTCTGTGTCGTCGGGGAGATCAACCTCGATCTTATCCTTTACGGCTTGCCGAAAGACCTGGTGCTGGACCGGGAGCACCTGGCCAGCAATATGGCTTTTACGTTGGGAAGTTCTTCGGCGATCTTTGCCCACAACTTGCGGGTGCTGGGGACGCAAGTAGGTTTCGTTTCGAAAACCGGATCTGATCCCCTCGGGGCCATGGCTGCGGAACGCCTGTCTGCCGCCGGCGTCGATATCAGCCGGATGAAGCAGGGCACGGGAAAGACCTCCACCGGGCTTACGGTGGTTCTGCCTTATCCCCAGCATCGATATATTCTGACGTATCCGGGAACGATGTTTGAGATGCAGTATTCAGACATCGACATGGATTACGTCCGGACGGCTCGTCACCTCCATCTTTCCTCTTTCTATCTGCACCGCGCTCTCCGCCCACGAATCGTGGACCTGTTTCGCCAGGCCAAGGAAGCGGGTCTCACTACATCGCTCGACACCAACGACGATCCGGAAAATCAGTGGGCACAAGACCTGCTCGAAGTTCTGAAATACGTTGACATCTTCCTCCCCAACGATCGTGAGGCGAAGAAGATCGCGCGAACGGAGGACCTTTCGCATGCGCTCAATTTCCTGGCTGGGATTGTCAAGGCTGTGGTAGTGAAACGCGGCTCGGGCTCCGCGATCTGCCGCTCCGGCGACGAGCAGTGGAGCCTGTCGCCGCCAAGCGTTAAAGTCGTCGACGATGTGGGCGCGGGAGACACGTTTGATGCGGGCTTCATTCACGCGTACTTATTGGGGGCGAAGCTGGAAGACTGCCTGGCCTTCGCCAACATTGCGGCTGCGTATTCGGTGACCAAGGAAGGCGGAACCGAGGCGTTTCGCGACTGCAGCGGACTGTTCACCTTTATTCGTCAGCAATGGGATTCATTGGGAAGAGGAGTCTTGCCGGGGAAGGAGAAACAATAACCTCAAAGGTTGCGGAATTTGTCGGCGACCGAATCAGGAAGACTCTCTTCTAATCGGCGCGCAAGCCACTCTTGTAGTTCCGAGGCCAGGTGCGGGGGAAGCGAGGTGAACTGCAACCCGAAGCATCCCTGGCTGCACCAGCAGATTGTCGATGCAACCGCGAACTGGGATTTGCGATCCGGAAGGGTGAATATTACCTGAACCTGGACGCCGGTTTTGAGTGAGACCGAGGTCGCAATGGCGATCCCGCCCTCGCTGATGTTGAGGGCCTTGCCGCGAACGATCTGCAGGTCTGGCCCGCGAATCTCCGCCGGAATTTCAAGCGGGCAGCGGAAGTAGCGGCGGCGTTCCCGTACGATCAGGCCATAAGCAACCTTCAAACTCCGGTCGATCGAAGCCGGAGAAAGAGGTCTGCACAGCACAAAATTGGAACCTGCCTTGAAGGCAACAGCGGTCTCGGCATCGCTGCCGCTGATGGTGAATATCACGGTCGTCCGGTTTGAAGGGGAGTTCCGTATTTTCTCCAGGAATGCCTCTGCCTGATCTCCCAACTGGAGATCAACAATCACCGCTTCGAATTTTCTTTGGCTCAACAGGTGCAGGGCAGCGGGGACTTCGAAACATACTTCCGGGGACATGGCGAGTTGTTGCACCGATGCGCTCAGATGCTTAACGGTGGGCGCATCATTGGATACCACCAGAACGCTTCCCATCGACACCGAAGGTGCGGGTGCGGCTGCATTCGCGTTACTCATGCCATGTTCCCCCGCGGTCGCAGCGATTACGGCGTTCGATCCGATCTGCGTTGCTGTAACATTCTCTCCGATTTCTCGAAGAATATCGCGGCTTACTTTCGCAGTTTGGTACCTTCGATTTTTTTCCCAGAGTGGGACGAGGTTTACCTTTTAGTACCGGGTACCCCCTCCCCCCTTTGTCTGCAAAATCTAGAGCGCAAACGACTTATTTTACGACTACGTGCTAGATCTTTGAGTTTTAAGGAGTTACACGCAAAATCTAGACAACATGGGAGTTACGGCGGGTAACGACCAGCTGCGCCGGCCCGATTTGGAACGCGGGGCACCGGGCTCGATTGTCAAAGATCGGAGATTATCCAGTGGATAATCATATACAGCTAAAGATTATCTGAGTGGAAGGCTACGGTCAACCAGAAAGCGCGGCGCGCCCGAATCCAGTTCCGAGGTTCACGGACTCGGCCGTGATGCGGGGGGAGATTCTAGCGCGGATTGGACGAAGGCGTAATCGGTAGAGTGTGTGCGCAGTGGAAATGCCTCGCGGCGTCGGTTTTGTGCTGCCATCAGACGCAGGGTCCTTCGACTCCACAGAATCGTTCGCGCACGAACGATTCTGCTCCGCTCAGGATGACAGTTTTAGGTTAGTTTTTCTTTCTGCGTGCTTTATCGCGTCCCACCCTTCGGCAGAGGCACGACAGGATGGGGCACCCTATTTGGAGATGTGATTTGGATGTGCGCGCGGGGTCATTGGAAGAGTGAAACGACAGGAAGGTGTAGAATGCTTGCCCAGAGCGGGTTTTGCTGTTCTTCCGCACATGAGACCACGAGGAGGAAGGTTTTGAGAAACAAGTCCCTGGCAATATTCGGAGCGATCGTATTTTACGCGGCGGTGGCCTGGGCGGGCACCGAGACGGCACTGTGGAATTTCAGCAACAGCAATGGCGACGGCAGCACTCCATGGAGCAACTTTCTTATTTCCGACAGCAAAGGGAACTTCTACGGCGCGACCGGACAGGGAGGCACGAATTCGAGCGGAATGGTGTTCGAGCTTTCTCCCAACGGGAGGGGCGGCTACAGCGAGACCATTCTTTACGATTTCAAGGCCAGCGGGAGCGGTGACGGCTCCGCACCCTATGGGAGCCTGGTGTTCGACGGATCGGGCAACCTCTTTGGCACTACGAGCGGAGGCGGCGCCAACAGTGCGGGCACGGTTTACAAGTTGTCGCCGAAGTCTGGCGGTGGCTGGACCGAGAAGGTAATTTACAGCTTTGGCGCGAGCGGCGATGGATCATTTGCTGCCGCGGGCCTGACCATGGGCAAGAACGGGGCACTGTATGGCACAACGTCGTTCGGCGGAGCCATCGGCGCAGGAACGGTGTTCCGGCTTACGAAATCGAAAAAAGGTTGGACGGAAAAGGTGCTGCACAGCTTTGGCGGTTCTGGCGACGGTTCCTATCCTTACGCCGGCGTGATGCTCGACGCACTGGGGAATCTGTACGGTACGACTTCGATCGGAGGCGCGGTTGGCTACGGCTCCGTGTACCGGCTCAAGCTCACGAAGAACACGTGGACCGAGACCCTGCTTTACAGCTTCACCGACCAGAACGGCGACGGGAGTGGCATGTACTACGTTAACCTGATCAGCGACGCGGCTGGGAACCTCTACGGCGCGACCGCATTTGGCGGCACCAACAACAACGGCACGGTTTGGGAGTTGGTGTACTCACAAACGAAGAAAACATACTCGCGAAAGATACTTTATTCCTTCGGAGCGGCGGGCAGTGGGGACGGAAACTATCCCTATGGCGGCGTGGTGATGGGCAAGGCGGGGACGCTGTATGGCACGACCGAGGTGGGAGGCTCCAATCCCAACGGAGGGACGGTCTATGAACTGAAAAAGTCCGGGAAAACGTGGACAGAAACCATTCTGCACAACTTCACCGCTGGCAGCGACGGTCAAGATCCGTCGGCGAACCTGCTCCGGGATAGCGCTGGGCACCTCTATGGAATGGCGCAGTTCGGCGGCACATCGAATGACGGCATGGTGTACGAAGTGACGCCGTAAAACTCATTGGGGAGAAAGATAGTCATGAAAAAGATAGTGTGCGTTGTCCTGATTCCCGCCGCAATCGCGCTGTTGACGAGTCTTGCTGTGGCTCAGGGTTCGGTTCCGCAGTCGAGAGTGGTGCAGTTTGTGCCTCCGACGCCCCTGAGCGGCCGTGCGAACCTGACAATCAACCGTCCTAAGACACCGCCTCCTTATTGCAAGCCGTGTTTGTTCTACGGCGGTGATCTTGATCCTACGAACAGCCAGGCCGACACCTTCGCCAACGAAAATATTATTCCGGGCAATTCGCCTACGCTGGCCCAAATCTATTCGCCTTTCCGGGTACCCAAAGGGCAGACCTGGAAGGTAACCGGACTCCTCATCAATAGCCTCAGCTACCCCACCGCGCCCGATCCCGCGGAGACGCCGTGGGAGATTCGTAAGGGCATTGCTCTCGCTGGTGGCAGTGGCGGAAAGTTAGTCGCTCATGGCACGGCGAAAGTTTCGATGACGCCGACCGGTCGCAGCATCAACGGCACGCCTGAATACACCTTCGTGGTGAAATGGAAGAAGCCGGTAGTTTTGCCGGAGGGCAAATACTGGGAAAACGTGACGCCCCAATGCACCAATCCCAACAACTCGCAATGCACCGCCCAGGGGTTCACCGGGTTTCTTGAATCCGACATGGAGACCAAGGGCGGCTTCCACGGTTACGGACCCGCCGAACCCTGGGACGATTCCTTCTGGAATGCGCCGGTTTTTGGCCTGACTTGGGCAAACCTTTATCAGGTGCACCTACAGCGCGGGTTTCCTGGCGGTGACGCGTTGTCGGCGGGCGTGATCGGAACCAAGTAAGCGGTGTTTGAGTGAAGCAGTGGCGAGGGCATGGGTCCGTCTGGGGTCGTGGGTAAAGGGTGGGCCTGCCCTCGCAAAGATTTCGTCGGCTTTCAGCGGATTGAATCGCGCAGCTGCAGCAGGGCTTTATCCGCGGCATTGAGGCGGATCGAGCCGAAGCTTGGATATTCGAGGTCGAGTGCGGAGTCGCCTACTCCTCGGGCGGAGTCTGCAGCGCACTTGCGCTCTGAATGCCGGTGGCGATTTCAGGAATGATTCCCAGGGTTCGGTAAATTGGGTGAACGTGTTTTCGGATTGTGCTGAGCTGGGAGGCGAACCAGGCAGCGCCGGCGATGCAGATGGTTCCGCTGATGATGACGGTTCGGGGCGCCCCGATATGGTGTGCCAGCGCGCCAGCCATGAGGCTCCCGAATGGCGCCATTCCGAGGAATGCCATGGAATAGAAGCTCATCACGCGGCCGCGTTTGTCATCTTGGACGATGGTTTGCAGAATGGTGTTGCTGGCCGCCATCTGAGTCATCATGGTGCCGCCGACGAACAGCATCAGCAGCAAGGAAAGCCAGAGGGCGCGAGACAGACCAAGGGCAATCAGACCAACTCCAAAACTAGCGGCTGCGAATGGGATCAGCCGGCCCAGGCCGAGAACGTTTTTTCTGGTGGCTAGAAACATTGCTCCGGCGAGGGCTCCGACGCCCGATGCGCCCATCAGGAAGCCCAGAGTGTGGGCACCTCCACGAAGCACCTGGGCTGCAAAAATCGGCATGAGCACCGTGTACTGCATGCCCACCAGGCTGACCAAGGCTAAGAGGAGAAGAATGGAGCGGATGGGTACGAAGTGGGTGACGTAGCTCCACCCCTCCTTCAATTCACGCCAAATCGCTTTGTCCGGCTTTCTCTGCTGGACCGCCGCGATTTTCATTGCCAGCAGGGAAGCAATGACAGCGAGGTAGCTGAAGCCGTCGATCAGAAAGCAATAGCCTTCACCAACCGCAGCGATAATGACTCCGGCAAACGACGGGCCGAGAAGACGAGCGGTGTTCACCATGGAAGAATTCAGGGCAATGGCGTTGCCGAGGTCGGCGCGATCCTCCACCATCTGAATGACGAAAGCCTGGCGGGCCGGCATATCGAAGGCATTGATGATGCCCTGCGCGAGGCCCAGCCAAATCACTTCGCGAATGGTAATGATTCGGGCGAGTGCCAACCAAGCCAGGGCGAAGGATTGCATCATGGAAAGAATCTGGGTGACGAGCAGAGTGTGATGGCGGTTCCAGCGGTCCACCCAGACGCCGGCGAACGGTCCCAAAAGGAAAGTTGGGATGCGTGATGCGAAGCCTACGATGCCCAACAGTAAAGCCGAGCCAGTTAACCGGTACACGAGCCAACTGGTGGCAATCTGAGTCATCCAGGTGCCAATCAGCGAGACCGTCTGGCCGGTGAAGAACAGGCGATAATTCCGGGAGCGAAGCGCGCGGAGAGCAAACTTCCAGGTTGCTCCGCGGGCGCTTGCGGCTTGCCCGAGCGGGTTGGGGAGCGAGTTCGATCCCGGATTTCCTGACGGGAGTCTCGGCATTGACGAAGATCCTAGTGACTGCGCATAGCCGCTGGGTCCGCGCTGTGAGAGAATTCGAGTCGCACGCGTCGCATGATCGAGTCTAACTATTTTTTCGGCGCGAAACTGGTGCCAGCGAACGATCCAGTTTCTCCGCGCACTTGCCCGACTGCTCAGTCGCTAAGCACAAGCGTTAATTCGCGGTTCGCCGCGCTCGTGCGAGCCAAAGAGATTGACTTGCAGTTGTCCACAATCCAATCGGCGCCGGCAGCTTTGAGTTCGGGCTCCGGAACCGTGGTTCTGCAGGCGATGACGCGAGCGCCGGCGGCCTTGCCTGCGCGTATACCCGCCGGGACATCTTCCACCACGACACAATCCTGCGCCAGTAGGCCCAGCAACGATGCGCCTCTGAGGTAGGGCTCGGGATCCGGCTTTCCGTTCTTTATGTCATCGCAGGTGACCAACCGCTGGGGAATGGGCAGCCCAGCCGCGCGCAGCCGGACTTCCGCCAGAGGGCGCGTACAGGAGGTGACGATGGTCCATCGGTCCGAGGGAAGAGCCGTTAGCAGTTCACGGGCTCCCGGCAGAGTCACTACGCCGTCCAAGTCTTCAATCTCGCTGCGTTCCACTTCGCGGTTTTCGGCTTCGTGGTCGGCGTGCGGCAGGTAGTCGTGTATGGTCGCAACACTGGGACGCCCGTGGGCTTTACGAACAACTTCGTCGGGATCGAAACCGTGGGAGATTGCCCACTGTGTCCACACTCGAATGACGGCGGGAGTGGAGTCGATCAGCACGCCGTCCAAGTCAAAGAGAAGCGCGCTGCAGGTGATCTGGGTCATGTACCACGATAACAAAATCCTTTTTGCTAAGAGCGGCTACTGGGGTTCCTGAGTGAGTTCGGGATTCGGCATTGGTCCTGTCTCCAGCTCCAGATGCCGTTTTTCGCGGGCGGCATTGGACAATTGCGTGAACGTTTGCATCTCGGCTTTTGCTTCTTGAGTCCGTCCGAGTCGCTGCAGCACTTGTCCGCGGAGGTAGTGAATGCCGGGGCTGTCGGGATCCAACTTGAGGGCTGCGTCAATCTCGGTCAGGGCTTCCCCGTATTTGCTTTCCCGCTGATACACGCGGGCGAGTTGAAAATGCGAGCTGGCAAGTTGGGGATCCAGACGCAGCGCTTTGCGAAACATCTTTTCCGCTTCCTGATCCTGCTGCTGAAGGTAATACACCTGTCCCAGTTGGTCATAGTTGTAAGTCACGTCCGGCTCGATGACGATGTCCTTGAGGAATTCCGCCTTGGCCCGTTCCATATCCTGTTTCTTCAGATAGGCCATTCCTAGATTGAAGTGGGCGAAGGGAAGGGAAGGGTCTCCCTTGACTGCGAGGTCGAGCTCGGTGATGGCGTCGTCGTATTCTTCGCGGTTCAGATGAGCCTTGCCCATCAGGAGATGAAACTCGGGCGAGTTCTGGCCGATTTCGACTAAGTGGCTCAAAGCTCGTTGCTCCAGATCGGCACGTCCCGCCTTGTTGGCTGCGATGCCCAGCACATACAAGTAGTTCAACTGGCCGGACGCCTGTGACCAGAGCGGTTCGAGCGCGGTTGCCGCATCGCCGTAACGTCGAACAAAGAAATAACACAGCCCCAGCAAATAGCGCGCCTGGAATGAGTCAGGAGCATTGTGCACGACAGATTCAAAGGGAGGGATGGCGTTGCGAAAATCGTTTTGGCGATAGTAGGCTAGCCCGATGTTGAGCCGTATGCCCGCGATCTGCGGCGCCAGGTCTTCGGCTTTGCGCAACATCTCCAACGCGCGCGGCCACTGTTTACGCCGCATGTAGATCACTCCCAGGTTTGCGTACGCACCCGCCACTTGCGGATTGATGGCAAGCACGCCTCGAAACGCATGTTCGGCTTCGTCCAGATTGCCGCTCTTGAGCGCCGCTTCACCTTGCTGAAAAAGGCGTTGAGGATCAGCATTCTGCGCCGGCGGCACGGGGAGCGGTTTTTGGGGCTGAGGCGGCTGCGCCTGCTGAGCGTGGCCCACCTGCCAGCCGGCCAGGCAGAGGAAAATCAGCAAAAATCGCATGGTTGAACTTGACACTGGGTGCACTCTCTGCTGTAGTGTCCGCCAGCGGCAGCGTGAATTCAAGCTGCGATCATTCACGGCAATGCGGTCCAGAGATGAAAAACTCGCGATGAAAGGTGCAACGGTCACGATTCGTGACGTGGCGAAGGAAAGTGGTTTTTCGTCGACCACCGTCTCCATTGTTCTGAACAACGCTCCGCTGGCGCGCTACATTCCAGCGGTCACCAAGAAGCGGATTGAGCAGGCGGCCAAGAAGCTGGGTTACCGGCCGAATCTGTTCGCCCGCTCTCTTCGCAGCAAGCGCAGTCACACCGTTGGGGTCATGGTGTTCGACATGACCGACCCTTACTGCACCCTGGTGCTGCGTGGCATTGAGAATACTCTGTATCAGTCCTCTTACCTTCCCATTCTCACCGATGTTCACAACGAGCGCAGCCGGTTCGAGCGTTATCTGGAGATGCTGCTGGACCGGCGGGTCGAGGCACTTATCGTGGTGGCCAACTGGCTGTTCGTTGATATCGATGTTCTGGCCGATCTGGAGAAGAGCAGTATTCCGACCGCGATGATCGGGCGCGAGTTGCGGAACGACTCCATCAGCTCGGTAATGGTCGACAATGAACTTGGGGCTCATGCCGCTCTCGAGCATCTTCACGCACTGGGGCACCGCAAGATAGCCTTCATCCGCGGCCCCAAGACTCTTGCAGACAGTGCCCCACGCTGGAAGGGAATCCGGTCTTTCGCCAAGTCCAGCGGGTTGGAGCTCGATCCCCGGCTGGTTCTTGATCTGCCTGAATCCCGTGACCCGATTTCAAGTTTTGAAGCGGGGTACAAATTAACGGAGGATTTGCTCAAGCAGAAGCGGCCATTTACTGCATTGATCGCCTTCGACGACATGACTGCGTTTGGAGCGATACGTGCGCTGGCGAAAGCTGGTCTGCATGTTCCGGAACACTGTTCGGTCATTGGCTTTGATGACGTGGCCGCTTCCAGTTTGTACACGCCCTCCTTGACCACGGTGCGTCAACCCATGGAAGTTATGGGGACGATGGCGGTCAGCATCGTGCTTGACGGAATCAATGCCGTGCAGGAGAAGCGAAAAGTTCTCGCAGTACACCGCAAAGTAGCGCCAGAACTCGCCGTCCGGGAATCCACCCGAAGCCTGTTGTGATCTGCCATCCGCGGGCTCAAGTTGCTTTTTCGCTTGACACGGAGCGTCGAGCTACCTCACTATTAACACGTTTTAATACACGCTTTTTAGCCATTTGCGGGCGCGCACACCAGGGCGATTGCAGGTGGACAAGCTAAGGTGTTCCGGCTCGAATATAGGTCGTCGCAGGTCCCCGGTTTGTATTTACGTTTCCAGGGTTAGGGAGTTGCATATGAAGTCCCGTCTCTTGTGGTTTTCAATCTTCGCGTTCGTATTCTGCATTCCTGCAGCGCTTCTGGCGCAGGATAGCGCATCCGTTACCGGCACTGTGACCGATCCCAGCGGAGCAGCGATTCCTGGCGCTCAAGTGACGGTGATCAGTCAGGAGCACGGCATCAACCGGGCTGCCAGCAGCAACGCCAGTGGGGACTACCTTTTCGCGGCCTTGCCGATCGGTACCTATAACCTGACGGTCACGGCTCCGGGCTTTAAGAAGTTCCAGGCGGCGGGGGTTGTTTTACGCGTAGCCCAGAAAGCCCGCGTCGATGTCGCGATGCAGGTGGGCGGAACCAACACCGAAGTGACCGTCGAGGGCGTGAGCGTCGCCCAGGTGGAAACCCAGTCTTCCGA
>Ga0210399_10004359_pt1 | contig 10999 bp, 7 predicted proteins | sample IncBWC14MmetaG_FD_150865 | JGI IMG/M metagenome (GOLD analysis project Ga0210399, IMG submission 150865) | Forest soil microbial communities from Barre Woods Harvard Forest LTER site, Petersham, Massachusetts, United States - Inc-BW-C-14-M | ecosystem: Environmental > Terrestrial > Soil >...
CGTGCCCGCCAGGCATGCACTCAATCCACGATTCATGGCGATGCCCAGGTACTTGTTTACCGCGGGGCGGCGCATGTCGGAGTCGACCAGAAGCACCGATTGTCCGGTTTGGGCCAGAACCACCGCGAGGTTCAATGCGGTGAAGGTCTTGCCTTCCTGCATCATGGCGCTGGTCACGAGAATCACCTGGGGCGGAGTTCCCGGAGAGGACAATAGTAAGGAGGTCCGCAGTGCGCGGAACGCTTCTGCAGTTCCCGAATTGCGCTGCTCCATGGTCACGGGCGGAATGAATTGTTTCGTCCCCGCGGCGGCCAAGGCTTTTTGTCCATTCTTGCTGTTGGTTCCGACCATAAGGACGCTGGGAATCACGCCCAGCGACGGCAGCGAACAGTAGTTTTCTATGTCTTCAGGGGTGCGAATGGAATTGTCGACATTTTCGACAACGAAAGCTAAAGCCATGCCGAAGAGAAGGCCGCCGAGACAGCCCAGGGCGATGTTGAACGGAATCTTGGGCTCGACAGGCTCGATGGGGACACTGGCGGGATCGACAATATTAATATTGCTGGACTTGAGGCCGGCCATGATTCCGGCTTCTTTGAGTTTCTTAAGTAAGCCTTCATACAGGTCCCGGCTGGATTCGACATCGCGGCGCATGATGGCGTACTGGATGGCGTCTTCGTTCAGTTTGTAAGCTTCCTGTTTCTGCTGGTCGAAGGAAGCTTTGAGCATTTCTTCGGACTTCAGCGCGGCTTTGTATTCCGCGTGCACTGCCTGGCCCACCTTCGTTATTTCATCTGCGATTGCCGAATCAAGCTCGTTTAATTGCGATTGCAATTGGATCACTCGCGGATAAGCAGCGCCGTACTTCGCCGCCATTTGCGCATATTCCGCTCTCACTTCGGAACGTTGTTTGTACAAAGCTCCAAGAACGCTTTCCGGGGCGATGCTGGCAATGAGTTCGGGGTTTTCGGTGCTGGCGATGCGGAACTTCGCTTCTTTAAGGATGCGATCGCCCTCGGCCTGGGAGAGTTCCTTGTTGAGGTCTCCCAGTTTGTCGATGATGATGTTGTGAGTTTCGTCAGTTCCCAGAATGCCGGTCTTCTTCTGATACGCAATCAGTTTCTCTTGTGAAGACTCCGCATTCTTTTTTAGATCGTCCAACTGTTTGGTCAGCCAGTCTGCGGTCTGGAGGGTGGATCTGTATTTCGTTTGGAAGTTGTGCTCGATGTAGGTGGTGGCAACGGAATTTGTGATATCGGCCGCCAAGCCGGGGTCTTTGCTGCGGAAGTGGATTTCAATAATTTCTGTTTTGGGGACGAGTTGGACGGTCAACGACCGATGGAGCGCGTTGACCAATCTCACCCGCTGGGTCGGGGTCAGGCTGTCGAAGTCTTTCGGCGATTGCTCAGCCAGCATGCCGGCAAAGGCTTTGTTGCGGTGCAGGCCCAGTTGCCTGATGACGCTGGCGGCAATTGTGTCACTCCCCACGATCTTGATTTGGGTCTCGAGCTTGGTATTCATGTCGAGGCCCATAGGCATCACCGTCTGCTCGAGGCCCAACCCATCCGGCCCTTCCAGGTCGAGCAGAATGCGGGCGGTGGCGTCATATCGCTTCGGCAGAAATGCGGAAACGATAGCGACGAACAGCGCAATCGTGATCAGGCTGCCAATAACCAGCCAGCGACGTTTTTGCAGCACGCGCCAGAATTGGATGAGGGAGATCTGGTCCTCGTGCGACTCGATGGTCACCGTGTGCGGTTCAGCAAAAGCAAACGGTTCCAGTTCCGCCTTTTTGTTTGTTGCTAGAGAGTGGTTGTCTGTCATTCGGTCCCTAGGGCTTGCGTCGGAGAGTAAGTAACTTCAGCGCTTTGCCTCATAGCGCGAGGGCGGCGAGTCCATCGTTCTTGTGGATTGCCTTCAGGCGCAACAAGACATTCTTCCGTGGTGGTCACGGGGGGCAGGAAAGATTCGAACATCAAGGCTTTACACCAGAATTCCGCATAGGCGGCAGTAGCCTCATCCGTGCTGGCATAACCGGTGGCTTCATCGGTCACTACGCGATAAAGCCCGTGGTGGGCGACGATCGAGGTCATCAGGGCAAGAGCCGCAATCGACGGATCGAGATCGCGTGCCAGCCCGGTCGAGGCGCAGCGGGCGAGGTATTCACGAATCGGCTGGAAAAAGGGAACCAGGTATTTGCGCAGGATTCGTTCCGCGCCGTGTTCCAGTTCAAAAAGGCTGAGATACAAAAGGCGAACCATCTCGGGTTGGTTGTGAAAGGTCTCGACCAGCAGGGTGATCACGCCGGGCAGAGCAGTGCGAGGATTCTCGTCGGCATCGAGCCGCCCACGAAGTTCTTTGCTGATCCGCAGCCGCCGGAGACGGGACTCAGTGGCCGCCCAAAAAAGATCTTTCTTTCGTGCAAAATGCCGGAAAACAGTGACCTCGCTGACCCCTGCCAGACGGGCAATCTCGTGCGTGCTGCTGCCCGCGAATCCTTGTCGCGAGAACAGTTGGACAGCCGCTTCCACAATACGGTCTTTTGTGGAATTCTTACTGCGATCTTTTTCTACTGGCATTTTACCTGGCAGTGACTCTGGGCGGGCGTAGCTGCGGAGTCGGTCGAACGGGGATCCATGGGTTCGACATCGGCGGCGTCCAATTCCACCGCCACACTCTGTTTGATTAACTCCACGGTTAGAACTACTCGAAAGCCATTGGCGCTGCGAACCAGTACGCCTGTCAAGCCGGTCAGCGATCCCGCCCTGATGCGCACCTTTTGCCCAACGATGAGGTTGGTGTACGGCTCAAACCTCTGCAAGTGCAAACCGGAACGCAAGGTCTCAATCTCGACATCAGGAAGGTGAGAAGGTTCGCCCTTGGGGCCGACAAACGAGAGTACCCCGGGCACGTCCAGAACTCGAACCCGTTCATTTCGCGCGATGTTTACGAACAGGTATCCGGGAAATAACGGAAGTTCAACCTGGGCCTTGCAACCGTTTTTCCAGCGGTGGATGGTCCGGAACAAAGGAAGGAAGCATTCCACGCGGCGGTACCCAAGATGTTCGCGCACCCGCTTCTCATGTCTTGGACTCGTCTGCACAGCGTACCAGTGAGGAGGGCGTTCTGCTGTCTGCAACGCCGGAGGCAATAACGAGTTGTTGATCGTCGGTGAAGTGCTGGCGTCCATCAATTGAGACAAGCTTCGCCCCCGTCGCTTAGATAGCGGTTGTTTCGTTTGAAAAATTTTGTTGGTACTCGCGGTCGGTGCTGGAAACCGCTTATCGCCACCGCGAGTTTCACGACCGCGGTGTAAGTAGGCGACTACACGCTTCGCCTCGCGCTGCTAGATGCATGGCGGGTGCCAATTCGGTACTTTCACTAACTCAAGTGTTCTTCTGCGCTTAGCGGCCCCAATTCGGGAAGGACTGGGAGCTCGTGTCTCAAAAGGAGAGGAAGAATACGAATAAGTTCGGGTCGTCGTCTCATCTCGGGGAAACTGGAGCCCAGAAATCACCGTGCAATGTCGCGCGCAGTTTTGAGCTTGCTACCAGTGCGGGTTGGTGGATCAAAGCTGGGCGCGCATCGGACGACCGAACAATTCCGGCGCCTCGAATTTTGCTTTTGAAGACGGTAGACTCTGCCGACCAAGTGTCTCAAAGCGAGAGAAAAATCTGGCGATCGTATCTCGCCGTCTCATTCGCGACGAAGAAAACAACATCGGACCTGACCTCTAAGAGCGATGTTCGGTGAGCGCTGAAAGTTTTTCCGGAGCGCCGCGGCACACGTGGTATTGCATGTAAATGTCCGACAGTGCTCGTTTTATCTCTACGAGCAGGTCCGTCTGAACTCCAATCCAAGGTGCTAGTTCCTCAGCTACTAGTGTCGGGTGCCGGGTCCAAGTTAATCTCGGCGATTAAAGTGCTCTAATGTTGCAGGGCATCTGTGATTTTGGCCCGCCGGTGCCCCTGCAATGAATGTGGATCAGCCGACCGCGAAACCGAAGCTTGAGCACCAGGAGGAAAGGGTGCGTAATCGTTATCGAAGGTTCAATATCTTTATTGCTTTTGCTCTGGCCTCAGCTCTCTCGCTGCAGGCGCAGTCCGATCGCATGGACGCTCCGCGGAGGGACAATCTCCAAGTGCAGGGCGATTCTGCCCGGCCGCTGCTCGCTGCGGCCTTGGTTGATGCTTCGGCGACGGGCGCAGCCAGCAGAGAATCCGACCTGCCGGACGCACCCAGCGCCACGAAACCAGACACTGCGACCGGAGGTGCACCACCTTCTCCGGCAGTCAAGAAACCCGAGTCTCAAGGCGCACCGGTCGCGGCCAAGGGTGGTCCACTATGGATCGACCGGGGTGTCGCTGACCGGAACTATTTCCTGGTCACTGGGGGAATGGTTGGGGCAAGCATCGCGAATGCGGAATTGACCCTGCACTGCTTCACCCAGCATGCTTCCTGCAACGATCTTCCAACCTCCTTACGCAGCCGGTCGGCCGTGTATGGCATAGGAATTCCTGCGGACCTTGGGATCGCGTATCTGACTTACTGTCTGAAAAGGAAACACAACCATATGTGGTACGTCCCGGCCGCGGCCGTCACCGGCACCAACATATTTTTTGCCTATCGCGCTTATCACTGGACGCAGGAGCATTCCAAACCGTGATTTCGTAGCTCTCGCTGTCAGGAGGGCAACCGAGGATCTATCGGGGACCGGAGATGCACTGGATTTGGTAGCGGTCGCAGATCCGGTTTGCGATATCCCAACCGCGTCAAACTCGCTCAGCCGCGGAACCACAAAACGCAAAGTAAGCTCCCGGAGGATGTTGTCCAGCAGGCGATCGAGTTGGGCCAGCGGAGACATGTCTCTAGAGCCCAGGGCTTGCAACCGGGCCGCCGCATTGCATGGGAGCAGGTTCTCTCCCATGTGCTCTGCGTTCCTAGTCACCGCTGACACAACCTTCAAGCAGAGACCACTTTGAAAACTGCACTCGATCCTTTACTTATCGTTGGATTCCGTTATAACGGATTGGGCAGCTCTGGGGTTGTCACTTAATTGTTAAACGATTGTCCCGAAATTTAGACAGTTCTAGCGGCTGCGGGCCTCGGAAAAGGACTCCGCTAGAACGCAACGATGAACGCCTGAGGGATTGGCGAGTAGTTCTTCATCGACGGAACGGCGAAGCGGGCATGCGATGAGTTCCGCATACCCGCTCTGCTTTAGAGGACTGACGCTCTCTTATTCTCTTTCACCGGTGCTCGGATTCAAGAAAAGGAAGCCATTGCTCCGCATCTTGGTGAAGTTAAACATTTGCGTGATGGAGTTGGCGATTCCGTCGAACGAACCCTGGCCAATGCGTTGCCCTCCCAGCCAGTTGTCTTCGACGAAGTGGATGATCGAACTCTGGTCAGTTACGGTGCTATCGACGAAGTTCTGTCTGGCCCAGGGCGAGATCACCATTAGAGGCAACCTTGGACCATAGCCGCAACGGCCAAGCGCATGGGTGTTGGCTGGGTTAATGCCCGGGAGAGACGTTGCGGCCGTACCGCAAGCGCCAGGTCCGGTGAGAGCATCATCTGGCCCGGTCGAAGTGTTGAGGATTGGGCCCATTTGGTGGTCGTACCATCCGTCGGAGTCGTCATACATGATCACCACAGCCGTGCTGCTCCAGGTGGGCTGCGCTTCCAGGAAGTTGATGGTGTTTACCAGGAAGTTTTGCTCATCCAGTGGATCGGAATACCCAGCGTGCCCGTCCTCGTAGGCTGGAGCCTTCAGAAAGCTCACGGCCGGGAAGTAACCAGCGGCGACCGCGGTGAAGAAGTCCTGAATGTCGTACTGGTGATTCGCTGGCCCGTTGCTGCCAATCTCGGAGAGGGAATTTGGACGCGTGTGCTGCGGATTGCCAGTGGAAGCGTAATAACCGAAAAGTGAGTGGTGCGGAATGTAATCGGCAGTTGTTCCCGCAAGGCCGGCCGAGCTCCTCGCGCAACCTGTCGTGCCGTTCGGGTTGACAATGGACAGATTGAACCCGCCCATGAATCCTCCCCAGGTAATGCCAGCCGCATTCAACAGGTCGCCAATATTCTTTCCACCCATTTGGCCCTGGGCGCGAGTCGGGTTGGAGCAGACATCACCGATCGGGTCCGCATCCCCAACCATGGTAAGCGAGCCATCGCTGCCTCCGCTCACTTCATCGCCAGTCCCGTTCAACGTGCTGGTGACGCCGTTGGTCTGGCCCGAAACCAGGTTGAGCAGTCCCGGCGTGGAAGGCCCGAAGGTCGTGCCGTAGGAATTGTCGCTCATGGCGAAAAACTGCGCGTAGTTCCACATGGCGGTTACGGTGTTGCCGTCGAAGTAGCCCATCACCTGGCTGCTGCCAAATCCGCCGTTGGCCGGAAACAGATCCATCAAGCCTGAATCGAAAGCCTTTTGCTCATCCGTGTACCCGTGATCCTGATCCCCCGTCACGGCTTGAGAACGATCGAACCGGAATGGGTTGGAAGCTGCGGTGCCGTTCAATGGATTCAAGTTGGGATTGAAGCTCAGCAGCGCGTTGGTGAGGCCGTTGACCGTAGGTGTGTTAGGAGTCGCCTTGAAAACAGGTTCCCCTTTGGGGTTAAGGGCTTGCGGGTAGGTCCCAAAGTAGTGGTCGAAGGAAATGTTTTCCTGGAAGATGACTACCAGGTGCTGGATGGGGGTTGCAGTCGGGGCAAGCTTCCGTACTACCTTCGAGGCGGCGAATGCAGGCGAAACACTCGGTCCCAGGGCCAAAGTCAATGCTGTCAGCGTAGCCAGCATTTTCCTGGGGGCGGCTGATGCTCTCATTCGGTTGAACATCTTTCTCCTCCGTCCTTCGGCCAACTGTTACCACGACGCTAAACACGGCGTAGCCGAGGAAGAGAAAGGCTAGAGGGTTCATATTTCGTGCGCGTGACGCGATTGTTAAAGATGCGTGAATTGAACTCGCCAGCCATATGGCAGCAGGGTGCGGGTCGTGCCCGATGATTAAATCCGCGACCGACGGAGGGGCGGGAGTTTGTTCCGTTTTCGTAACAAAGGAGCGAGCTGTGTTCGAACCCGCTCGAAACGTGTTAACAAGGATGCGAGAGCTGCCCACTGTTTGCGGCTGAAGGGCGCGACCGTTCCCGCCAGCACGGTGGAATAGCTGCTGGCAAGTCGAGCAAAATGGGAGGCACAGCGTGAGCATGTACGCATCTAGTTTCGCGGCCCGAGCCATTTCTGACGTCCCCGTAGGAATCGGGGTACGGAAAGACAAGGTATTGATTGTTGAAGGCGAGAAAGAGAGTCGCGGAGTATTGCGCGATTACGTCGAGAACCAGGGTTACGAAGTTGCGACAGCCGGGACTTGCGCCCTCGCGGAGCAGGCGTGGCGTGCAACCCGCCCCGATGTCGCCATCGTCGATTACCACCTTCCCGACGGGACTGCTCTCGAACTCATCCCTCGGTTGAAGGCGATCGATGCCTCGATTCCCATCATTATTCTGACCGGATATGGTTCGATCGACTTGGCGGTTGAAGCGGTCAGGCTGGGCGCAGAGAATTTTTTGCCTAAGCCCGCGGAGTTGTCCACTCTCCATGTCATGGTTCAACGTAGTCTGGAGAACCAACGACGACATCGACAGAAGTTGGCAGAGAGGACCGCGGGTGATCGCGGAACCCCGGATCCTTTCTTGGGGAAAAGCGACAGCATCCGAAGACTTGCCGACCTGGCCCACCGGGTGGCGTTGAGCGATACGCCTGTCTTGATCCAGGGAGAAACTGGCACGGGCAAGGGCACGATCGCCCGTTGGTTGCATCAGAACGGTCCGCGATACTCCGAACCTTTCGTGGAGATGAACTGTAGTGGTTTGTCGCCGGATGTGCTGGAGTTCGAATTATTCGGAGATGATCAGGACGAGGTACGGGAGACGCCACAAGGTAAAACAGGGTTGCTGGAGATCGGCCACAAGGGGACGGTTCTCCTCGAAGGGATTGAAAGCTTGGATTTCCAGAGCCAGTCAAGACTACTGAAAGTCGTAGAACAGAGGCAGTTTCACAGGCTCGGGGAAGTTTGCGATCGACAAGTTGACGTGCGTTTGATTGCTACCACCCAGCAAGTCGTGGCGCAGTTACGGAAGCATTTTCGGGGCGATCTGTATTATCGCGTACGATGGATGACTCTTTCCGTCCCACCTCTGCGTGAGCGGGTCGAAGACATACCCATACTGAGCGCCCATATCCTGGGAAAGTGGACTGCCGAACTCGGGACTGCCAGCTTGCAACTTGGTCCGGTGGCACTGCGAGCCTTGCAGAGCTACGCTTGGCCGGGAAACATTCGGGAACTCAGAAATGTCTTGGAGCGGGTCGCGCTTGCCGCCAGAAATGATACGGCGGAGGATTTGCACTTTGATGTCCGCGTCGAGCAATATCTGGCTGGCATCGGCCAGTTCAGAACTCTAGAGGAGATGGAACGCAACTACATCCAGCAGGTGCTTCACAAGGAGCGCGGACGAGTCCAATCCGCTGCGAGGAAGCTCGGCATTCCGCGCAGCTCTCTCTACCACAAGCTCAAACAGTACAAGACGGATCAGTCGGGCATGCACCCAGTTTCTTGATGCGCACGACACCCTGTTCGCTCGAGATCCAAGGGAGCAAGGGGCTCAAGGCGGAATAAGCTACCGGCAGTTCAGGCGACCCTGCGCATCCGTTTACTGACCGATCGAGCTCGCGACCGACGAGAAAACGTTATTCGAGCTGCCGCCGATCAGCCGTATGGTTCCGACCACCAGAACCAGAATTACTGCAAGCATGACAGCGTACTCCGCTATATCCTGGCCCTGTTCCTCAGACCAGAGCCTCTTTATCAACTTACCCATACTGCTGCCCTCCGCTGTTGGTGTTGTCGCGCGCGATTAATCATGCCGGGACGAAGCGTGCTTGTCAAATCAAAGTTGCGCTGGAAGGATCGGTTCAAAGGCGGTCTACCCACGCCTGCGGGCTGATGCGGCTGGCCGTCCGTCGTGCTGTTTCCCAACGGTTCACGAATCTGATTTGCAAACACAATCACGCTGCTGATCGCCGGTAAGGTAACGGCGTTAGTCTGTCTCCGAGAGCCGGAACATCTCAATCCACGGTACCGAACTGCTTCAGGTCTTCCGGACCATCTTTCAGGGTGACGGCCTCTTTTCCCTGCACCATCTCCCGTACCTTCTCGACCACGTCTGGGTTGGCCAGAGTGGTGATGTCTCCGGTGTTCAGGTTGTTGGAAATTGCGGCGAGCACCCGGCGCATGAGTTTGCCCGAGCGCGTCTTGGGCATATCGGGGACGATGTGAACTCGCTTCGGCCGGGCAATCTTGCCGATGATGGTTTCAATGGCTTTTGTGACCTTGTCGAGGATCTCCTGGCTGGGCTGAACGCCCGGCTGCAGCGCGACATAGACTTCTGGCACGCGACCTTTGATTTCGTCTACCACCGGTACCACCGCAGCTTCGGCAACTTCGGGGACGGTCAGGCATGCGGATTCGATTTCCTTCGTGCCCAGGCGGTGTCCAGCTACGTTGATGACGTCATCCACTCTCCCCAGAATGCGGAAATATCCGTCTTTTGCCAAGACAGCTCCGTCGGCCGCGAAGTACGGCCAGTCGCGCCACTCTTTGCTGTTCAGGTTCTTGCAATATTTCCTGTAGTACTGATTGACGAAGCGATCGCGGTCACCCCAAATCGTTTGCATGATTCCGGGCCACGGATTGCGAATGCAGATGTTCCCCGCCTTGCCCGATCCGGCGCTGACTTCGTGACCCTCTTCGTCCAGAATATAAGGATAAATTCCTGGCAAGCCTGGGCCCGCACTGCCGGGTTTCATGGGATCCAGCGCCGGCTTGGTGCTGCACAGGAATCCGCCGTTCTCCGTCTGCCACCAAGTATCGACAATGACGGCTTCACCCTTGCCGACCTCTTCGTAGTACCATCGCCAGACTTCGGGCTCGATTGGTTCTCCGACCGACGTCATGTGCTTGAAGTGATAGTTGTATTTCTTGGGCTCGTCATGGCCGGACTTGCGCAACATGCGGATGGCCGTGGGCGAAGTGTGGAAGATGTTGACGTCCAGGCGTTCAGCAATGCGCCATACGCGGCCAGCGTCCGGATAGGTTGGGACACCTTCGTACATGACGCTGGTGGCGGCCAGCGCCAGCGGACCGTAAACAATATAGGAGTGGCCCGTAATCCAGCCGATGTCGGCCATGCACCAGTAAACATCTTCGGGATGAATATCCTGAATATATTTGGACGTGCCGGCCACGTAGGCCAGGTAGCCGCCGGTACGGTGTTGGCATCCTTTGGGTTTTCCGGTGCTGCCACTGGTGTACATGAGAAAAAGCGGCGCTTCCGCATCCATGGGTTCGGGAGGCACGATCTTGCCGGCATAGTTCGGAAGGATCTCGTCGACGAAGAAATCACGATCTTTGACAAACGACGAAGCGGATGCATTCTTGCCCGCGTGACGTCTCCAGACCAGAACCTTGTCGACGACCTGACCTTCCTTTTTGGCTTCGGCCAGCGCGATCTCTGACGCCGCCTTGTGGTCGATCATCTTGCCGTTGCGATAGTACCCGTCCATCGTAATCAGGATGCGGCTGCCTGAATCGGCGGCGCGCATTCCGCAAGCCTCGCCGCTGAAGCCGCCAAACACCACAGAATGAATCACCCCAAGGCGAGCACAGGCCAGCATGCTAATCGGCAGCTCGGGAACCATCGGCATATGAATGGTGACGCGATCTCCGGCCTTCAAACCACAGAAATCGCGCAGCAGAGCCGCGAACTCGTTCACTCGCACATAGAGTTCACGATAGGTGACAGATACGGACGCTTCCGATTCCAGCTCTGGAACAAAGATGAGCGCTGCTTTGTTTTTGTACTTGGCCAGGTGCCGGTCCACGCAGTTGTAAGAGGCATTAATCTTGCCACCCACGAACCACTTCCAGAACGGCGGATCATT
>Ga0210399_10004360_pt1 | contig 10997 bp, 4 predicted proteins | sample IncBWC14MmetaG_FD_150865 | JGI IMG/M metagenome (GOLD analysis project Ga0210399, IMG submission 150865) | Forest soil microbial communities from Barre Woods Harvard Forest LTER site, Petersham, Massachusetts, United States - Inc-BW-C-14-M | ecosystem: Environmental > Terrestrial > Soil >...
TGACAGTTTTGCACGATTTTAACGGTACCGATGGGCAGACTCCAGAGGCTGGCCTCGTGCAAGCCAATGACGGCAACTTCTATGGCGTGTCATCAGCGGGAGGAACCCTAGGGTTCGGAACCATTTTCAAAATCACATCAACGTCTGATCACACTTTCTCTGTCCTCTACAATTTCGACAACACTCACGGGGCAACCCCGGAAGTCGCATTGATGCAGCACACGAACGGGATTCTGTATGGCGACACGGAGTCCGGTGACCCCCACGGGGGCGGCGTGTTTTACAGTCTGAACATCGGCGCCGCGGAATTTGCAAAACTGCAAACCCTCGGCGGCAAAGTTGGGACGCAGGTCAGTATCCTCGGCCAGGGCTTCACAGGGAGTACTGCCGTTTCCTTTGGCGGCGTGAATGCCACTAAGTTCACCGTTGTCTCGGACACCTACGTCACCGCCAGCGTCCCAACCGGTGGCAAGACGGGGACGGTCACGGTTGTGCGCCCCAGCGGCAGCCTCAATAGTCTTCAGCCGTTCAAAGTGACGCCCACCATCAGCGGCATCTCGCCCACCAGCGGTCCCGTCGGCACCATTGTCACCGTTACCGGCACCGGGCTGACTCAGACCACGAAAGTGACCATCGGCGGCGTGAAGGCCACCACTTTTACCGTAAAGTCCGATAGCAGCGTATCTGTGACCATACCCACCAACTGCAAGACCGGTAAAATCACCGTCACTACCAACGGAGGCTCTGGCACCGGCTCAGCAACCTTTACGGTTACACCTTGAAAACGGTCAAGAATGTCCGGGATGGCGCGGCCCTGGCTGTCCCTGACTTCCCCAACGTAGTTAATGGTGTCCGTTCACCGCACTTGTGGAGGCATTGATGAGAAGAGCCGGCGTTGTACTGGCAAGTGCTCTGTTGGTTGTCAGCGCATCACGCGCTACCTGTCAGCAACCGTCTGAAACCCGCGCGACGGCCGAGGCGGCAATTCGGGCGGCCGACGCAGCCGGTCTTAAAGCGGCTCAGGCTAAAGACGTCGTTGGTGCCACGTCGAACTATGCGGACGATGCATCCTGGCTTCCTCCTCACGCGCCCTTAGTGCAAGGGAAAGAAGCGATTCGAAGCGCATGGACGCAGTTCTTGGGTATCCCCGGGCTCAAGATAGACTGGCAGATTACGAAAATTGACGTCTCTCGGGCGGGCGACATGGCCTATGCGCTTTATGAGTACCAGATGACGATGAGCGCGCCAAACGGTGCCCCGATAGTTGATCGGGGCAAGGACATGGCCGTGTGGGTCAAACAATCAGACGGCAAATGGAAGATGGTGGCCGATAGCTTCAATTCCGACGTGCCTCTCCCCTCGAGTACAGGCAAGTGAGAATCGCCTGAGAGATTCGTTTCGTGCGGCTCAGTGGTGAAGAGGAAGTCAATTTCGGCGATCCAGCTCAGCGATGGCCTTATGCGGCCGCAGAGTGCAACTGTTCTCCAATCGCTGTCTGGTTCTGCTTGGCTGGCGGCACTTGCGTCAACAAAGGTAGAGTCCAACGTTGGCGCATCGCCAAGATGATGACGACCCACCCCGATAGCGGAAATGTGCACATCCGTGCGTCCAAACCGCCGATAGATCATGTTGCCCCCGTCCCGCGCCGTCGCTGCCGCTGATCTCCCCGATGCTATAGAGGAAAAACCGTCGTTCGAGTCTGCCGAGTCAGCGGATGTGGCGGCCACGACACCCGCACCGACTTTAAGAAAGTCTCGTCGAGTCGTATTCATCTCTATGCTTCCTGGCGACCTGCCTGCATGAAATGTGAAAGCAGTCTACAACTGAACTCGTAAGCAACTGCACGTCCTATTGGATGCTTAATGGACGTTCGTTTCTCCGAAATCACGAGCAATTGTCGGTAACCGCATGAACATGAGAATCGCGACTAATTCAATCCAGGAAAACAGGGCGAGGCTGTTCCGCAATCCAAATGACCTCTGAGAAAGCCAGCCGACAGCAAGAGGAGAAATGAATCCGGCCATGTATATAGCCATATTCACGAGAACGACGAATGCCGCCATTAGCGAGGGCGTCATCGACGGCAAGGACATAATGTATGTGTTCAAGACGGGAAGCCAGCCGGAGAGTCCAAATCCTGCGACGAGCAGCCCAACCCTGGCCGTCGTGCCTTCGCCGAAGAAAAGGGCGATGCTGCCTAGGAGGACCATCGCGCAGCTTGTCCACAGTAGATGCTTCCGCCATGTAGCCCGAGTCGCTAACACACCAAAGACAATTACCCCTGCTACGCCGCTAAACGGAACTAGTGAAGCCAGGCGGCTGGCCTCTGACAACGAGATCCCCCGCCTGGTTTCCAGAAACAGGGGTATGAACGAAAAGTCCATGTTGTAAACCCATGAGATCGCAAAGGCGCCTAGCACGAGGGTGCAAACGACCGGCATAGTGAGCGCTTTCCGGAGAGAGCTTGGAGTCTTGGCAGTGGCGCCCGCCGCTGATGTCTTTCCCGCAGAGACAGTCTCTTGGCGATTTCGCCCGATGACCAGCCAAATAAGCGCCGTGGCAAGAATGCTGAACCCGTAAGCGCCAAGTGCTAGCCTCCACGAGCGATTGAACCAGCGAAATAGACCGACAGTGACAAGCATTCCTGATCCGATTCCCAAGAAAGTAACCGCAGCAAAAATCGTATTAATGTACGGTTGTTCGCGCTTGGAAAACCAGGCCACGATTAATGCACCCATCACGGGATAACAGATACCAATGCCAATTCCCTGAAGAACTCTGGCGAATAAAACAAATTCCAGGCTGTGCACACGCAGCAGAAGGGCCGCGCCTATTCCCAATAGTGCAACTCCAGACAGCAGACCCAGTTTTAGCCCTGCGCGGTCGACGAGCACGCTTCCCAGCACCTGGCAAATCATGATGGCAATGTTTAGAGCCGAAATGATCAGCCCGAACTCCGTGCGGGTCAGCTGCAGATCTGAGATTATGGGGCTGGCGACTGCTGCAGGAGCAAACGTTACTAACATTATCTGGAACTGGACCGCAACAATGATTGCAAGTACCATCCAGCGCGAGGAGGAGAGTTTTTGAGTCGTACTGACGGTCGTAGCTTCCATTGGTTAAGGGACAAAGAGCCAACCGCAAAGTTCCTTAATAATCCCAGGAAGTTTGCGGCATCAAGCGGCTCCTTTGCACATTTCGGCTGTCTTGGCTTGAGTCGGCAAAGAGAAATGAAACGTTGCGCCCCGTCCCGTATTCGGGCTCGCCCACAGACGGCCGCTATGTGACTCGACGATCGTCCGACTGATAGAGAGCCCCATACCGGTGCCCTGCGACTTCGTGGTGAAGAACGCGTCGAAAATGCGGTCGGGATTCTGCGGGAGCCCGATCCCGGAATCACCTATTGAAACAATCAATTGACCATCTTCGTTTGACTTCGAAGTGACCGTCAGTTCACCGCCCGTATCTTTCATCGCTTCGATGCCGTTCAGCATGAGGTTCATCAGCACCTGCTGCAGTTGCACCCGATCGGCCATGACTTTGGGCAAACCTTGGGCAAGTTCGCTACGAATCGGGATAGAGTATCGATTCGCCTCATCCTGCAGAAGAACCATCATCTCCCGAACAATTTCGTTTAGGTCGATCAACTCCCGTTGTGGCGTATCTCGCCTGTAGAGTGAGCGAACGCGGTCGATGATCTCGGCCGCCCGCGTTGTATCTTTGACTACTCTTGATGCAGCCTCGCACGCTTCAGCAATATCAGGCTGATCGCGCCGGAGCCACCGAACGCAAGTCCTGGCGTTCGTCACGGCGGCGGCAATTGGCTGCTTGATCTCGTGGGACAGTGATGCCGCCAATTGTCCGACGGTGATTACCCGGCTCATATAGGCCAAGTCGGCCTGGGCCTGACGCAGTCTCTCGCGCTCTTCCTCGGCGCGCTTGCGCTCCGTGAGGTCGAGGACGAATGCCAGGGTCTCGCTGCGGGCGTCCCCGATCACGGTGGCAGCCACCAGCACGGGCACGCGGCTGCCGTCGCTGCGGAAGTACTCCTTTTCGTACATTTCGCAGGTGCCGGTCGTTCTCAGCTGCGCGACCGCCCTTTCGGTGACCACATGCCATTCGGGAGGAGTGAGATCCGTCCATCGGAGTCGTCCCGAGGTGACGTCTTCAGGACTGTATTGGACCATCTGCAGAAAGGCGTCATTGGCCTCGACAATCGGCCCTTCAAGATTCGAAATCAACACCCCGACGATATTGGCATCCACCAGGCGCCTGATCTTGGCTTCGCGTTCCTGCAGGTCACGATACAACCGACTGTTTTCGAGCGAAATCGCCGCCGCTGAGACGAGCACGCTTAACACCGCAATTCTCGCGGGCGTAAACACATTGGCCGCCAGATTGTTTTCGAGATAGAGCACGGCAATCAGCCGGCCTTGCTTTACCAGTGGGAGGCACAATACAGACCGCGCATGCGCACGCCGAATGTACTCGTCATTGGAGAACGACCCTCGAGCCGAAGCATCGTCCAGCATGACACTCTCCTGTGTACGTGCGGCATATTGAATGACGGCTTCTGGCAGTTCAGCGCTGGAGATGGGCGCGTCACGGAGCTCGAGTGTGACTGAACTGCCTGCGGTAGTCGCTTCCGCCTGGATCCGCAGCTGGGCACCTCGTGTCAGGATGAGCACTCCGCGTTCCGCGCCAGCGTGCTCGATGGCGGTGCGGAGCAACGTGTCAATGAGGTTTTCCAGCACGATTTCACTGGACACCGCCTGCGAGATCTTGAGGACTGTTGCAAGATCCAAGTGTTCGATGGGCGCGCCGATCGTGCGGCGCGCGTCGGTCTCCGGCTCCTCTTTGCGGAGGTGCGGATAGAGCTCGTCAAGTTGCCGTACTTTGCCTTCCGCTCCCCAGCTCAGGTAGCACTGGCGGGCGTTTCGCAGGTAAAGCTGCGCAATCTGCTCAAGACCGCGCGCCCCGTAGAAGCGCCCGGCCATTTCGTTGGCGACCGCCTCGTTGTGGACGAAGCCGTTTGCGCGTGCCGAGCGGATGGCCTGCTCGTAAAGATGCTCGGCATCAAGTATGCGGCCCTCGATTCGTGCGATCTCAGCGCTGACTAGCATAGCGCGGTTTTCGAAATTCTCGGGGCAATTCACCGCCCAGACCTCGAGCTGCCGGTGGTAAGCGCCTAGAGCCTCCACATGCTGCTGCCGCTCGACGGGCAACGCGGAGTCGTAGATTGCCGCTCGAGAAAGCGCTGCGTAAAAGTAATGGTCCGCCGTATCCACAGTTGTTTGCCATGCGCCAGGCCGTTTTTCCGCCCTTGATGCAGCCTCGATGGCCGACTCATAATCGCCGGCAATAAAGCGCGCCTGCAGCTTGCGGAGCCAATACCCGTACTCGGCAGGCCCTAAATCCGGATTACTGGCGAAACGGCGCTCCAACCGCAGCTCGTCAAGCTCCTTATCGTCAAAGGAGCCGAATTTCGGCGTCAATCCGCGCAATGTCCGGACCAACCCAAGGTGCGGGCTCAGACTGTCGATGGCATATCCGAATCCTATTTTCTGTACAAACTCGAAACCACGCTCGACCTCGCGTTGCACCTCGACGAGCGGATCACCCGCCGCGAGAAGATTCGCGTTGAGATTGCTACAAGCGAAAGCTGCAAATGTGAGGTCGCCGATGTTGTTTGCGGCTTCGAACGCCCGATGCAGCAGATCGCGGATAGCCTTGACATGCCTCGTCCAGGGAAGGACTTGAACTGCAAAGTTATTATAGGTCCTGGCCTGAAAACGTTTCAGTCCGCGTTTTTCGACGAGATCATAGCCGAGTTGGCCGAAGCGAAACCCGGCCTGGTAGTCGCCGAAGCACGCGCCGGCAACCGCGCCAAGCCATTCAAAATGGGGGCATGAACCGTCGCTGTAGCCGTGCTCGAGGCTTAGATTGATCGCTCGGCAAACGACCAGGGCATGCAGGTTGAAATCCGTAAAGAAGGCAGCCGGCCCGAGCTTGGTCAGCACATCGAGGGTCGCAAGGGACGCCGGGTCACTCATCAAGGGCAGATCGATGAGTTCCTCGATCGTGCGACCTCCCAGCTGCGACCCGATTCGCTCGTATTCGCGGCGTGCTTCCTCTTCGGTCGGGTGCGGCGACCAATCGATGCCCAGATGCCGGAGATAATCGAGGCCGACGGCAACCGCACGGCTGCTCTGATCGAGGGTCATGTACAGATCCGCCCGCAGGCAGGTGACCGTGGCTCGTTCCACCATCGTTGCGGCGCGGCTCGACAGAGCTGCAAGGCGCCGCTCCGCTTCGGCCCGCGCGCCAGTCAGGAACTCGCATTCGGCCCGGTTCAGCTCCAGCGCAAGGCTGAGATCGTGACGGCGCTCCCACGAGTCTTCCTCCAGCAGTGCCACGCCGGCGACGAGATAGGTGAGCGCCGAGGCATAAGCGGTAGACGCCTTCGCGCGCCTGCCCGCGATCAGGTTGAGCTCGGCCAACTGCTCGCGCTCCTCCCGCGCGTTGATCAGCTCCGCACCACGGTTGAGCTGATTGACGATCTCGAAGATCGCCTCCTCCCGCTTCTCCGCCGGAGTGTGCTTGGCGAGCAGCCTTCCGATCCGGAGATGGGCCCCGGCGCGCTGGTCTGCCGGGATCAATGAATAGGCGGCTTCTTGGACGCGGTCATGGACAAATCGGTAAACACCCTCCAGACGCACAATCAACTCCAGACGGACTGCCTCCCACAGATCCGAGTGGATTACTTGCTCCGACGTCCTATGAACAATAGAAAGTATCGGGATTTCGGCGATGTTGCCTAGGCAAGCAAGCTGCTGTAGTGCACCCTGGGTTTCAACCGGCAGACGGGTCAGCTTCCCGACCATCAGGTCAACCACATTGTCGGTGTAACCTTTGGCGTGAATACGCTTGAGATCCCAGGACCATCGCGCAGCGTCATGATCGAAGGTGAGTAAGCCCTCTTCAGCAAGCGCGGACATAAACTGAAGGGCGAAAAACGGATTGCCAGCAGACTTCTCATGCACCAGTTGCGCAAGAGTCTCAGCGCGTTCCGGTTCACAGCGAAGCGCATCCGAAATCAACTGCGTGATGTGTTCCCTGGCTAGTGGCGCAAGCGTGATCTCTTCTATCCTCGCGCCAGCGTTCGTGATGGACTCGAGCTTGCGCGCCAGCGGATGCGTGGCATCGACCTCGTTGTCCCGATAAGCACCGATCACCATCAGGTACCGCAGATCCGATCGAGTCAAGAGATTCTCCAGCAAGTCGAGCGTCGCGGTGCTAAGCCACTGCAGGTCGTCGAGGAACAGGGCGAGCGGGTGCTCCGGCCGGGCGAATACGCTGATAAACCGTGTGAACACCAGTTGGAAACGCCTTTGCGCGTCCTGGGGCTCAAGATCAGGGACGGGGGGCTGTTCTCCAATGATGAGTTTCAATTCAGGGACGAGATCCACCATCAGCAGTGCGTTCGGCCCCAACGCCTCACGAAGCGCCTCGCGCCAGATGTTCAACTCGGCCTCGCTCTTGCTGAGAAGAGTCCGGATGAGACTCTGAAAGGCTTGCGCGAACGTGAAATAGGGAATGTCACGCTTGTACTGATCAACCTTGCCGGACGCGAACAGGCCACGCGGAACGAGTACCTTATGCAGTTCATTGACGACCGAGGACTTGCCAATCCCTGAATATCCGGAGACCAGCACCAACTCCGGAGTGCCAGTGTTGACGACGCGGTCGAACGAAGCGAGCAAGATCTCCACCTCGCGCTGTCGTCCGTAAAGTTTCTCCGGAATCAGTAGCCGGTCCGGCGTGTCATGTGCGCCCAACGGGAATTCGCGGATGTGGCTCTCGGAGTCCCATTCAGCAAGGCAGCGGCGCAGATCGCTCTCCAGGCCGGCCGCGGTCTGATAGCGTTCCTCAGCAGTCTTGGCGAGCAGTTTCGTAATGATTGCTGATACGGAGCGCGGAACATCTTTTCGCCGCTCGGCAGGCGGCGAAGGCTGTTTGGCTATGTGGCAATGTACCCACTCAATCGGATCGGATGCCGTGAAGGGCAGAGTGCCGGTCAACAATTCGTACAGCGCGACCCCGAGGGCATAGAGATCACCGCGGGAATCGATCGAACGATTCATCCTTCCAGTTTGCTCGGGAGCCATGTAGGCGAGCGTTCCGGCGATGAATTCGGGCGGCTCCGCCGACTGGCGCTCGCGCGGCAATCGAGAGGCGATCCCAAAACCCATCAACCAGACCTGGCCGGTGCTGGGCTCGATCATGACATTTGAAGGTTTGAGGTCCTTGTGGATGAAGCCCCGACCGTGAAGCTGCCTGACCGCAGCAGAAAGGCCGATCGCAACGCGCAGGAACTGTCCGATCTCCATCGAAGTTCCGACCAGTTGAGCGAGCGGCTCGCCCCCCGGATCATCGAGGATCAGCACGGTTCGCCCTTCGTATTTTGTGATTTCGACTGGCGTGACTGCCCATGCGGGATCCACTTCGGTCCGCAACGAGTACTCGCGTTCCAGCATCCGGACGGTCTCTGGTCGCGAATGCTCCAATCTTGGCATCAGCACGAGAACAGAGGGCGGAAGCGAGTTCGTGTCTGTGCGGGAGCGGCCCCTGCAAAGCACGAATTCCCCGTGCCGGTGAAGCGTGTCGAGAGTGTAGTCCGAGAGATCCATCCGGGGATCCTTCGATTCAGCAGACTCTTTAAGTGGCGTCATGCCCTACGGGCGATGCCCCGTGCTGCCACAGTTCCGAATCAGTGAGAGTGCAAGCGGCGCTTGGCCAAAAAAGGCGAGTCAGAACCTCGGTCGAGCGTGTTCGCAAGATACTCCATTTCCAGCCCAACGCGCCAGTAGAGACTACGCACGCAGTGGCACTTGCATAGCTCCCTAACAAAACTCAGCCCTCGCACGTCCAAAAAACATCACGCCTCTACAGACTCACAGCAGCACCTTGCGAGCTTCGGCGAGTCGGAATTTCTGACACGAACAGCAAAAGCGTGACAACAGGGCAAGAGGCGGATTGGCCAGCAGAGCACCATATCGATTTTGTTCTTGACAAGCGCTCTTTCATTTAGGCGAAGATGCAACCCACAAATAAGGGAGATACCCCATGAGAGAACTGCTAGCACTCTCACTCCTTGTTGGCGCAGCGCTGCTTGCGGACCTCGTGGGGGTCCAGCAAGCGATAGGGCAGACTGCCGCCACAGGAACCGTATCAGGAGTTGTCTCGGATGCAAGCGGGGCGGTTATGCCCGGAGCAAAAGTAGTTTTACTTGACCTGGCGACGGGTCTGGCGCGGACTCAGGAGACGAGTTCCACTGGGCAGTACATCTTCGTAGACGTCTCGCCGGGGAACGACGCTGTCACTGTCACCATGAAGCGCTTCGTCCCAGCGGAGGTGCGCATCTCCGTGGAAGTTGCGAAATCCTACAACATCAGTGTGACCCTCAAAGTAGGCGCTCCGACGGAGCCGGTTCAAGTAACAGCCGGTGCGGGAGTTGAATTGCAAACCCTCGATGCAACGGTCGGCAATGTGGTCCAGGGCGAGCAGATGGTGAGGTTGCCGAACATTAACCGCAGCGCGATGGTTTATTACGACTTGCAGCCACTGGTCGCGCCTACCTACCCTACAGGAGGAACCAATCAAGTCAATTCACAAGCTGCGGTGGCAGGATCGCGCAGCGACCAGACGACTTTGACCGTTGATGGCATTGACGCAACTGACAACATAATCGGTGCCAGCGTGAAGCCCGACCCAGCCAACGTCGTCGACAGTCCCGTCCCTCTTACCTCTGACAGTGTCCAAGAATTCGGCGTCGCAACGACCAATTCCAACTCCAGTTACGGTCGTGGGGAGGGTGGACAATTTACCTTCGTCACTAGACGGGGCACCAATGCCCTTCACGGCGCTCTTTACGAATACCTCCAGAACAACGACCTCAATGCGAATACATGGGATCGTAATCGCCTGGGAATTCCGAATCCCAAGCTGGAGGACAACCGTTTCGGAGCGGCAGTCGGAGGACCGATCTGGAAGAACCATACGTTCATTTTCGGGAGCTATGAGGGACGCCGATTTCCGCAGTCGTCCACTATTAGCCGACTCGTTCCGGCCGACTCTTTGCGTGCAGGCACCCTGCGTTTCATGGATGCTTCGGGCATCGTGCGTGATTACCCTTTGGCCACCTCGAATTCCTGCGGCCCAGGGAACACTTCCGCCTGTGACCCACGCGGTTTGGGGCTCAATCCGGTCGTCAGCACCCTCTGGAGTCACTTGCCGGTGGGCAACGACTCCTCTGTGGGTGACGGCCTGAACACAATCGGTTTTCGCTCTACCGCAAGCACCCCGAGTTCGTCGGACTCCGGAATCGGACGCCTTGATCACAATTTTTCCGACAGCTGGCATTTTATGGGCTCCGTCCGATATTCGGACGCGACGTCGCTTCTTAGTTCCCAAGTTGACATCGGTGGTCTCCTCAAGGGGGACACTCTCGGTACTCCCGTTGCTCTACATAGCGAGAGTTCCCAGCCGCATTACTTTGTAGTGGCGTTAACCGGTGTCATCAAGCCCACACTCACGAATGACCTTCGCTTCGGCTATCTGCGCGACTGGTGGTGGTTTCCAGGTGTGCTGCCATTCCCTCAAGTGCCCGGCATCGTCGGGGCGATCGAGGCAGCCGGCGGTTCCTCGGCAAATGGCGGCCTGCTGGATGGTCCAGTTGACATGAACACACTGGTCGCTCGTACTCAGGGCGGCGATGCTAAGAGCTACCAAGTAAGGGATGACGTGTCCTGGAACAAAGGGCACCACTTATTCCAGCTTGGCGGCAACTTCCGCCGTATCAGAACGTACCACTACCGCAATGACAAGGTCATAGGTTCGATCACTGCCTTGGACGTCGAGTTGGATGCTGCGGGCGCGGTCACGATCCCGGCCGAGAATCGACCGCCAGATTGCTCAGCCACCGTGACGACGTTTTG
>Ga0210399_10004361_pt1 | contig 10995 bp, 7 predicted proteins | sample IncBWC14MmetaG_FD_150865 | JGI IMG/M metagenome (GOLD analysis project Ga0210399, IMG submission 150865) | Forest soil microbial communities from Barre Woods Harvard Forest LTER site, Petersham, Massachusetts, United States - Inc-BW-C-14-M | ecosystem: Environmental > Terrestrial > Soil >...
GGGCCCCCGCAAGGCCCGGGCCGGGGGGGGCAGCTTGTCGGTGGGGAGCCGCTCCACCCCGCTGTCGGTCAGAGCCACGCCGTGGGGGGCCTCGTAGCCCTGGACCTCCATCTCGGCGGCGGAGGGGTTGCCGACCCCCGGCCCCCACAGGATCTTGGTGGGCAGCTCCTGGCCTCCGCGCCGCGCGGACGCCCTCACCTTGACGAGGTAGTCCTGGCCCTCGAAGATCAGGGTCTTCTGGGCCGTGACGTCCCCCTCCGCGTAGTCGAAGCTGAGCGTGGCCGTCCCCGCCCCCGGGAGGATGACGGACTCGGCGGAGGGCCGGAAGAGGGCCTCGCGCAGCCGGAGGTCGAGGGCGGGATCCCCGGTCTCGATGTCCAGGGGGCGCGGCCCGGAAGCCAGCGCCTGTACCATCTCCTCGGGCTTGCCCCCCGGGTCCATGAACCGGGCCAGGCGCCAGGACACGACCCGGGCCCCCCGGTTGGTGAAGGCCAGCGTCATGTCGCGGCCCGTCACCTCCACCCTCCTCTCCCGTTCGTCCGCCACGGGGGCGACAGCGGCCACTTTGACCTCGGGCGGCGGGGTGGCACGGCTCGGCCCCGGGCTCGGGGTGGGGGCGGGTGGTACGGGGGGACGGGCAGAGGGGCTCGCCTCCGCCGCGGGGACCGGCCGCCGGGGCGAGGACGGGAACAGGAGGCTGTAGGCCGTGAGAACGAGCAGCGAGAGGGCCACGGCCAGCAGGAGACGGCGTTCTTCCATGCAGTTTCCTAGGGAACGGGGTCGAGGCCCCCGGGGTGGAACGGATGGCAGCGGAGCAGGCGGCGAAGGGTGAGCAGCGAGCCCCGCCGGGCTCCGTGTTTCAGGAGCGCTTCCTCGGCATACACGCTGCAGCTGGGCAGGAAGCGGCAGTAGCCGCCGATGAGGGGGGACAGGGTCACGCGGTAGGCCTCAATCAGCAGCAGCAGCGCCCGCGCCGCGGGACGGGCCCCCCGCCCGGGCCAGGAGGCGCCGGAGGCGCTCTCGGTATTCACGGTCCACCTCGGGCTGGGTTCTTACGACCATTTCCGTCCTGGGCACGAGCACGAGATCGAAGCCGCGCGCGACATCCTGGGCGCTCCGGCGAAAACTCTCGCGCAGCAGCCGCTTGACCCGGTTTCGATCCGCGGCCTTGCCCACCTTGCGGCTGACCGTAAGGCCCAGGCGGTGATGGCCGCGGTCGTTCTCCACCGCCACCATCAAGAAGAGCGGCCCTCCGAGCCGGACCCCGCGGCGCAGGACGCGGCGGAACTCGGCCCCCCGCACCAACCGCTGGCGGGGCCGGAAACTCGCCCCCCGCCGATCGGCCACGGGTGGGACTAGGCTCCGAGGCGCTTGCGCCCCTTCTGCCGGCGTCTCTTGAGGACCAGGCGTCCCCCCTTGGTCCGCATGCGGACCAGGAATCCATGCGTCCTCTTCCTTTTCCGGTTGTTCGGCTGGAACGTCCTCTTCATAAATGGCCGCCTCTGTCCCGCGGGGACGGCCCTTCACGTGGCCTTCGGACCCGAGACAAAAGCTAGATCTTAGGCAGCGCCCCTATCCTTGTCAAACCGTTCGGAGCCGCCCCGACACCTCCCGCTCCAGGCTTGTCTTCCTCCGGACGGCTATGATAGCCTTCCGAGGTTAGGGTGGCGAGGCGCGTCCCAGCCTTCTCCAGTGATCACCGCGGCTTCTTTTCCACAGATGTTGAAAACTCTGTGCAAAAGGAGTCCTCGCGCGCCCCGGCTGTGGTCCGAAAAGGATCTAATACTGTAAGTCGTTGTAGTAAAAGGTCTTATATCAACAGTGAGCTGTCATCCTTTGGATCCTGGTTCGCGTCGCAACCGGCCCGGCCAGGGTTGGGTGTGTTAGGCCGTGAGCCTCTGGGACGACGTTCTGGCCAAGGTCGAAGCCAAGGTGAACCGTCACAGCTTCGCCACCTGGTTCCGGCCCACGAGCTTCCTCTTCCAACAGGGCTCCCGCCTGATGATCGGAGTGCCCAACTCCCAATTCAAGGAATGGCTCAACAAGAACTACCAGGCCGTCATCGCGGAAGCGCTCCACGATCTTGGCCGGGCTGACGTCCAGGTCGTCTTCGAGGATGCCCCCGAGGCCGCTCCCGCGGAGGGCAGCTCGGGGGCCGCGCGCGACATCCCCTTCGCCTTAAACCCCAAGTACACCTTCGAGAGCTTCGTCGTGGGGTCCTCCAATCAGTTCGCCCACGCCGCCGCGCGCGCGGTGGCGGAGATCCCCTCAAAATCCTACAACCCGCTCTTCATCTACGGCGGGGTGGGTCTCGGCAAGACTCATCTCATGCACGCCATCGGCCACTACATCCAGGCCCGGCAGCGGCGGCTCAACCTCTGCTACATCTCTTCCGACCGCTTCATCAACGAGATGATCAACGCCATTCGCTTCGATCGCCTGCCCGCCTTCCGCCAGAAGTATCGGGCCATCGACGTGCTGCTCGTGGACGACATCCAGTTCATCGCGGGCAAGGACCGCACCCAGGAGGAGTTCTTCCACATCTTCAACGCCCTCCACGACGCCCAGAAGCAGATCGTGATCTCCTCCGACTGTCCGCCCCGCCAGATCCCCACCCTGGAGGAGCGGCTCCACAGCCGCTTCGAGTGGGGCCTCATCGCCGACATCCAAGCCCCCGACATCGAGACCAAGGTGGCGATCCTCCGCAAGAAGGCGGAGGCGGAGCGGGTGGAGATCTCGGACAACGTGGCCCTCTTCATCGCCAGCAAGGTGCGCACGAACATCCGGGAGCTGGAGGGGAGCCTCATCCGCCTCATCGCTTACGCCAGCCTGACCGGCCGCGACATCGACCTGCCCCTGACCCAGGAGGTGCTTCGCGACCTCCTGCACAGCGAGGACAAGCCGATCACGATCGAGATGATCCAGAAATTCGTGGCCGACCGCTACAACGTGAAGCTCACCGAGCTCAAGGCCAAGAACAACGCCAAGGCGGTGGCCGTGCCCCGCCAGATCGCCATGTACCTGACCAAGGCCTTGACCGACGCCTCCCTGCCCGAGATCGGGAAGGAGTTCGGGGGCAAGCACCACTCCACCGTCATTCACTCCGTGCGGAAGATCGACGGCCTCCGTAAGCGGGACCCGGAGTTCGACAGGCTTATCAACAGCTACGTGCAAGCGTTTCGATGAAGTTAACGGGGTTTTCCACGAGCCGCCTCACCGCCCGCCCCTCGGCTTCACTCCGCACGGGGCGCGATCCGCAGAGGGGAGGGGTCTCTTGCCGCTTCCTGCACAACTCCATGCACACGGCAAGTCGCGGAGCGGGAAGGTGTTGGTCCGCGATCCACGTTTTCCTCCTCTTCTCTCTAAACAATAGATATCACTGCTCTATGAGTTAAGGACGATAGGGTAAACAACATGGAGATCATCGTCGGCAAGAACGACCTCGTGAAGGAACTCCACCTGGTGCAGGGGATCGTGGAGCGCAAGAACTCGATTCCCATCCTCTCCAACGTGCTCTTCGAGGCCCGGGGGGGAGAGGTGAGGATCTCCGCCACCGACCTGGACGTCTCCCTCCGCTGCGGGTGCGCGGTCAAGGTGGTGGCGGAGGGGGCGATCACCCTAGGGGCCAAGAAGCTCTACGAGATCGCTCGCTCCCTGCCCGAGAGCGAGGTGCAGCTGAAGGTGCTGCCGGATTCCTGGGCCACCGTGGTCTGCGAGCGGGTGACCTTCAAGATGGCGGGGCTGCCCCTGGAAGACTTCCCTTCCTTGCCCGAGGCCAAGGCCGGCAAGGGGGTCTCGATCCCGGCGGAGGTCGTGCGCGCGCTCGTCGACCGCACCGCTTTCGCCATCACCGCCGAGGACGCCCGCTATTACCTGGCGGGGGCCCTCCTCGTGATGACCAAGGAGGGGGTAGGGATGGTGGCCACCGACGGCCACCGCCTCTCCTTCGCGCACCGGAAGGCCCCGCTCAAGGTGGAGGGGGAGATCCGGGTGCTGGTGCCCCGGAAGGCTATCCACGAATTGGCGCGCCTGCTGGAGGGGGAGGAGGAGGTCACCTTCCAGCAGGTGGAGAACCACCTGGTGTTCGCGGCCGGCGGCCGGACCCTGGCCTCGAAGATGATCGATGCCCAGTTTCCGGCCTACGAGAAGGTCATCGCCATCACCGGAGACAAGACGGTGCAGATCGACCGGGAGGCCCTCGCGAGCGGCATCCGCCGCGTGAGCCTGCTCTCCTCCGAGCGGAGCCGCGCGGTCAAGCTTTCCCTGAGCAAGGGCAAGCTGGAGCTGACCGCGTCCTCCCCCGAGCTGGGAGAGGCGCGGGAGTCGCTCCCCGCCGAATATACGGGGGAGACGGTAGAGATCGGTTTCAACGCCCAGTACCTCTTGGATTTCCTCGGCGTGGCGGGCACGGAGATGGTGACCCTCGAGCTCAAGGACCCGGAGAGCCAGGGCGTGTTCAAGCCGACGGGGGAGAGCGATACCGAACACCGGTACGTGGTCATGCCCATGCGTTTTTGAGCGGCGCCCGAAGAAGCTGGTGCGGGATCGCAATGGCTGGTTTGCGTCATGTCGTCTCTCGAGGGCCTGAGGTGCGGTTGTGGTCTGGGTGCGGAGCCTGGAGGTCCATGATCTGCGGAACATCACGGAGGCCCGCTTGGAGCTCGAGGTGGGCTTGAACGTGTTTCGGGGGCGCAACGCGCAGGGCAAGACCACCCTCCTGGAGGCGGTGGGTCTGCTCGCCCGCGGCCGCTCCTTCCGCACCGAGGACACCGCGAGCCTCATCCGCTGGGGAACCGCGGGGTCGCGGGCGCGCGGGGTGGCGGTGGGGGAGGGGCGAGACGCGCAGCTCGAGATCGAGCTCGAGCCAAAGTCTCGCCGGCTGCGGGTGGACGGGCAGGAGGTCGCGCCCCGGCACTACCAGGGCCGGTTGGAGGTGGTGGTCTATTCCACCGACCGCCTGCGGGTCGTGCGCGGCTCCATGCGGGATCGCCGGCAGTACCTGGACCGTGGGGGGGCCGCCCTCTGGCCGGCGTACCGGCAGGCGGCTCGGGACTACGAGCGGGTGATGCTCCAGCGGAACGCGGCCCTGGAAGCGGGAAGCCGCGACCTTCCGGCCTGGAACGAGCACTTCTTGGAGCTGGGGGCGCAGCTGCGCACCCGGCGCCGCGCCTACGTGGAGCGTCTCCAGGCGGAGCTCGGCAGGGGGTTCTCTCCGCGGGCGGAGGTCTACGGGATCGAGCTTCTCCCCGACCACCGCGGCCCCGGGGAGGAGGAGCAGCGCGCGGCTCTCGCCCGGGAGCTCCAGGAATGGCTGCCCCAGGAGCGGCGGGCGCGCCGGAGCCTGGTCGGCCCCCACCGGGACAAGGTCCGGCTCACCGTGGATGGCGAGGAGGCGGGGGCGACGGCCTCCTCCGGGCAGGCCCGGAGCCTCCTCTTGGCCCTGACCCTGGCCACCCTCGCCGTCTACCGCGCGGAGACGGGCGGCTCCGCGGTGGCCCTCCTCGACGACCTGGACTCGGAGCTGGACGAGGAGAGAGCGAGCCTCATCTGCCAAGAAGTGGCGGCGCGGGGCCAGGCCTTGATCACCACCGCCCACGCGGGCTGGGCGGAGGGGCTGGGCTCCTGGGGGCGGCTCTTCGACGTTGCCGGTGGCGAGGTCAGGAGCGCCTGAGGGCTCTTCCGGCCGGATACTCAGGGGTGACATGAGCGACGAAACCAAGACGGAGGAGGCCCAGGAAGAGGCCGCCGCGGCCTACGGGGCTGGATCCATCCGCGTCCTGGAGGGGCTGGAGGCGGTGCGGGTCCGGCCCTCGATGTACATCGGCTCCACCGGCGAGTCCGGCCTCCACCATCTGGTTTACGAGGCGGTCGACAACTCCGTGGACGAGGCCTTGGCGGGTCACTGCTCCGAGGTGGGAGTGACCATCCACATCGACAACTCGATCACGGTGGTGGACAACGGCCGGGGCATTCCGGTGGGTCCGCATCCGACCGTACCCGGAACGGACGCGGCGGAGGTGGTGTTCACCAAGCTGCACGCGGGAGGGAAGTTCGACAAGAAGGCCTACAAGGTCTCGGGCGGACTCCACGGGGTCGGCATCTCGGTCGTGAACGCGCTTTCCGAGACCCTGGAGGTTGAGATCTGGCGGGAGAAGAAGGTCTACCGGCAGTCCTATCGTCGGGGGGTGCCCCAGGGTCCGCTCGAGAATACGGGCGTGACCGATCGGCGGGGGACCAAGGTGACGTTCAAGCCCGACCCCCAGATCTTCGAGACCACGAGCTTCAGCTTCGAGACCCTCTCCCAGCGGCTGCGCGAGCTCTCATTCCTGAACCGGGGCATCCTCATCACCCTCGAGGACGAGCGCGACGGCAAGAATCACCGCTTTCAGTACCAGGGGGGCATCGCCTCCTTCGTCGAGCACCTGAACCGCAACAAGGTCACCCTGCACGAGAAGCCGATCCTGATCGAAGGGACGCGGGAAGGGGTCCAGGTCGAGGTCGCGCTGCAGTGGAACGACGGCTACGCGGAGAACATCTACTCCTTCGCCAACAACATCAACACCCACGACGGGGGCACCCACCTCGTGGGCTTCAAGAGCGCCCTCACCCGCACCATCAACAGCTACGCCACCACCGCCGGCCTCGCCAAGGACATGGCGGAGCCGATCCAGGGGGAGGACACCCGCGAGGGTCTGTGCGCGGTCATCAGCGTGAAGGTGCCGAACCCCCAGTTCGAGGGCCAGACCAAGGGCAAGCTCGGCAACTCCGAGGTGAAGGGGATCGTCGAGAGCCTCCTGAACGAGAAGCTCGGGGCCTACCTCGAGCAGCGCCCGCCCGAAGCCAAGCGCATCGTGTTCAAGGTCCTGGAGGCCTCGCGGGCGCGGGAGGCAGCGCGCAAGGCGCGCGACCTCACACGGCGCAAGGGGGCCCTGGACGGGGCGGGCCTGCCCGGCAAGCTCGCGGAGTGCCAGGAACGGAACCCGGAGAAGTGCGAACTCTACCTGGTGGAGGGCGACTCCGCAGGCGGCTCCGCCAAGCAGGGTCGGGACCGCGTCTTCCAGGCGATACTGCCCCTGCGGGGCAAGATCCTGAACGTGGAGAAGGCCCGCCTCGACAAGACGCTGGCCTCGGAGGAGATCCGCAACATCATCGCCGCCTTGGGCACGGGGGTGGGGGCGGAAGACTTCGACATTGTGAAGCTCCGCTACCATCGGATCATCATCATGTGCGACGCGGACGTGGACGGCAGCCACATCCGGACCCTGCTCCTCACCTTCTTCTACCGCCAGATGAAGGAGCTCATCGAGCGCGGGCACCTCTTCATCGCCCAGCCCCCCCTCTACAAGGCCAAGATGGGGAAGACGGAGCGCTACCTCAAGGACGACCACGAGCTGAACGCCTTCCTCATGGAGCGGGCGGTGGAGAACCGCAAAGTGCGTCTGGTGAGCGGCCAGCTGGTCGATGGCCCGCGCCTCGTGCGCCTCCTGGAGCGGATGGTCGGCCACTCCAAGGTTCTGGCCATGGTTGAGAAGAAGGGCACCCCGCGGGCGCTGGTGGAGCTCTTGCTCAAAGGCCAGATCAAGGACGCGGAGGCGTTCTCGGACAAGCGCCGGCTCCAGGAACTGATCAAGCCCCTGCGGGATGCCGGCGCCGACGTGGTCCTGGAGACGGACGAGGAGCACGGGGTATTCGAGATCGTCCTGCAGGTGGGCACCAATGGCCAGACCCGGGAGGCGCGGGTGGGCGAGGCCTTCGTCACCTCCCCCGAGTACAAGGCCCTTTATTCCGCCTACGAGGAGTTCCGCGAGCTCGACCAACCGCCCCTGGTGGTGCTCGACGGAGGCGAGACCGTGGTGGACAGCCGGGAGGCCCTGCTCAACCTCTTCCTCGCCGAAGGACAGAGGGGGGTCGGCATCCAGCGCTACAAGGGTCTGGGGGAGATGAACGCCCAGCAACTCTGGGAGTCGACCATGGACCCCGCCACCCGGCGCCTTCTGCAGGTGCGGTTGGAGGACGACGAGGTCGCGGAGAACATCTTTACCACCCTCATGGGCGACGCCGTGGAGCCGCGCCGCCAGTTCATCGAGGAGAACGCGCTCAACGTGAAGAACCTCGACATCTAACATGGAACAAGATCCGGTCGGGCAGAAGATCCCCACCAACATCGCGGACGAGATGCGGCAGTCCTACATGGACTACGCCATGTCCGTGATCATCGGCCGCGCTTTGCCCGACGTGCGCGACGGCCTCAAGCCCGCCAACCGCCGGGTGCTCTACGGTATGAACCAGATGGGCCTCCAACCCGGGCGGCCCTACCGCAAGAGCGCCAAGGTCGCGGGCGAGGTCATGGGCAACTACCACCCCCACGGGGAGGGGGCGATCTACGACACCCTCGTGCGCATGGCCCAGGAATGGAACATGCGCGCGCCGCTCGTGGACGGCCAAGGCAACTTCGGCTCCGTGGACGGGGACAACCCGGCCGCGATGCGCTACACCGAGGCCCGCCTCACCCGACTGGGCGGCTCGATGATGGCGGACATCGAGAAGGAGACGGTCGACTTCCAGCCCACCTACGACAACAGCTCGGTGGAGCCCACGGTGCTGCCCACCGTCCTTCCCAACCTGCTCGTGAACGGGGCGGAAGGGATCGCAGTGGGCATGGCCACCAAGATCCCCCCCCAGAACCTGGGGGAGGTGGTGAACGGGCTCACCTTCCTGCTCGAGAGCCCGGACCTGACGCCCGACGAGCGGCTGGAAGGCCTGATGGAGCGGATCGCGGGGCCCGACTTTCCCACCGCCGGCTTCATCCTCGGCCGCTCCGGGATCCGCCAGGCCTATCGCACGGGGCGGGGCTCCGTGATCATGCGCGCGCGCGCCGAGATCGAAGTCCGCAAGGGGAACAAGGAATCGATCGTCATCACCGAGATCCCCTACCAGGTCAACAAGGCTCGCCTCATCGAAAAGATCGCGGAGCTAGTGCGGGAGGATCGGATCAAAGGCATCGCCGACATCCGCGACGAGAGCGACCGCCAGGGGATGCGTATCGTCATCGACGTCAAGAGGGACGAGCCCTCCCAGGTCATCCTCAACAACCTGTACAAGCACACCCCCCTCCAGGACACCTTCGGGATCATCTTCCTCGCCATCGTGGACCAGCGCCCCCGGGTCTTGAACCTGCTCGAGGCCTGCGAGCTCTTCATCGACTTCCGGCGGGAGGTGGTGCGCCGGCGCACTACCTACGAGCTGCGCAAGGCGGAGGAGCGGGCCCACATCCTGGAAGGGTTCGTGATCGCCCTGGCCAGCCTGGACCAGGTCATCGCCTTGATCCGGGCGGCCAAGACCCCCCCCGAGGCCAAGGCCGGCCTTATCGCCCAGTTCGGCCTCAGCGAGCGCCAGGCGGACGCCATCCTGGAGATGCAGCTCCAGCGGCTGACCGGCCTCGAGCGGCAGAAGATCGCGGACGAGCTCAAGGAGAAGCGGGAGCTCATCGCCCGCCTCAAGGAGATCCTGGCCTCCGCCAAGCTCATCGACGGGATCGTGGCCGAGGAGCTCCTGAAGATCCAGGCCGACCACGGCGACGCCCGCCGGACCGTGATCCTGGACGCGGTGGACGAGATCACGTTCGAGGACACGATCGCGGACGAGGACGTGGCCATCTCCATCACCCACAGCGGCTACGTCAAGCGCACGTTCATCACCAGCTACCGGGCCCAGAAGCGCGGGGGGCGGGGCCGGGTGGGGATGCGCACCCGGGACGAGGACTTCGTCAACAACATCTTCATCGCCTCCACCCACTCCTACATCCTGATCTTCACGGACCGGGGCCGGGTCTATTGGCTCAAAGTCCACGAGATCCCGGACGTGGGGCCGCAGGGCAAGGGCAAGGCGGTGGTGAACCTGATCAACCTCCACGCGGGGGAGAAGATCGCCGCCTTCTGCTCGGTCAAGGACTTCGCCTCCCAGGGCCACGTGCTCCTGGCCACCCGCAACGGGGTGATCAAGAAGACGGAGCTGGCCGCCTTCTCCAACCCCCGGCCGAGCGGGATCATCGCCCTCTCCGTGGAGGAAGCGGATGCCCTCATCAACGCCGTGCCCACCTCGGGGAAGGACGAGATCCTGCTCGGGACCCGGGACGGCATGGCCATCCACTTCCACGAGGAGGATGTGCGCCCCATGGGCCGGGCCGCCTACGGGGTGAAGGGGATCGAGCTCGAGACGGGGGACCAGGTGGTGGCCCTGGAGGTGGTCCGGCCGGGGGGCACCGTCCTCACCGTGACCGAGAACGGCTACGGGAAGCGCACCCCCCTCGACGAGTACCGCGTGCAGAGCCGGGGGGGCAAGGGCCTCATCAACATCAAGACCTCGGGCCGCAACGGCCGCGTGGTGGGCGTGAAGTTCCTGGCCGGAGAAGAAGAAGGCGTGATGCTGATCACCGAAAAGGGTATGATCATCCGGCTCAACACGGCCGACATCTCGACCATCGGGCGGAATACCCAGGGCGTGCGCCTCATCCAGCTCGAGGAGGGAGACCACCTGGTCTCCGTGGCCCGGCTGGCGGAGCGAGAGGAAGGCGAGGACGCCGGTCCCCCGGAAGCGTCGTAAAAGCGCAGCCCGCCGGGGAACCGGAGAGAGAGCAGACCAACACTTTAAGGAGGACGAATGAGCGAGCGTAGGGCGGCCCTTCTGATCGTCCTGGGCACGGCGGTAGTGAGTTCTGCCTGCGGGGGCTCGGACCAGCGGGTGGTGGAGCAATACTTCAACGCCCTCAAGGCCAACGACAGCCAGACCATCACCAGCTTCGCCCTGGTCGCTTTCGAGAAGAAGGTCGACAACTGGAAGGTGACCGGAACCGAGCCCGAAACCAAGGCTCCCGCCACCCTCCCCGAGCTGTCCAAGAAGGTGCGGGACATGGAGGCGGAACTCGCTACCAACAAGAAGGCTTCCCAGAACTACGCGAACGAGGCGGAGGGGAAGCGCTTCCTGCAGATCCAGGAA
>Ga0210399_10004362_pt1 | contig 10993 bp, 7 predicted proteins | sample IncBWC14MmetaG_FD_150865 | JGI IMG/M metagenome (GOLD analysis project Ga0210399, IMG submission 150865) | Forest soil microbial communities from Barre Woods Harvard Forest LTER site, Petersham, Massachusetts, United States - Inc-BW-C-14-M | ecosystem: Environmental > Terrestrial > Soil >...
GCACGGAAATTTCACACCGCAGACGGTAGTAGGGCCGCAAGGCGGTCCCGCTGCGGTGGGGGACATCAACGGCGATGGTCTTCCTGACATTGTTGTGCCGGATCGTTTCAGTTTCGTATCGCTTGCACTAGGCCGAACTGATCGCAAGTTCCCCTCGGCACTTGCCCTAACTCCGCAAGTGGCCACGACCGCCTATGCTGGGGACATCAACGGCGACGGTCTCCTCGACATTTTCATTGGCGGACTTCCCGACAATATTTTCGGCACCGTCTTTCGGAACGGAGGCAACGATTCATTCCCGTTCGCAGCCAACACGGACCCAACTTCTTTCATGGTGGCGGACCTGACGGGAAAAGGCGTGGTGGATCTGATCGGTGTTTCAAGCTCCGGTCTGGTGATCTGGCCAAACGATGGGACATTCAATTTTTCCTCCTCACCGATAAACCTGCCACCGATCAACGGGCCAATCATGGTTGCTGACATGGACGGCGACGGGCATCCCGACATCGTTGGCTCTGGTCAAATCTTCTACGGCAACGGCGCTTACCAGTTCACGCCAGTGGCCACGCCAAACGTCTTTCCTGGACCGTACCTCATTGGCGATTTCAATGGCGATGGCAGGCTGGACATCGCGGTCGGCGGAGCCACCTTGGTCAATGCAGGCAATCGGACGTTTAGTGTGGTGACTAGCGATGCTTTGCCGCTCGTCGACGGAGCCGTCGCCGCAGTCGCTGACTTTAATGGCGATGGCAAAGACGATGTCGCGATCTCCGATGGTGAGTCCGTGGGCATCTACTACGGTCAAAGTGATGGCACGTTTTTCCTGGCCAGCGAACTCAACGCGGGAGAATTCGTGGGCGGACTTGCGGTGGGAGACTTCAATGGCGATGGCCACATAGACGTTGCAGCGGGGCTGATGCTCGCCCAGCAAGGAGTGATTTTCTTCAACAATGGCAATGGCCAGTTCAGCCGTTCTTTCTTTGCTTCTGGTGCGGACACAGTGTCAATGACTGCCGCCGACCTCAATCACAGCGGAAAAACAGATTTGATTATTACGAATTTCGGGTTAGACTTTCGCCCGCCCGACGTGGATGTCATATTTCACAAGTAACTAAAGATTAACAAACCCTCCTCCGGGGAAACCCAGAAGAACGCGTTTTCCAACTCTTCCACAGTCCGGCGGCGGCCAGTGATGATGCTTAACTAACTTGTCGTATTATCCCGTGAACGGATTCTGGGGGCAGATCACGAGGCAAGGCAGACGCGAGCCGGGTGTGGATCAGTCTGATTACCACAGTGTATTTACCGCAAAGGCTGCTCCGAGCAGAGTGCAGAGCAAAAAGCTACATTTGCCAATCAGGGGCAAATAGCTATTGGGATAGAATTCCCTGTATTTTCGGGCAACCGCCCAAGAATTTCGGCTTGCCCACGAATATCGCTCTTTGGCTGGCAGCCGGTCATTCACCCGAATCTTCATCGCAATGTCGGCATAGACGAAGACCACAATTGACGGAACAAGAAGTGACCAAAAGATTGTCGTGAATTCGGTCATCCAGGCTTTTCTCCGAGTGCTATCAGGATAAGCTGCTTGTCAACGACGAAATCATATTCAATTTCGTGCCGATTTAGGTGAGCAGGTCATTAGGGCCCGTAAAGAACGACTACGTCGAATTGCGATCCTGAAGAAAATGGCTGCCACCAAGGTCATAACGATCAGTTCAGCGACGTACGAACTCATCTCAGACACGCGATCATAGCTCTGATAATAAACGAGTGTGGAGGCGTTAGATGCCGAATGCAGCAGAACACAGGGCCAGAGACTGCCACCTCCCATTTCGAACAGCGAACAAAATATGATCCCGTAGCAAAAATAAGTTGCTGGCAAAACTGACAGCACCTTAATGGGGATGCCTTCGCTGTAAAGATACCCAATGTATCCTCCGTGCCAGATGGTCCATCCGATTGAAGTGAGTAATATGCCAACCGATATCGAGGAAAACGATCTCACCTTATTCAGGAAACATCCTCGCCAGATGATCTCTTCCCACAATGGCGATAGGAATAAGTTGAAGGTGAACACCCTAACGAGAGTCACTGCAGCCGGACGTCCCCATGGGAGAGCGGAATAATGAGAGCCGAAATAGCTCATAAAAGGAAGAATCAATCCGATCCCAATAGCCACGAAATAGATCGCCCAACTCGCATTCACCTTCTTAAGCGATGATCGGCACTCTGGATAGACGAAAACGCAGAAGATGGCCGGTAGCAGCGATGCGGCCATGATAAGAACGAACTTCGAGCCGACGGCAAATTGAAGACTAGGTATTTCAACCTTGATCTGGGGACCAAAACAGCCCGCGATGGAAAGTGTCCAATTCAGCGCACAAACTGATATTGCAAATATGATTGCCTTTGATCTATCCCACTCATGCATGGAGCGCCTTTTCAAACCACCATTGCTGCCTCGGTGGTCAACAGATATTTGAACTCCCGGACCACATCTCCAACTGGCAAGTATAACGCGACACGTTTCTAAGTATTGACGGGAGAAGAAAAGGGGACAGCCCTTTGCAAGAGTCTTTCACCCCCTGCGCTCAAGGTATTCCAGACGGTTCACCACCCATGTGCACCCGACCGCCTCCCATCTGTTGTTTATCCATGACGTTCGGGTCGTCCATACTTCCTTGGGTAAGCACCCAGGACGTGTTTGGCGGCGGAGGCGGCGGAGGCGGTGGTGACACGCCTGTAAACGCACCCCGGACGGCGCTGGCAGCTGAGCTAACCAAGCTTGATAGAGTTTCCTTAACTGCCGTTGCATCAGCAGAAATATTCAGGCCTGCTTTAACGGGAGGGCCAGCTACAAAGCCAACGCTTAATGTTGCACTGTTGGTCGTAAGTGACCCAGATACGACTGGCGTTCCGGCAGACAAGGAAAGAGCATTAGGTGTCGCTCCAGGCGCATGTAGCGTTATATCCACTGTGCCACCGACGCCGGGAACAGCTTGGATGGACCTGGCTCCCGTACTATTGACTTGAACAAATCCAGCATTGGCTGTCGTGCTAACGTCAATTGTTCCTCCCATCAATACGACCTTGCCAGGTTCCTCATGAATAAGGCCGTTTCCGTCTCTCTTGACCATATCCAGAAAATCGTTATTGTCCGGATTTGCCATACCGCCAATGTGAGCGAACCCTGGTTGCCCATTGTCGTCGCAAGGCGGGCAATGGCCATCGGCGTCGATCCGGTTCAGGGGAGAATTCTCTACATAAGTGTACAAGTTCAGCGATTGCGGGTCGCCGAACTTGGCATAGGGCACGGTTACCGGCTTCAGCGCCCAATCGGGTGTCGTGAATCTGCCCGTCGTTGAGGCGTAATAGCGGGCACCGAAGTTATCAAGACTGGACTCGCTATCCCGTTCTTTGCCGGTGAACTTGTAGTTCTGGGGGCAGGTGTTCGTGTAGGCATGTTCGCCGCCAAAAGGCTCGAAATCAGCGTCGTAGCATAGGGTTGCCGTGGTTTGCCCCGAGGGCACTTCCGCGATCACGCGTGATGTGTCCAGTTGGTCCGCCAGATAATAGAACACGTTCCCGGAAGAATCGCGCCGGGCAACGCGTGCCGCGCCAAAGAAAACGTATTCGTTGAAACTGCTATTAGCGACGCTTCCCGTCGTGTCGGTTTCGTCGAGAATCTCCGCGCCTCCAAACCAGTAAATCTTGCTGCCCGACTTCTCGACCCGATTCCCGTCGCCGTCGTAGACATATTGCATGGTCGAGTTCGAGGTCGAAGTCATTTGGTTCTCGGCGTTGAAGACATATGTAGCCCCACCCGTGCCCGGTACAGTCATGAGGTTCCCGGCGGCATCGTAGGTGTCGCCGGTAATCTGGTTGTTCGCGTTCACGGCGGCAGTGAGGCTTCCTTGGGTACACCCAGTGTAAGCCGATGATACCCCGGCAATCGAAAGCAGATTGCTCCAGTTCCCCGTCGTATCATAGCCGAACGCCTGCCCCCAACAATCGGTTGGATTGCTGGAATGGGTTGCCGTGGTCTTCGCTGTTGAAATACGGTTTAACTGGTCGTAGCTGAACGTCTGGCTGCGGTCGGAAACGCGATTGTTGGTAATGCTGATCGGGTTTCCATTATCCGAGCCGAGGTTGAAGTTGTATTTCAGGTCGAGCATATTCCCGGCTGTCGCGGTGCCTGTGCAAAGAGTCGTGCTCCAAGCCAGCGCAGTCCCGGTGGTGGAATACATCCAGCAGGGCTGGAGCCGGTCGTTGTAGATGTGCGTAGAAACCAGCGATGACCCGTACTGGAGTTGCGCCACCGCCCCTTGCGGCGCATAGCACACGCCGTTGCCGGAGACACCATTAGCGCACGCGCCGGTGGAGTAATAGACGCTCGTGGTGTTGTCCATGACGCTGCTTGGGCGGCCCGCCCTATCCGGTGTGTAGGTGACCACGCGACCACTCGGATACTTAAGAGTGGCTACCGAGCTATCCAGGTCGTACGTGTAGGTCGTAGTCTTGGTAATGCTATTGGTGGTGCGCGACTGGACGACGGTTCGTCCCATCGTGTCATAAGCCCAGGATTCCGATCCCGCCAGGTCCGTCATTCCCGTGCGATGGCCGATGTTGTAGCACGAAGCCTGCCCCAGACAGCCGCTTCCGTCGTACGAGTAGGTCGCAACCGGAGTGGGTATGGTGCCATTCGTGCATGTTTGCTGCGAAGAACCATATCCCTTAGCCGTCAGCCGGTTCAGTGAATGCGGCGGTGTCTCGTAGCAATAGGTTATGGTCGTGCTCAGGGACGAATTCGTCTGGTTCTGCAGCGGACTGACCTTCGTGGTCACGTTTCCATTGGCATCGTAGGTGTAGGCCAAATTGCCGGACTCTGGATTGTTGGCAGCGAGGAGTCGCGACAGCGAATCATACGAAAAACCGCGCGCACGAGAACCGGCTTGCAGCACGCTCGTGAGATTGCCCAGCGTATCGTACCCGTAGGTCGTGACCCAGATTGGTTCGCCGGTACCGGGACAGCCGTTGGAATTCACGGTCGCGGTCGTTGAATTGGGCTCGTCTACTTCGATCAAACGGCCCAACCCGTCAACCGTGCTTCGACGCCAGTGCCCGGCTTCATCCGTGACCAATGTTGTATTGGCACAATAGGCGGTCTTGAGCAGGGAGCCATCGGCCTGAGTGACCTGCGTCACGCGGTGCAGACCATCGTAAGTGTTGGTGGTGATCCCGTACGTGGAGTCGGAAGTCGTGCGATATGGGTTGCTGCTGGTCGCTTTGTTACCGACGCCATCGTAGGTATCGTCAACGTAGTCGATGCCTTCGGGATCGGAGTTGAGCTGGGTGTGCGCAAGCCGACCCAGGCCATCCACAATGGCAGTGGCGGTCTCGTTCTTCGCGCTCGTAATCTCCTTTGTTATAACGACCTGATACGGTGCGCTGCCCTGACTGCAAGTCGAGCCGCCGAGGTCCGTGTAACAGAATGATGTCTGCCCACCGCCGGTTGGACGGGTAACGCTCGTCAAACGCCAATCAATGTCGAAGCCATCGGTGGTGACTTGACCGTTCGGGTCGGTGGTCGAGGTCAACGACCCGGTGTCATAATCGTAATTGTGATATGTGCTCTGGCTCAAGGCGTTCTCGACTTGCGTCACATACGCATCCTGGAATGTGCTCGAATAAAAGTACGTCGTCGGATTGAGTAGAGGGTCTTTAGCGACGGAAGGCATTCCAGTGTCGTAGTATGTCGTTTTGCTGGTCACCGTCTGGACTGTGGGCAGATTTAGCCAGTGATTCACAGATGTTTGATTGCCGCGAAGGGTGCCAGTCCACACTGAAAGATCAAGATTCTGAGACGCTCCCATTCCCGATGTAATCGTCGCGGTTTCGTCATAGCCGTACTGTGTGTAGGCTTTCTGGTTGGTGCCATCAGTGATCTGGGTTGAGTACACTAGATTCAGCATGTTGTTGCTGACGTAGGTGGAATAATTCGGGTTTGGACTCTGCCAGGCATAGCTAGTGTTCGTCTGTCTCAGCAGCGGCCCAGGCACGCCGGGAGTTGTGCCATAGTCATATTCTTTCTGGACTGTGACTTTTCCATAGATTCCTGTGTAGACCGTGTTGTCACCCGGTCGAGGGCTCGGGAAAGTGAATCCTGAATCGTATCCCTCTGTCGCCTGACTGGTCTTGCCATTCGCCCAAGTCGTCGTGATCTGCGTGGGGACGATGTTCATGTAGTTTGAGCCCAACACTACCGAGAAAGGGCTGACGGAGCGGGAGTACGTCGTTGACACGGTCTTCAGCAAGTTCGCGGGCTGGACAGCTCCCTGATAGGATTGGACGTTAGTGGTGTAAGCGGAGCAATAGGACTCATATGTGTTCGTATATACCGTGTTATTCCCAAGTGGATCGGCAACCGTCATAGTGAGCGGATATGAATACGAATAGTTCCACGTATGGTTTCCCGTGCCGTCGTTGGCGTTCACAGTGCGCGAACTAACCCACGGGATGGGGTAACTGATTGGCGTGCAACTTTGCTGGCCGATCCAAACGTAGGAGATCGTTCCGCCGGCGGGAAAGGTGATTTGTGTGAGACTGCCAGAAGGGCTGCTGTATTGAAATGTCCAGGCTGTGCCATTGGGCAAGACCACGCTCTGGAGATAGTTCATATTTTTGTATAGGTATGTTCCATCGTCCACGCTGTAGCTATACCAGACGTAGACTTGCGCCCAGCAGAAGAGGAACGTCGATGTCCCACCGGTCGGTCCGGGAACAACCCACGGAACATTTGCGTAGACAGGGAGCGGTCCGCCGGGGCAGTTGCCGGGGCCATTGCCGTTCCCCGTGTATTGACCCGAGCCAAGCGGGATGCTTCGCCCTACGGTGTCTAATGATCCGTTGGGGACTGTAATTTGATTTCCGTTGACATCCTCCTGCGCGTAATTGGCAGGGTACGACGTTCCGTTAGCGTCAGCTACTCCCCTCGCGCCCGAGTTAAACCCGGTCGCATCGACCGTTTCGCCATTGGTCGATAATTGGTGACTCGCCCCATCGGAAGCTACCAAGGAGTCGCTGGAAAACTGTTCGGTCTTATTCACTTGAATCACGACTTGGTTGGTGGAAAATGACTGACCATAAACGGCAGCTATAGGTGAGACGATGGGCTGGACAACGTGGGTAGTGCAGGTGTCAATGAAACATGTCGTGTGCTGGTAGTAGTGTCTGTTGTTATATATGAGCTTGTAATCCAGATGCAGCTTTCCGCGTTGAGGGTAGGACACGAGCGGGATGTCTACAATGAGATTTCCATTGGTCATACTGACCGAATCCATGTCACCGCCACGATATGTTCCGTAGGCTTTGATGCCTTGCTGAATATCGTCGGGATCCTGGGCGACCACCGAACTGGTGCAGCCGAGCACGAAAAGGCCCAATAGCGACAAAAATGAGATTGCGTGTCGGTTCATTGTCCACCTCCCTGTGGCGGGTCGAACACCTGAGGGGGAACGTCTGAGTTGAACGTGACTGTGCTGATCGCAATCGTCTCGTTTGCTATCCCGTCTTGCGAATAGGAAATTGTGGAGGGAACTAGCACTCCGCTGAATGGGGCGAACTGTGAGAATATGAACGTCCCATTCACGAAGTCGGCGGCGTTCTCGTTGGAAGGTTGCCGGAACTGGACTTCCACCGGCAAGAAAGAAACCGGATCGAAATACCACTCTTGCGGAGTTACAAGAGTTCCCGCACGATCAGAGTCATCGCTTATGTGGACCTGTAGAGCGTTTTTGCCATTTAGCCCCGCTACACCAACATACTTGAGGGTAAATATAGGATTGCTCAACCCTTGAAATAACACGTAGGGCGGCAAGTAGACAGGAATATTTGCCCTAGCCACGTGATAATTGATGGCGGAGGTGTTTCCGTTCCGAATCCATGCTGGAGAGCCATGTCCACTCACGAAAATAGTTGTCCCCCCATTCGCGGTAACCAGCTCTCTGCGAAATTCGCCGCCCGCAATTGTCCATTTGAAGTTTCGAGTCGTGCCATCGCTATACGAAAATGATCCCGTGAGAATGCAGTCTTGAATAGCAGCGATAGCGTTCGCACCACCCAGAGCGGTGACAGCACTCTGCAGCGTGCTAATAGCTGCGGCGTCGCGCTGGGGAGTGCGACCCTGGGCACTTACCGCCGCCGCTAGGATAATCAGGACAACGAGAACGGCAATACCCGAGCCTACATCTGACTTGCGTTTCAAATAAGTGGCTGATTGATTTGTCATTGGTTACTATCCTTATTCCGCGGAAAGAGTGCCGCAGGTCGGATCGGGCTGATCCGTGCTGGGAGTTAAATTGCTATTGAGGATCGAGAATGGTCGCGACCGAGGAGTCGCCTTGGTCTTTTGAAAACGCGGACATGTGAGGGAGCAGTTTCCAACCTCTATAGTTGTCATTGTGTCCCGCCGCCACAACTGTGACGGCTTTAGGAACCCACCCAAGTAGAACAGCAACCCGTGCCCCCTCTGGGCGGGATTCACTTGGATAGGTGGGCCAAAGCTATGCGCTGCCGCTGCCATTGTCAAGCATAAAAACATAAGATGCTCGAACAAACCACGAGGCCAATCAGGCACTCACAAAAAAGCAGAAACCTAACGTTACATACGCACGTTACGTAGAGCGAAGAAACACGCGATTTCCCGATTCAGCTCAAGAGACTCTCTCTCGATAAGGAAAAGCCAAAATCAATCTCCGCCCCGCATTTCGGACAAGCGTGATCGCAAGATCGGCCTTTGAAACCACACGAACACTCGACATAGAACTCAAAACGAAGAATGTGGTGGGTGCGCTTTTCCTTTGTGCGTTCCTTCTGGCAATTCGGGTCGCGTAACACGCGGAAAAAGAGATTCGCCAAGGCAGGCACAAACAAATCCTGTTGCGCCTCGCAGAACGTGATCCCCTACCGCACTGGAACGAACCTACGCTCGCGACAACAGGGGCTCAGGAGCCGGCATGAACAGAAAAACTAAGCCCCACACCAAGGCCATCGTCACGGCAGGGTTCGACGAGGTGCTCACGCTGATCGAAGCTACCCGCTCCCGCGTTGTCACCGCCGTCAATACCGCGCTGATCGATCTGTGTTGGAGAATCGGCCAGTACATCAGTAGGAAGATTGCCGAGGAGGGATGGGGACAGGGAACCGTTGCGGCCCTGGCCGAATACATCCGCGCACGCCGGCCCAATGCCCGCGGATTTTCCGCCAGCAATCTCTGGCGAATGATGCAGTTTTACGAAACGTATCGCGGCCTCCCAAAACTCGCACCGCTGGTGCGAGTTTTGTCGTGGACCCACAACCTCCTGATCATGAGCCGCAGCAAGCGGGACGAAGAGCGGGAATTTTATCTTCGCCTCTGCGTTCAGGAACGGTGGAGTAAGCGACAACTGGAGCGGAAGCTTGCCGGAGCGTTATTCGAGCGCATCGCCTTGTCTCCCGCAAAACTCTCGCCCCCGGTGCGAGAACTTCACCCCGAAGCCGCATCTGTCTTTAAGGACAGCTATCTTGTCGAGTTTCTCGATCGTCCCAAAGACCATTCCGAAGCCGATCTCCACGATGGCTTCGTCGCAAAGCTGAAGGATTTCCTCATCGAACTCGGCCGTGATTTCTGCTTTGTTGGTAGTCATTATCCCGCGCAGGTTGGCGGCCGCGATTTTGAGATCGACTTGCTCGTTTTCCACCGTGGCCTCAACTGCCTTATAGATATCGAATTAAAGGTGGACGAGTCTCCTCGACGCCAACATCTTGATTCGTGCCGTGCTGGGTCGGCGCGTCCGCGAGCTGCTGGAACGCTACGCCGTTCTCGGTGTCCGGTTCCGTCGCGACGACGTCCTAGCCTCGCTATCCGAGCTGCGCGCGATTGTCGAAGCTGTCGAAGCGGACTTCTATCGCAGCTTTGAGCAACAAGCCCGGCAACGGTTGCGGGGTCGCGACGAAGCAGATTGGCCCATCCTCGCGACAGCTCTAGGTTTGGGTTGTGGCCTCTGGACAGAGGACCAGGACTTCTTTGGCACTGGAGTCGCTGTATGGACGACCAACCGAATTGAGATTCTTCTCGAACAAGAGTCGAGCGCTTCTGGTTCAGAAAAGGTCGGAATTGTCCTAGCTGCCGGTACCGCTACTTGGTTGGAGAGCAGCAGCAACGCGGGGGTCAATCAGCTCGATCTCGATCTCGGAACAACGAGCACCATCCTTGAACCCACGATTCCAACCCACGATTCGCATGTCTCTCGCGACTTCTCAAGTAGTTAGGCGGCCACCTGGAGTCACTTAAGTTGTTACAACTACAGCTTAACGTACTGAAAAGGCTGGCGTCGGCGGTTCAACTCCGTCCCTGGCCACCATCATTCTAAATAACTTAGCGGAATCACGTCTTGCCCTCCCAGTCCGCTCTCAGTCCGCTGTTTTTTGGCGAGATCCGGTTTGATTCCTGGCCATGATGATGGTGAAGGACTTTAACTCGCATTGCCTCTCGCTCAGTCCGCTTTCAGTCCGCTTCTGTCTGCGGCGTGGCTGAAAATCGCTGAACGTGCTGAACGCAACGAACGGCTGAGTTTTCACTCTCTGTGCGGGACGATATTTGCTAAGCCATTTATTTGCAACAACCAACCGCTAAATTACAGCGCGAGAATGCAGTAGCTAAGAGTCATTGCGAGGCGCGTCTCGCACGCAGGAGCCGAGCACATAACGTCAATCGCGGTCGAATTAAAGGTGTCGGGCGTTAGTCCGCCGGGGGTCAGCACTTGTTAGCTGGCTGGCACAAGATTAATGGTCGACCTGCAGGCCCCGGCGCCGCTCCGCGCAAAAGCCTGTCCGGATCACTGAGTTGAATGCTTCTCATGCAGGCCTCATTTGGTACATGCGTTGCATATGCACATTGCCGTACATAAACCTCGTTGTACCTGTTCATTGAGTTTCGCTGGTCATATCGGGT
>Ga0210399_10004363_pt1 | contig 10992 bp, 3 predicted proteins | sample IncBWC14MmetaG_FD_150865 | JGI IMG/M metagenome (GOLD analysis project Ga0210399, IMG submission 150865) | Forest soil microbial communities from Barre Woods Harvard Forest LTER site, Petersham, Massachusetts, United States - Inc-BW-C-14-M | ecosystem: Environmental > Terrestrial > Soil >...
CGTCTTATCCCCGCGTCCTGGATACGCAACGAAAACTCTACGAATTACAGATCGAGTACATCGCCGCGCTCGAAAGCGTGTGGACCAACGGCATCGCCCTGCAGGGATACCTGCTTACGGATGGGCTCGAAGCCCCCGCTCGCCCGGGCGAAGTTGACCGCCCCGTGCGGGAGACTAACGTGCCTATGCCGGAGCGGACGGTGTCTCCGCGGGAATCGACGCGGAATCCCTGACTTGCGCATGGTTCCCGCCCAAGATGGGAGCTTTGAGAACACCGCGCTCCGACCGTATCGAGTGCGAAACACTGGTACGGCAGTAGCGTTGACCAACCGAAAATTGAGTGCGTACTGTCAGGATAGGGCGCCCGGGTGTCGGCGGATGCATTTCCGCTGATAGAGACCGGGAAATTGACGATGGAAGGTCTGGGAGTATTGTCAGGTTCCCTTCCCTCTAGAGCCGAAACCCGATTCGCTCCATTGGAGACTGTATTTTAGCGCCGCCCCGCTGGGCGGTCGATCGATTGAACGATGCCAACAGTAACAAAAGCCGGAAGATACGAAATCGTTGGTGAACTGGGCCGCGGCGCAATGGGTGTCGTTTACAAGGCTATGGACCCGGTGATCGGGCGCACCGTGGCGGTCAAGACCATCCGGTTGAGCGAAGAAGGTACAGGACTTTCGCGCCCCGAACTCCTGACGCGGTTCCAAACCGAAGCGCGCGCCGCGGGTTTGCTGACGCATCCGAACATCGTGGTGGTTTTCGACGCCGGCGAAGAAGACGGCCTCTACTACATCACCATGGAGCTGGTGGAAGGAAAGAGCCTGCAGGCGCTGCTTGACGGCGGCCACGCGTTTCCCCTGCCGCGCACGCTGCGCATCATGGAGCAGACTTGCAGCGCGCTGCAATTCGCGCATGAACGCAACGTCGTCCACCGAGACATCAAGCCGGCGAACCTCATGCTTACCGCCGACGATACCGTCAAGGTCACGGACTTCGGCACGGCGAAGATTCTGCAGTTCGGCACCGTCCAACAAACCGCGCACGTCATGGGCACTCCCAGCTACATGTCGCCGGAACAAGTGAAGGGCCGCGCGGTCGATGGCCGGAGCGACATCTTTTCGCTGGGCGTTATGCTCTACGAAATGGTGACCGGCGAAAAACCTTTTCCGGGCCAGAGCATCACCACGGTGATTTATAAGATCGTCAACGAAGAGCCAGTCCCGCCGCGGCAGATTAATCCCTCGATTCATCCTGGGATCAGTGCGATCGTCATGAAGGCGCTGGTGAAAGAGCCCGACCAGAGATACCAGAATTGTCGCGAAATGCTCGAAGATCTTCGGAATTACCGGTCACTCGCGCCAGGCAGCGGCAATCCCCAATCGACGATGGTCATGGGTGGAGGCTCGCCCGCGGCGACGTTGATATCCGGGAATGCGACGGGCCGTGGTTTCACCGGCGAAGATCAAACCGTCATCGCGACGGCACGCTCACTGAACGCGCGGGCATCGGCTCCCGGCCAAACCCCGCTCGTGCGGCGAACGGGAGCGATCGCTCGCGCCCCGGAACCGCCAAAAAAGAAAAATGTTCTAGGAACGTCTTTCGCGGCGTTGCTGCTTATAGGCGTCATTGTTTACGGAGCGTACAGGATCAAACCGGTCTTCGAGGCTGCACGCGAACTTCATGACGAACAGAAGAAGGGCAGCAGCTTGCCCGCTGCGACGCCTGCGGCATCAGAAACGACTTCCGACAACTCGACGGCAAGCGCCGCTAGGACCGAGTCCTCCCGGCAACCGACGGATACTACGGCAGGAGCCGGAGCGGAGCCAAAACCGGCCGAGCCCAAGCCCGCGGAAACCGTCGCTGAAAAAGTGGCGCCGAAGAAAGTGGAGAATTCGCTTAGCCCCAAAGCGGCAGAATACAAAGGCCGGATCGAAGCGGCCATTTCCGAAAGAAGATTGAGCGGCCACGTGAAAGTGCAAGCCGCCGGCAACACGCTCACGCTCGCGGGAAAGCTCCGGCCAGCGGAACACGGCGCACTCTTGAAATTATTGCGGAACGCCCCATCTGACGTACGCGTGATCGATCACCTCGAGTACGACGACACACCTGTGGCTACAGGCCATCCTGACGAGGGCTCGCACCCCGTTCCTGCGGCAGGGCGTGGAGCGATTCATGTCGTCACCGACGTGATCGGCGCCACAGCCGTGCTGCGCGGTCCTGCGGGCCACATCCTGAACAAGTGCGAAACGCCCTGTAGCTTCAACAATTTGTCTCCTTCGCGCTACAGCCTCGAGGTGCAAAAGGAAGGCTATCAATCCGTTCAAACCGCAATGCAAGTAAAGAGTGGCGACGCTCAGGACCAGAAGGTCAAACTCGAATCGCTCGCCAAAGGCATCTACATCAGCAGTCAGCCGCCGGGAGCCGATGTCTTCATCAACGGAGCGAAACAATCAGGTCAGACGCCCGTCACACTGCCCCTCGCACCAGGCCAGTACAACCTCGTCCTGCGGCTGCAGGGTTACGAGCCCTATGCGGGAGGCATTCAGGTCAAGGACAATATCCAGACGGTGCTCAACGTGCCGCTAAGTGAAAAGTCCGCAAGCCGCGTCGCATGGGCGCAAGTGAACTCCGTTCCACAGGGCGCGGAAATCATCGTGGACGGAACCTCCACGGGAAAGTTCACACCGGCTCGCGTGCAGATTCCTACCGGGGTCCACACAATTACGCTCCGGCTGAATGGATTTCAGCCGGCCAAGAGGACGTTCCAGGCAAGCGAAGGTGGTACCGTACCGATTGACGAGGCGCTCCACCAAAAATAGGCTTGTTCATACGCCCCAAATAGCGCGAAGCGGTCTGTGGGTTTGCTTCAACAAACCTCTGGCATCTCTACGCAATACGTAACATTTTGTTACCTGCAACCACAGCGAGTTCTAGGACTATCGATTTTATTTACTAATAACAAAAGACTTAGAGCCATCTGCGTCGGGCCGGAAGCGTGCTTGCCATATAGGTAGGGACCACCTGCCCTAACGCGAAATCCTCGCGAGACTGAAGGCGGACTCCCTCGCGGCCAGAAGCGGCCTGAACGAGTGTAAGCAAACAAGTGGAGACTCCTTTGGTCCTCAGGGCCAGACTACCTATCTACGAAGCGCAGCGCGGGACATCGTCACCGTCACCGCAAACGAACCCGGATTCCACCCCGCGCACGTCGCTGCGACAGCTCGCGAATGCAGTCTCACGAGTCCCCGCAGGGACTTCGGACCACAAAGCCATCGAAGTTCATCGTGCCCTCCGAAACCTGCACCTGCTTTTGCGGTCGGAGCGCCTTTACGAGAAAGATCATCCGCGCAGGCTCGACAGTTTGGACAGCGCTTACGATTCCATCCGCAACGCTACTGAAATGCTAGGGGGGCTGGAGATTCGAGTGGAACGCGGCGGGCTGGTGGCGCCGCGGGTTGGTGACGGCCACCTGGCGGACGCGCGAGGAGAAATGCAGGCGCTGGCGATCGACCTGCAGCGTGCCGGAATTCATGCGCTGGTATTCTCGAATAAATTTCATGTAGGCGAACTGGACACCCTCGCGCGACTCGTGAAGGCATCGTTGCTAAGATCGGAAGAGCCGGCGAACGATGAGGGCAATGCCTGGTGGCCGGCGCGACTTCTGGAGAACCGCGTGGAAGGCATCTCCATCAATACGCGAACCGAGCGCAGGGTGGACACGGTCCTGGCAAGTCTTATCGCCGCGCTCGTAGCCTACGGTGGACATTCACCGCGCGAGACGGCCGATGCCCCCATTCAGGCGCCGGACTTCGACGATCTCGTGGCGAGCCTGCGGCTCCTTGCTCGGCTGACCCCGCCGCTAGAGAGCGCGCGCGGTCTATCCCCTGAAGAAGCAGCGCGGGCGATCCACGGCGCGATGGAAGAAGCCAGCCGCGACAGCGTGTGCATGATGCTCAGTTCCGTCTCCCAGTATGGACCGCGCGAAGGCGAACGGCCGCAACCCTACTTGTTGCGCCTCTCGGAAAACATCACCTTTGAGTTTCTCAATGCGGAGTTTTCCAGCGGCTCGCTTACCGCCTCATCTGTACGGCCGACGATCTATAGATTGAGCGAAGTCATCGTCGAGGCCGGCGGGTACTCTGGTCCCCACTCGTCTCAGCATCTCTCGTCGCTCGCGGTCACCTGGGCGACAGACACGCACCGCGAACAGCTGATCGATCGATTCTGGCTGGAACTTTCTCCCCGAGAAAAATCGGCTGTCTTGCGCGGCCCGGACGTCTGGTGCGTGCCTGTTGCGGCGCTGCGCAATACTCTCGGACAACTTGCTGATGCCGGCGCCGACGCTCCCCGCCGCGAAGCGCGCAACATCGTCTTGAATTACGCCCGCCGCCTCGAACATGCGGATCCATCGGCCAGGCGCTCCGTCGCAGCGGGACTCAATGAACTGTCTCCGATTATCGAATCCCTCTGGCCGAATCAGTTGCCAGAAGACCTGAGCCGTGGAGCCATGAAAGCTCTGGACGCGGAGAAGGCCCCCGAAACCGCCGCCCTGCTCGCGGCATTTGTCGAATCACTCGGCCGCATCGCCGTGAATCGCGCCGACTATTCCGGTTTCGAATCCATCCTGACCGGTCTGGAGCGCGCTCCACAGGACAACGAACACGATCACATGGCGGCGCTGGCAAGCCGCCTGGTGGCCCAGGATCGCTGGCTCTTGCTGGTGGACGCTGCGCTGGCCAACCGCGCTCTGGATCCAGTTCTGCCCCGGCTTCTGCAGCGCGATCCCGAGCGGCTGCTGGACCGCCTGACATTACTGCTCACTGAACCACGGGGCCCGGAAATGGTGCCGGCCATGGCGCGGCTCCTGCGGACGATCGGCGTGCCCGTTCTAAACCTTCTTGAAACGCGGCTCTACGAAGCCCGCCGCCAGCGCGTGACCGCGGCCATCAAGCTCCTGGCTGCGGCGGACCCGGAGCGGCTGTTGCGAGGACTCGCACGCGCCATGGCAAGTTGGGAATGGAACCTTCAGGATTTGGCGGTCAGTGAACTAATGCGCCCAAACAATGCCGCATCGGCGGTGAGTACCGCTTTCGTATTCTCCGCCATCCTCGCCGACGCGCATCCCATGGTCGTTCCCATGATGATCGACCAGATCGGCCTGGCGCAGGAAACCACCGCCGTGCCGCAACTGATGGAAATCGCTGCCGGCGAACATGAATCTTTGCGTGACCAGTTCGTGCGCATTAAGGCCATCGAAGCGCTCGGCCGCATGCACGCCTCCGAAGCCGCCGAGCTTCTTCGCAACTTGGCGGAGAGACGTGAGGGCCTCACTTATGCGGAACCTGCGGGTTTGCGCGCCGCAGCGGAAGATGCGCTGGCACTGATCGAGAATCGTCCTTCGTTCAAGCAGGCGTTGGCGGCGTTTGGAGCGCCAGCACAGTCGAGTTCCAGCTACGTTAATCCGCGCCGGTACGTTCGAGTTCCCCTTGAGTCGCCGCTTCGTGCGCACATCGAGGGCGCACCAGCGGGGCTTGCTCGCGTAAAGACAATCAGCCTGGGTGGCGCCTGTCTGGAATCCCCAAGGAAGCTCAGTGTGGGCGACTCGATCAAGCTGGAGGTCCGCGCCGGACTTCGCAAGATCAATTTCACCGCCGTGGTCCGCAATATCGGCCCAGACGGGAGCGGCGTGGAATTCGTGCACATGCGAGACGAAGACCGGGAAAAGCTCCGCAAGCTCGTCCAGCGTCATCTCCAGTTATAGAGCGCAATTCTCGCGCGACTAGCAGCCCTTCGGTCCTTCCCTCTCGCGCGCCAGGAATTCTGCAAAATTACGTCGTCGGTCGGCTAAGGCAGTTGCTTGAGCAGGTATCCCCACGCATCCGCTGACGTATCGGTTTGAATGACCAGGGCCTGCGAGGCGCTGGCTTGATAGTAGGAAACCTGAAACGTGGAAACTGCTGGCGCAATGAAAGGAAACAAGGCAATAGTGGGGTCAGTGCCGAGCGTGAAGGAACCCGTGAAGTGACCCGGGTTGACGCTGTCTGCGGCGAAGGTGCCGGAGAGGGTGTTGCCCTTGACGATGTTCGGATAGTAGGCGCCGTTCTGACCATAATCGGCTGTTCCAGTGAAATTGGCGGAGCCATCGCTCGAAAGTCTGCCCACGAGATGCACTTCGTTCACATTAACCATATTTGTGGGGTCCACTGAATTGACCAGGTTCAGCCCTTGGTTCTGCGAGAAGCTCGGAGAACCTGAAACTACCTGCGGAATCAAGATACCAGTGCCGATGACGCTGGCATCCGTGTGAAGAAGCAGCGCACCGCCGCCCCCGCTGGAGTTGCTAGGGTCAAGTGTATTGAGAGCGGGATCAACCAAGTAAAGATTGAATGTGGAGGTTCCCGCCGCGTCCGAGAGAGTGAGTGTGCCGCTGGGACTGCCGGAGATCAGATACGTCCCGGTGACGGCCTTTCCCATGTTGACTATGGTTGGCGATCCGCCGAAATTGGCATCCGACCATCCCGCGGTGATCCTTCCAGTGCCGTCCGCGCTGAATTGGCCGGCTGCGACCGTACGCCCCGGGGAGCTCCAGCCGTGATGCTGGTAAACGAATTTGCCGGAAAGTGCGGCGACGGTAGAGCCGGCAGAGCCTTGTGCATAGGCGCTTCCGCCCACGAAACTTATGTTGTCCCCTTCAAGGACGCGCAACACTTTTGGCGAAATGATGTAATAGACGAAAGATCTTCCGGTGTTCACGTGCATCGTTCCGCGCCCGTTGGAATCCGGTGCGGTAAAGGTTCCCGTGAATGATGTAGTTGAAAAAGTTCCACCGTTATTGGTGTCCAGGGTACCACTCGTCAAAGCGCCGATACCATCCGCGGCAAAACTGCCGGCAAAGGACATATGTTTCAACGCGCCTGAATTATCGACTCCGTCCATTGCGAAGGAGTAGTTGCCCGAAATCTGTGCGGCGGTAAAGCTGGCCCCGGCGGGCTGCTGTAAATCCATGGTCCCGCTCGCGGGATCTCCGTCGACCTCAACCATGAGGGCATGGGAAGCGGACGTGAGAACAAAGCTGAACTTGAGAGTTTCCTTATTTAGAGTGTGAATTAACATCGTGCCGCGGCCGCTGGCGTCGATCGAGTATGTTCCGTCTGTGATGACATCCACGAGATCATAGAACCCGGGAGCGGTCAACTCCTCCACCCCACCCGTGATGAGCCCGTTTCCGTCGGCTGTCACGCTGGCAGCAATCACACTGGTGCCTTGGTTGCCCGTAGCTGCAGTCAGCAGCAAGGCATACTTGCCTTTCAAGCTGGCATTCGATGACGATCCTGTGATCATGACGGATGTATTGGCTTTCTTTCCGCTGTCCGTCACGGAGGTAGCAATGATGGCAACTTGTCCGCCCGCAGGCGCCGCTGAGGGCGCCGTATACATGGTGCTTGCACCGCTCATTGTGGAAACCGGATTGAACGAACCGCAAGCAGAACTCGGTGTGCAACTCCAGCTCACGCCCGCGCCAGCCGTGTCATTGGAGACTGTGGCGGTCACACTCGCTGTTCCCCCTGCCGGAAGTGAGGTGGGAGGCGGTGTCGTTATGGTGACCATGATGGGCGACCCGGACTGTTGAGCGACTACGCCGCAACCGGAAAGGGCGACAATGGCGACTACGAGGACAATGGCAACTAAGAGGAGGATAGGGGCATTCCTCTTCATAAACCCTCCGTAACGAATTTCAGGACTGAAAGGGATTCCTTCAAGTACTAGGACTACTCTAGCGAATCGATACGCTGGGGAGAAGCCTCGAACTTGCGGTTGATTTCCAGAATGGCAATAGTACGCAATCTGTTTTCAGTCTCCACCCTGCATGATGCGGTCGCCTTGCGACCTCTAAAGAGGAAGACTTACAACGTGTCAATCTCGAACGTGGCTCCCTGCGGTACGCCAGGCGATGCCTGAACTGCAGTTTTGAGCAGCAGACGGGGTCTGGGGTAGTTTTGGCAGTGCGTGAGTTCATCGCGATGCTTCTCTGGAAAGCGCTTTGTGACTGATGTGCAGGAGGGTTTCTCCGAGCATGACGACAAGAGACGACATCGCACTTTCCACCGGGCATTTCGTACCTTGTCTCTTGCCAGTCCCCCCGCTTTCGTGGATTCTGCGCTGGTCCCCGGTGCTCCCGGCGCAGTCAACTCAGTCCTAAGAGAGCCAACGGGGCTGCCGCCTCACGCATAGTTCGTTCTGGGCGACGGGCGTGGAAATTTTCGGTTGAAAGCGACGATATATTGAAGTAAAAGCCGTGTAATCAATTGTACCATCCGGAAACGGCGGTATAGTCCGCCGCCGCTTGGGGTAGCGGAAGATCAGTCGGTGCCAAAACAGGAGGACTCATGCAACGCAGACAGGGTGTGTGTGTGTCAATTTCGAGGAACTCGAGTTTGTGTTCTCGATGGACAGCTTCGCTGCAGGTCATGGCACTGCTGGCGCTGTGTGCGCTTGTCTGCAGCGGGATATCCCACGCGCAGGGCATAAACACGGCCACCCTCGCGGGAACGGTCGTCGATCCTTCCGGAGCCGCAGTCAAGGGAGCAAAAGTCACGGTGACCAATGCCGCCACCGGAGGGACGCGGACAGCAGACTCCGATGATGCTGGCCGCTACAACTTCGTGGGACTGCCCCCCGGCCAGTACAAGATGAACGTGGATGGCGGAGCGAATTTTGAGGTCTACAAGAATGAGTCGCTTACGCTGACGGTCGGCGAAAACGTCAAGATTGACCCGCCTCTCGTGCTGAAAGGGCAAATACAGTCCATCACGGTCGCAGAGACTTCTCTCATCGAACCCGACAAGACGGAAGTCTCAAATACGGTCCCGCAACTCCTGATCGAAGTGCTCCCTATCAACGGCCGCAATTTCTTTGACTTTACCCGCTTATTCTCGAAGACCACGCGCGACGTTTCTCCCACCATCGGTCCCGCTCCCAGCAGCGGATTCAATGTCAGCGGCGCACGCCAACGTTCGAACTTGGTCAGCGTGGATGGCGCCGATGCTGGGGACAACTCCGTCAACGGCATTCGCTCAACCATCTCTCAGGAAGGCGTTCAGGAATTCCAGCTCATCCTTAGCAACTACAATGCCGAGTATGGACGCGCCACCGGTGGCGTCATCAACATCGTGACCAAGCGCGGCGGCAATACGTTCCACGGGGACCTCTTCGGATTCTTCCGGAACAAAGCCTTTCAGGCGCGCAATGCGTTTTCCGGTGAAGTCGATGCGAACGGCGTGCTCCAGCCGACCAAACAGGGCTACACGCGCACCCAAAGCGGTTTAACTTTCGGGGGCCCGCTCAAGAAGGACAAGACCTTTTACTTTTTTTCCTACGAATACACGCAACGCGAAGAGACGGGATTTTCCAGCATCGGGGCGGACAATTTTGGCCTGGTCCAAGCTACCACGCAGTTCATACCGGGGGCCACTCTATTTCTGACCAGGGATCAGAACGCAGCAGTTCAAAAGTTGCTGGGCGCGGGCTTGACAAACCTTGCCGCGCAGTACGAAGTCTTTATGGCATCGGCCTCAAGCGTGGCACTCAATAAGTTCGATTTCGGGGCTGTGGCAAATGGCTTCTATCAGTCCAAGGGCCTTCCACCCACCGCCACTCCTGGAGCCCAATTTCCGTTGCCAGTGGCTTGCCCCGCGGGTCAGCCTCTTAACAATGGAGCTACTTGCTCCAATTTTGGCGTCTACGTGGCACCCCTGCCCGCGTCCTACGTCGGTCTGCGAAGCATACGCGGCAACTATCCGGTCATGGAGAAGACCAGCCTGTGGTCAGCGCGGATAGATCATCATTGGAACAATCACAACGATTCATTCCTCCGCGTGGGTGTCTCTCCTTCCCTAGTCACCGGTTTGCCGTCTACGTCACAAAACCAGGTGTTCGGACAGAACTCCGGTTCGCGGGCCGGTTACAACCAGTCCCGCGACCTCAACTTCACTTTCCAGCATGATACCGTCGGCGGCGGAACGGACCTCAATCAATTCCGCATGCAGATCGCTCGCCGTGGGCTGCATTTTGGCTTCTCGCAACTTCCCGGCGGGGACCAAATCGCCGTAAATATTCCGGGGTTCGCGTACTTCGGCCGCGAGCCCTACTCCCCGGTCAATCGCATCGAACGGCGATTCGAATTCACGGACAACTTCAGCCTTGTCCGTGGCAGACATAATTTCAAGATGGGCGCGGACGCTAACGTGATTCAACTCCGCTCTTCCAAAAAGCAAATCTTCGAACTCGACTTCGGCGGCGACGTAAACTTCGGTGGATTTGCCGCCTCGACGTTTGGTTTTCCTAACAACATTCCTGGAGTGACCGCTCTGCCAGGGACGACCGCCATGCAATCCTACGGTCTCGGAATCCCGACCACTTACATCCAGGGCATCGGCAATTCCAATCAACCTTTCGACAACCTTCCCTTCGGTTTCTTCTGGCAAGACAGCTGGCGTCTCAGCGACCACCTGACTCTTAATTATGGCGTTCGCTACGACGTGGAGATCTCGCCCCTCTTTGCGCCCCTTCCGGGAATCAACGCCGCAGCGGAACAAGCCCTCGGCGTCGTCGAAGGAATCCCGCGCGACTATAACAACGTGGCGCCGCGCTTTGGTTTGGCTTGGGATCCCGTTGGCAATGGTAAGACCGTCGTTCGCGCAGGCTACGGTATTTTTTATGACCATCCATTGCTGGCCGTCGCTTTTGACTCCGCCACTGCCGACGGCGGACGCTCCACACAATTGCTCTCCGGGGGCGGCACACCCTCGGCTTGCGGTTTGCTGCCCTTCCCCGCTGGCCCACCGCCGCCACCTGGCTATTGCGGCGGGGGAGCGGACAGCCCCGGAAATCTGAATGGTTCTTCCATCTTTCAGGGTGTGCTCAACGCCAACTCCATCTACCTGGCGATTCCGACCTCGCTGACGCTGGGTTATGAGCCCAATCAACAGCGCT
>Ga0210399_10004364_pt1 | contig 10988 bp, 6 predicted proteins | sample IncBWC14MmetaG_FD_150865 | JGI IMG/M metagenome (GOLD analysis project Ga0210399, IMG submission 150865) | Forest soil microbial communities from Barre Woods Harvard Forest LTER site, Petersham, Massachusetts, United States - Inc-BW-C-14-M | ecosystem: Environmental > Terrestrial > Soil >...
GAGCGAAAAGATTGAATTCCCATAGCCGTTAGATCGGGTCCCTCTAGCCCGCATCCGCCGCAACCGCCAGCGGCCACCTTCAAGTCGTTGTATCGAAAGCGCGCAAACACACCGTGCTCGTGTGTGCAGCTTGCTCACTCGCGCTTCCGATACAACACTAAGACTTATCAGGAGTTGGCTTTTTTCAAGTCGAATCGGACGCCGGTCGGGTTTGCAGCATGCGGGTTCGCAGCTAGGGTAGCTTGTGGACGTTTTGCGAGCGGAGTAAGCCGATTTTATTTCGCCGGCACCTGGTACTCGTCCAGCCAGTTGAGGATTTCCTTGATCATCTGGTTGTGAGGGGGGATGTGTCCCGATTCAAAGACGGCGTGGCGCTTGTCTTTTTCCGGCGTCCCAAGAAATCGGAACATGACGCTTTGAGAGGTATCCAAAGGGAAAAAATGATCGTACCGGCCATTGACCATCAACATTGGCGCGGTTACGCGAGGCGCGAAGTTGACTTCATCCACTTCGGGGAGTTTCACCGCAGCGTCAAACCCGCCACCGAGCAGCACAAGGACCTTGATGCGTTTTTCGACTGCCGGAAGAATGTTCCCGAGATAGGCTCCGGTGCTCAGCCCGTAATAGGCGAGTTTTTCAAGATTGAGGTCTTTGCGCGTCTCGAGATAATCAATGGTTCTTCCTAAATCCTTCGACCAGTAGATAACGTGGTCGCGGTAGAAAACCGTGGAGTCGGGGTCGTCTGTCTTCATTGCGTCGCCCCGCTCGTAATGGCTCTTGTAAATCGGATAGACCAGGGCGCGGCCGCTCTTGATGATGAAGTCGCACCCGGACAACTCAAGATCCCGGCTGGACCGCCCGTAAACCGCATATGACCCTGGGAAGAAAACGACCGTTTGATACGGTGGAGCGGCATTCTTGGGCAAATACACATAAGCGAAAACGCGTTCGTTGCCGTAAGCAGCGTTGAACGTAACCTTTTGCTTCGTCCAGTATTCATTGCTCTCCTCGACCGCGTCGAGGACCGCATCGAGAGGTGCCGCGTCGTAGCGGTACAAATTCTTAAATATGGCAAAGACCTTGTCGGAAACCGGTTTAATCTTCGTATAGTCGCGAATCGCGAAAGAAATAGGTTCCATCGCTGCTTTTGGCACAGAGGTCCCCGGGATCTCTTTCGCACATCGAAAGCCATAAGTCGGTGCGCGATCGAATGGCGACTGCGCGTCGTGATCTACGAACATATAAGGCGGTTCATTCCAGGAACCTCCCAGAATAAACCGCTTGTTGGCGCGTGGTCCGGCGCCTGTGGCATTCCAACACCATTCCTTGATGTTTCCGGCCATGTCATACGTGCCGAAGGGGCTCATGCCCTGGTGACTCCCGACCGGCGAGGGCCCGAGTCCACCAAAGTTGCTGAGTGGAGCTATGTCGGATGCAAAACGTAGTCCCCCGGCGTTTTGCCATTCATGGACAGTTGGAAGACTCTTCCCTGCAAACTCCGCGTAGGCTGCGGCTTCGTACCAGCTCACTCCCGTCACCGGATATTCCGCTTGACCCTCGGGATAGTTCCCCAGCTCCCATGTCGAGGGTGCCGGCCTGCCCGTCTTATCTCGGAATTTCGAGATAACCTCTTCCCAGGACAGCGTCCGGCCATTCTCTACAAACGGTTGCTTCCAAAACTCGGGCTTCCGGTAACCTCCAGCGTCAACGAATTGCTTGAACTGTTTGTTGGTCACCTCGTACCGATCCATCCAGTAGTCGGGGATTTGCACTTCGGAAGGGGAGTGTTCCAGACCCGATATTAATACATGGACGCCTCCACCAGGTACTCTGACCATGCCCTGGGGAATGCTTCCGCTGGCTGCGAGCGATAAGTTCAGAGTGGTGCCGCGGCTAGGCAGAGCTAACTCTTTGAATCTTTCTCTGGTGTAAGAGAGAGCTTCTATCGTTTCAAAGCCCTGCTTCGAAGCTTTCCAGCGCAGCAATCCAAAGGGGATTTTTAGGCGCTCAACTGGAGACTGGCCGACGTACTCCCAAGCTCGGTCATCCGCACGGTACTGTTTCATGTAAATATCTGAACCCTCGGAACTGGTGTGGACGGCAATTTCCAGTGATATGTCCGGCCACAACTTCAAAAGGGTGGGGTCATTGGGAATGACCAACGCAACCTGGCGAGCCAGGGCAAAAGCGGCGTTGTCTTCTCCCTTTCCTGAGAGCCGCATGATTTCCGGAATCGCCGTTTCGCGGGCCCAACGGACACGTGCGCTGCGGCGAAGGCTCCAGTTCAAGAGCAGCGCGAAGCCGAGAACCGCGACAAGCGCCGCGATTGCCAACACCGGTTTCCGCATCGATCGCGCAAAAGGCGCCCTGGGCCTGGATGTCTCGGGTTCTGCGGGCGTTCCACCCGCGGGCAGTTCTGGCGAAGGTAGGGAGGCAGATTGGCCCGAAGCGGTGTCACGTTTCTGTCTCTGCAATTCCGCGCGCATGTCCGAGGCATGCTGATACCGGAGGTCGCGATCCTTCTCGAGTGCGCGGTTGATGAGCTCTTCAAGCTTCGCAGGCAAATCCGGGTTGAGCCGCACAGGCGCCACCGGGCCTCGATTCAGGATGGCATCGAAAATCACGCCAGAAGTATTGCCGCGAAATGGCAATGCGCCCGTGGCCATCTCGTAGAGCACGACTCCAAACGAAAACAGGTCGGTACGGGGATCCAATGTCTTGCCTCGGACCTGTTCTGGCGACATGTACGCGACCGTGCCTACAGCCGCGCCAGGACTTGTGAGCGCCTCGTCGGCCGTGACCGTCGGGCCAACTGAGGCGCTCACGCTTTCGGCAATTTGGCTTAGCTTCGCTAATCCGAAATCAAGGACCTTGGCGTGTCCGCGCTTCGTCACGAAGATGTTGGCCGGCTTTATGTCACGGTGAATAATCCCCTCCGCATGGGCTGCATCCAGAGCATCGGCGATCTCGATGCCGAGAGACAGCAGGGTGTCCAATTCCATGGGGCGCCCGGAGATGTGATGCTTCAGCGTCGCGCCTTCGAGAAACTCCATGGCAATGAACGCTCTTCCGTCTTGCTCACCGATGTCGTGGATGGTGCAGATGTTGGGATGATTCAATGCCGAGGCGGCCTGCGCCTCGCGCCGGAAGCGGGTGAGTGCCTGCGCGTCGCGGGCGATGTCTTCGGGGAGAAACTTCAGCGCGACGAACCGATGGAGGCGAGTATCCTCGGCCTTGTAGATGACGCCCATGCCGCCGCCACCAAGTTTCTCGATGACGCGGTAGTGCGAGATGGTTTGGCCGATCAGCGAAGAGGAGTCCGCCATTTGACGCACATCTTAGGGTGTGCCTTCGAGGCAAGTCAACGAACGGAACAATGGATACCTGTTGGGAATAGCGCTTATCACCAGCCAATGGCTCAATGCCTGATAAACCGGCAGCGGCTACCGGAGAAGTGAAACTGGGCAAAAAGCACTTGATGTCCGGTAACGCGACCCAGCGTGCAGCTGAGTTCAGCTTTTCTACACCAAACGCTCCTCCCTCGACCTATACATTCAAACGAACCAGGACTTAGCAGGAACTCACTCCCAACTTAATCGACTCCTCTCGAAATCGAAGCTCACGCGCCACGCTCCCAGCGCGGCAATCGACAGGTACCCATCCAACCCCGGCAAAAAACCTACGGGCGAGCTCCGTAACAGCACTGCGCGCCGCTGCAGTTCATTTCCATTTAGTTGCAGTCTCGGCAGCGTAACCACTTCCAGCGAAGTGCCGCCGCTCAGACTTGCACCGGGAATCCGTTGCTCAACTTTCACGTTTGGCAGTCGCTCCGCCATGCGATCACGATAAAGTAGGATGGAACGTACGCCCGTATCCACCAAAAGTCGCACGGGTCGATCCAACATTCGAACCTCAACCGTCAGGTAGGATCGATCAAGCTCCATAGGAGCAGGCGACCTAAGTAAGCGCTGCGCTCCAAACTTGATTTTGCGTCTGCCAAAATCGATGCTGAAACTTCGCAACCGCAAGACATCCAATCCAATCAGTCCTTCCACCTGCGGAGCGCTTCCCCTAAGATATTCCAGACCATTCGTCATCATGGGCAACTGAGAAATTCGTATCGGTCCAAGCTGAAAATCTGCGACTTTCACCCTTTCTTGCGTCAACACGCTATCCAGATTGACCACGCGCACCGATTGACACGCATTCTCTAGCCGTTTCGCAAGATCCGTCCGCAGTACGCTGTACGTCGCCCCCGTGTCCAGCGCGAACTTCACTCGATGTCGTTCTCCGATTCGCGCTTCCACAACAATTAGATAGCCGTCCGCCATCGTGAAGGGCGCTTCGCTGTCGCCCTCCTCTATTCCTGAAAGCGTTGCTAACGTCGGCTCAGCGGCCTGCCTTCCCTCCACCGGGCTCGAACCGCTCGAGCTAACCAAAATTATTGCCGCTCCGGCCATCCAAACAATCCTGCGGTACCGACACCGTTCCGTTTTCATGGCGCTCGCTCCGCCCGCAGTTGCGGGAGCGCCATACTTCCGTCAGGTCAGCAATCCTTGCCATGGAGCCGCTCTGAAATGAATCTGGAATCCGAATGACACGGCAAATTGGAGTAATTTCAGTGCGATGAGTGGCTAGTTGGCGGCAAAAAATGGCTAATATTCTGTGCTAAACTCGCGGTCGATGGAACGAAGTAGTAAGTAGAGCTACAGGTCCCGCCCATGTACCGCTTCGGCGCATTTGAACTTGACCCCCGCATTCACGAACTGCGCAAAGGTGGTGTGCGCATAAAGGTTCAGGAGCAGCTCTTCGTCGTGTTGCTCAAACTCCTCGAGCGCCCCGGCGAGCTGGTCACCCGCGAAGTACTCCGCCTCGCCATTTGGCCTGCCAACACTTTTGTGGATTTCGACGCCGGTCTCAATACCGTCATCAAGCGGCTACGCGAAGTGCTCAGGGATTCCTCTGAGGCCCCCCTCTTCATAGAAACAGTGCCGAAACTTGGCTACCGCTTTATCGCTTCCGTCGAACGGCTCGACGAAGTGCATCCCGCACCGGACTCGCCACCCAAAAACCGCCGCATTTCGGTCGCAATAAGATGGTCCGCTGCTGCTGCAATCTTGATACTGGTTTCTGCAGGCGTTTACTTGTTCCTCAAGCGATCGGATTCATTCAGCGCCGCCAGCATGGAAGTTGTGCCTCTGACCGGTATGCCGGGTCGCGAGAGTGATCCGGCTTTTTCACCGGACGGTAGTCAAATCGCCTTCAGATTCGCGGACGGCAGCGTGAAGGGCAGGTCCGGTATATACACAACGTTTGTCGGCGGTGAGAAACCTCTTCAGCTTACGAGTGACCCCAATGATTGCTGTCCCGTTTGGTCGCCGGACGGCCGCACCATCGGTTTTGCGCGCACCGGCCCGATGGTCGCTAACCTCTATACGTTGCCCGCCCTTGGTGGCACGCCTCACAAGATCTACTCGATCGAGAAAACTTACAAAGAGCTTCTCGCGAAAGCTCCCGATTTTTCGTGGTCCCCTGACGGCCGATTTCTCCTACTGAGTATCGTTCCGGCATCGAATCCCTCGGCGACGGAGAGACGCCCAGCGATCGCCTTGGTATCGCTGGCCGATTCCTCAACCCGCCTCGTAACTTTTCCGCCCCCCGAGTTTTCGGATTGGTCCCCGGCGTTCTCTCCTGACGGGAGCCTGATCGCTTTTCTTCGCTCCAGCGGCCCGGGGCACATCGACGACCTTTATGTTGTAGCCGCAGCAGGCGGCGAACCGAAACGATTGACTTTCGACAGACGTAATATCGATGGCGCTCCAACTTGGACTCCGGACGGCCGCGACATTATCTTTTCTTCCGGTCGGGGCGGTCTTTCTAGCTTGTGGCGAATACCTGCATCGGGTGGCGGAGTGCCTTCCCGCATCGAAGGCGCGGGTACTTCCGTTTTCTCGCCCGCTGTGGCTCTCAAGAGTCAGCGGTTCGCGTATGTCAACGTGTTCGTTCAAGTGAATCTCTGGAAGGTCTCGCTCAGGGAGGCGAAGCATGTCGCGCAATCTCCGCAATTGCTCTTTGCCACGAAGGGCGAGACTGCCCTCTCCTATTTTTCTCCTGATGGACGCAAGCTGGCCTTTGAATCGACCCAGTCGGGATACCGCGAAATCTGGACCGTGAACAGCGATGGCTCCGATCCGTCGCAACTCACCTTCCTGAACGGCGAGTCCGGCACTCCTCGCTGGTCACGCGATGGACGTTTCGTAGCCTTTGATTACCGCCCTGCCTACCACAGCGAAATCTACGTGGTGGAGGTACCTGGAGGCGCCCCGCACGTTTTTCCTACAATCCGCGGAGCGGATAACACCGAACCGAATTTTTCCCACGACGGCAGGTGGTTGTACTTTTCCTCGAATCGCGGCAATGAAACCACCCAACTGTGGAAAGCGCCTTATCCCTCAGGAGGCGCTCTTGTACAGTTGACAAAGAATGGTGGCGTCAGACCCGTCGAATCCGCCGACGGCTTCGTGTATTTCGCAAGAACTTTTCGCACCGACGAGATCTGGAAAATTCCGGCGAGCGGAGGCGAGGAAACCCTGGTGATGAAGGGTACGGGCCTGCGGAACTGCTGGAACTGGGCGTTGTCGTCCGCTGGCATTTACTTCATAAACGAGGAACGTAAGCGCACTCTTTCCTTTTACGAGTTCGCCGCGCAAAAGACATTTCCGCTTGTATCCCAGGAAAAAATCGGCGATTACCCCGCTGTAGCGCCCGATGGCAAATCCATTGTCTTCTCCCAAATTGACCAGTTGGACCAAACCATCATGATCGCCAACCACTTCCGCTGACGCCTCTTCTGGCTGGTTCGTTCATCTTGCCAAAATAACATTGCATTGAAGGTTGCCGCGTTCTGGCTAATGCCTGATTAACGTGGCGGTCTCAATGGGTCGACGCAACACCTGCTCGAAGCCCACGCGCAGGACTTTCAGCAGCTAAGGGTCGTTCGCGGGCGCTGGTTCAAACGGAACACTATCCTGGCTAGGTGTGATTAATTACAGCCGGACATTTCGGTTTTCTATAGGGAAGCGTTGTCCAATCAGCAGCTTAAATAGTGTTGCATCGACCGGTTGAGCTGGCACGACTTATCGGGCGTTGGAGCTGTCGATTAGGTGGTGGCTCCTGCCCACTACGGTATAGACGACGGCAAGACAGGATCAGAGGTCGGCCGAAGGCTCGCAAGCAAACGGGCTTGTGCCTGGATACGGGTCGCCTGCTGGCGAGTGAAGAGTAAGTTGCCGGTCAGAGCTTGATGAATCTGAGGATGCCCCCATTGCGGCTGCATGATGCCGGTGGGGGAGTGAACTGGGTCGCCGAGAAGGATGTGACCCAGTTCGTGCGCCACTATGCAACCGAGAAAAACGGGAAGGCCTGCGTCTGCGTTATCGCGGTGGGCGCGACGAGCGATCTTGTCGTAGTAAATAGTGGAGAGAACGGGAATCGCAGTGGAAGCAAATTCGGCGTCCTGGAATTTGTTGCTGCCGGAGATGAAGCGGAGCCCGGGAATCTGTGCGGTCCAGCCTTTCAGGCAGAGGTGCTTCGCGTCCAGTGTCAACGGCTGGTCCAGACATTCAATCCAGGCAGCCCGCGCTCCCGCTGCTCCCAGGATTTTGTTGGCTTCGCGTTCGGCTGCAGCGAGCGTTGCGTGCGAGACGTGGACGTAGTCGTAAACGAGGACGGTAATTGCAGTTGCTGGCGCGGGTTCGGATTGGGCGTGAAGCGGCAACGAAAGAATCAAGAAAATCACTCCAAAGGCAACCTGGACAACGCCGGGGCGAAGAGTACGAGCTGCCAGAAGCTGATGGCCGGCTGGGGATCGCATGTTGCCTCCGCCGCAGATGCGCGGCGAGGGCGACTTTCGAGGTGCGCGGCAACTACCTCAATACATGGAGAGTCGAGAGAAGGTCGAAAGAAAGTCGTCAGATAAACGATTGTTGATGCGAGGCTTAGAGCGTGAAACCTATCGTCGCGAAGACTTGTTTGAGTTCAGTGCTAGACTGTCGTCACCTAGATCTGAGGTAACCCGCCGTGGAATCCAGGTTCGATAACGCGGAATTAGTTCGCTTTGCGACCTTCGAGGTGGTTCTCTGTTCAGGAGAAGTGCGCAAAGGTGGCGTGAAGCTAAAATTGAGCGGGCAACCATTCCAAGTTTTGGCGATTCTGCTGGAGCGAGCGGGCGAAGTGGTGACCCGCGAGGAATTGCAGAAGCGTCTGTGGCCGGATACTTTTGTCGATGTCGATCACAACCTGAACACCGCCATCAACAAGATTCGCGAGGTGTTAGGCGACTCGGCGGAGAACCCACGGTTTGTTGAGACTCTGCCCAGGCGAGGCTACCGATTCATCGCGCCGCTCGATAATGCGGAAAATGGCGTGAAGCCGGCTACGATCACGAGCGCCGATACCGCTGCGCCACGCCGATGGCGGATCCTGGGCGCGGCACTTCTTTTCGGCGCATCGCTATTGCTGGCCGGTGCAGGATTTGTTCTCTACAGGGGACGTCACGTTCCTGCATCGCCGAAGCAGCGTACCCTGACGCGTATTACTTTTGACGACGGACTGCAAATTGGGGCCACGTGGTCGCCGGATGGGCGCTTCATCGCTTATAGTTCCGATCGCGCTGGAAAATTCGACATCTGGGCGCAGCAGGTCAGCGGCGGCGACCCTGTCCAAGTCACGAAAGGACCAGGTCATCATTGGCAGCCGGATTGGTCACCCGATGGCAAGTACATTGCGTACCGCTCCGAAGAGGGCGACGGGGGGCTATACATCGTTCCTGCGTCGAGCGGCGCGGGATTGGAGCGCAGGATTTCGTCGTTTGGGTATTTTCCACGCTGGTCCCCAGATAGCTCCCAAATATTGTTTCAGACTCATTTTGCGCCGATTGATGACATCAATAAATTCTACGTGGCTCATCTTGACGGCGGCCCACCGAGCGAGGTTTTAGCCGAATTCCTAGCACGGCACAAACTGTGGCCGGCTGCAGCCGTTTGGCATCCAGACGGAAAGCGAGTGTCGGTCTGGGTCTCGTCGTTGGCCAGATCTCAGACACTCAGCTCGGATGCTGCGCCAAGCCCGAGCATCTGGACGGTGCCGATATCAGGGGGAGAAGCAATAAGAATGGAGATCGCCCCTGCGATCGAACACGAACTCACAGAAGTAGCTAATGGAAGAGTAGGCGGGGAACACCAAGGCGACTTTTCGTTCGCATGGTCACCTTCGGGCAAGGCCCTGTATTTCGGGTGTGGCTACAGAGGGGCGACTAATATTTGGAAGATGACCATCGAACCGGAGACGTTGCGGGCAACCGCGGTAGAGCGACTCACCACAGGACCGGGACCCGATGTCAGTTTGACGGTCTCAAGCGACGGCCGACGATTGGCCTTCACCGCAAAATCACAACGGATCCGCAATTGGCTCTTCCCGTTCGATACCACGACCGGCCGCATAACCGACAAGGGCCAAGCGATCACGGCGGCCGGGAGGACCGCCTTGTTTCCAAACCTGTCGCCCGACGGCAAACATGTGGCGTTTTCCGTACTCCGCGCTGGGGTCTGGGACCTGTGGGAGAAATCACTCGTGGATGGACGCGAGGTTCCGATTGTCGCCGACGAATATGATCGCGCAGGGACACAGTGGTCTCCTGACGGTACGCAGCTCGTGTACTCGCGCCAGAAATCCAGCGAAGCAACGCCGGATCAGATGATGACTTGGTCCAGTCGAACCCATAGTGAAGAGCCGCTTACCACGTTGAGCGAAACCCAATGGTACCCGTATGACTGGTCCTCGGACGGCGCGTCGCTACTGGTGGTGTCACAGGTCGCCACCGACACCAAGAATGAGGTCTGGCTGGTACCCGTGGCAGCGGCACCGCACGCGGAAACCGCGGCGAGAAAAATCATTTCGGATCCAAAGTACGATCTTTACCAACCACACTTCTCGCCTAACGGTCGATGGATCGTGTTTGAGGCCGTGGCAAACTTACCGACGATCGCGGAATCAGCGCTTTACGTGGTACCCGCTGCGGGTGGCGCGTGGACGCGGATTACCGACGGCAAGCACTGGGACGATAAGCCTCGCTGGTCTCCCGATGGGAAAACGATTTACTTCGTTTCGGGACGCGGTGGTTTTTTCAATGTATGGGGGATTCACTTCGACCCAACCGAAGGAAAACGACTTGGGGAACCGTTCCGTGTTTCCACGTTTGGAACGAACGGCTTGATGATCCCACGATGGATACCGCCAGTCGAGCTTTCTCTCGACAAGGACAAGCTGGTGCTGACGATGGCGGAGGTGTCGGGCGGTATTTGGGTGCTGGATAATCTTGAGCGGTAGGGAATAGTCTCAAGTCCTGATTGATGTCTTAACGAGGCCGGCCTCGCGACGGCCCGAGTAGACTGTGCGGTGTTCACGCTACAGAGCTCGGACCGAAGGAGGCCGAGATGCGGATTATAGGATGTGATTTGCACGCTCGCCAGCAGACGTTGGCGATGTTGGACACCACCACCGGCGAGGTAGTGAGCGCGGCTCTGTAGCACGAAGGCAACATGGTGCGAGAGTTTTATGGCAACCTTCTACGGCCGGCGCGAGTGGGAATCGAAGCCACCGGCTCCATGCAGTGGTTTGTAAACCTCATGGAGGAACTCGGAATCGAATGCCTGGTGGGTCATCCGGCAACGATTCCCAGCCCACTTAGTTGAGGTTTCTTCACAGGTTCTACGGCACTTGTCCGGTTAGCTGGGTGGTTTCAATGGGTCGACGCAACACTCAAGTCGAACCCACTTTGCATTGAAAACAAAAGCCAAAATCCCTCGCTAGATTAGATCAGCCGGAATGCTACCCTGGCTAGGTTTTGACCGGGTACAGCCGAACAGATCGGTTCTGCAGCGGAAGTAGTGTCGGGTCAACTGATTAGATGGTGTTGCGTCGACCGTCTG
>Ga0210399_10004366_pt1 | contig 10986 bp, 10 predicted proteins | sample IncBWC14MmetaG_FD_150865 | JGI IMG/M metagenome (GOLD analysis project Ga0210399, IMG submission 150865) | Forest soil microbial communities from Barre Woods Harvard Forest LTER site, Petersham, Massachusetts, United States - Inc-BW-C-14-M | ecosystem: Environmental > Terrestrial > Soil >...
CGCGCAACCACTTTGCGCGCGAAATCATACAGAGCCTTGGTGTGCGGCGTGTTCTCGCCTTCGAGCACGACCGGTTTGCCGCTATCGCCCGCCCGGCGGAGTTCTGGATCCAACTGAATGGCGCCCAAAAAAGGCACGCCAAACTGCTGGGCAGTTCGTTCCGCGCCGCCGCGGGAGAAGATATCGGTTTCGTGATTGCAATGAGGGCAGATGAAGTAGCTCATGTTCTCGACCATGCCGATCAGGTCGACCTTCATCTGCCGGAACATCTCAATCGCCTTGCGCCCATCTTGCAGCGAAACGTCGGAAGGCGTCGAGACCACGACTGCGCCGGTCAGAGGAACGGTCTGAATCAGCGATAGGGCCACGTCGCCCGTGCCTGGCGGCAGATCGATCACCAGATAATCCAACTGCCCCCACTCCACCGAACCGAGAAACTGGCGGATGATCTGATGCAGCATCGGTCCACGCCAGATGATGGGCTTGTCTCCGGGATTCAGAAATCCTACCGAGATAACTTTCAATCCATGCGCCAGGATCGGCTCGATCCGTTCATTACTGACCGCCCGGGGCTGGGCATTGGTCCCGATCATCAGGGGCACGTTGGGCCCGTAAACATCCGCGTCCAGCAAACCGACCTTATGCCCGAGCTTCGCCAAAGCCAGCGCGAGGTTCACCGAAAGCGTGGTCTTCCCGACTCCGCCCTTGCCGGAACCAACGGCGATGATGTTTCTAACTCCCGGCAGAGCCTGCGGGCTCGGCGGTTGCTGACCATGCTGGTGCATGTGGCTCAAGGATGACCCTCACTCTTCTAAGACCGCTGAAAAGCGGTCCAATGTGGATTATACAGGGCATCACAGTGACGTGTGACAAGGCGGATGAGCACGGCCTTGGCGGTCGAAGGACGCTCCCTATGCGGTAAGTTCGCCGTAGGACACGGTGCTAAACGGCGAGGTATCCGCCATCCACGGGCAGCGCCGCGCCCGTGACCCATGCCGACTGGTCGCTGGCCAGGTAGACCGCAAGCCCGGCAATGTCCTCAGGTTTCCCCAGGCGCCCGATGGGATGCACTGCGACGCGCTCCCGCCGAACCGCTGCGGGATCGGCAGCTTTGCGCAGGACTTCAGCAGTCAAATCCGTCTCCACAAACGACGGACAGATAGCATTGACGCGAATATTCTCTGCGCCGTAATCGATAGCCATGCTCTTGGTCAGAAGGATCACAGCACCCTTGGAGGCCGCGTACGCCGCGCGGTTGTGTGCTGCATTGATTCCAAGCACGGATGCGACGTTGACGATCGAACCGCCGCCGGCCTTACGCATGTACGGCAGAACGGAGCGCGACAGGAGCCAGAGTCCGCGCACATTGATGTTGAAAGTCTCGTCCCATTGCGCTTCCGTGATCTCTTCGGCGGTACCGATATGCAGAATGCCCGCATTGTTCACGAGCACGTTGAGAGTTCCGAGTTGAGAGACGGTTGCAGACAGAACGCGATCGATATCGCCCTGCCTGGAGACATCGCCGCTCAGGATAAGTGGAGAGCCTCCCGCCTCCTTCGCGACCGCCTCCAACACCTGCTTGCGCCGACCCACGAGGGCCAGCCTGGCTCCTTCCCGCGCATAGGCCAGCGCAATGGCACGTCCAATGCCCGTCCCGGCCCCGGTGATGAGAGCAACCTTGTTTTCGAGGAGAGACACGTCGATTAATGTATCAGGGGCGCGCGAAGAGCAATTTCCAGATCTACGGTGATGCGCCTCTATCGAATTGGGGACTGGGCGCGCTCCTGGACATGACGCGGCGCCACATCGCCCGGATCTGCTGCAGCGCTCTCGGTCTCAAGCCGCACCTTGCCACGGAACATCCGATATACGAAAACGAAATATCCCAGGGCGAGAATCATTGCCAGCGTCCACCAGACCAGCCCGACACTCAAGCCATGATGGCCGGCTGCCGAGTTGTAAATCGTCAGGTTGTAAGCAGGATCGGTGCTGGCGGGCAAGACCACCGGATAGAGGGCAAACACCGCCCCGACCAACATTCCCGTGATGTACACGCAGGAAGCCAAGAATGCCTGCAGTTCCTTCCCCTTTCGTATCGCGACGAACATCAAACCCAGACTGGCAAAGACCACGAGCGGGAGCAGAAATCCAATTGGATAAGCGAGATAATTTTCTTTGATCGATGGGCGCACAAACCACGTGGCCACCAGACTCACCAGGGTAAGTGCCAGTTGCAAGGGCCACACTGTGAGCGCCAGTTTTCGTGCCCGGCCGCCTAGTTCGCCATCCGTCTTCAGAGTTACATACAGGGCGCCGTGTGCGGTCAGAGTCACCAGAGCGACGACTCCAGCGAGGATGGTGTACCAGTCGAGAATGCCCGGGTGTGGGCCCAGGCGGAAATTGGTCCAGAGCGGCTCGAAGAAGTAACCATCCGGTCTCAGAGGCACGCCGCGAATCACGTTGCCGAGCGCCGCCCCGAAGAAAATTGCCAACAGTGCGCTCGACAAGCAAAAGACCACGTCAAAGAATCCCTGCCAGACCGGATTTCCCATATGCGAGCGTAGTTCGATGCCGATGCCGCGCAGCATCAGAAGCCAGAGCACGATCATCAGCGGAAGATAAAAGCCGCTGAACGCTGACGCGTAGAGTTGCGGGTAGGCAAAATACAGTGTCCCACCCTTTCACCTCCGCCTCCCATCGGCGATAAGTCAGAAAGCTCAACATCTTCGGCAGGATCACAGGATTATCAATCTTGCGGTGCGGCACGTCGGGCTGACCAATCAGAACCAGGGGTGCGCCGGGAACGCTCTCAAACAAAGCTTCCATGGCGGCGAGAGTGGTCGGCTGGTTGTGCGCGACCATCCTGCCTTGGCCATCGCCCGTCGGGAACAACTGGAGCACCGCAAAAATCAGCCCCGCGATTACGCCCACTCGTACGAAAATCCGTCCATGCTCCTTGTACTGTCCCCACAGCAGGTAGAACGCTCCGACGGAAGCCATAGCAAACGCACCTGTGATAACGGCTCCGCTCATGTTATGCGCGTACTGCCACCACGCCCACGGATTGAGCACCAACTCCCAAAAGCTGCTCAACTGCACCGAGCCATCCGCGGATTTGGCGTAGCCCACAGGATTTTGCATCCACGCATCTGTGGCCACGATGAAGAATCCGGAAAGCCACGACCCGGCACAGACAGCCACGGCGGACCACCAGTGTGCTTTCGGGCTAAGCCGCTTCTCTCCGTAGAGGAATAAACCAAGGAAGGCCGACTCCAGGAAGAAAGCAAACATCCCTTCCATGGCGAGAGTCTGCCCGATCACCCCACCGGCAAAGCGCGAAAAATGGGACCAGTTGGTGCCGAACTGAAATTCCATGGGGATGCCGGTCACCACGCCCATGATGAAGTTGATCCCGAAAATGCGCGCCCAGAAACGAGCCGCCTGGTTATAGAGTTCGTCATTGCGGCGCAGCGCCAGTGTCTTCAGCGCAACAATCAACGGCGCCAGGCCCATCGTCAACTGCGGGAAAAGGTAGTGAAAAGTAATGGTAAACGCGAAGTGCAGCCGGTGAACCAGGAGTGCGCTATCCATAATGGCAATCTCAAGGGGCTGTGAAGATGAAATTATGACGGCATAGAGAGCTACCAGATGTGATGCGGATCACAACCAAAATGGACTTAGCGGGTTGTTTTCTGACGGCGCTCCAACTCGGCATGCCGAATCTCGCGCCGTCGGCCTGCATCTTCGAAGCGGCGCTGCTGTTCTTCGTTTTCAGGAATCACCTGGCATACCGGCACACGCCCGCCTTTCCCATCCACCGCGACGAACGTAAGGTGAGCGGAGGCTACGTGCTGACGCTTGTCCTGAATGTAGTTTTCCACCCACACCTTCACCCCAACTTCCATCGATGTGCGGAACACACGATTAACCGAGGATCGCAGAATGACGAGCGACCCTACGTGCACCGGAACGAGGAAGTCGATGTGGTCAACTGAAGCTGTCACTACGTAGGTGCGCGCATGGCGATGGGCAGCCATCGCTCCCGCCAGATCGATCCAGTGCATCAACCGTCCGCCCAGAAGTGCCCCCAGCGGATTCGCATCGTTGGGTAACACAATCTCCGCCATTTCGGATTGCGATTCCCGCACCGGACGTGGCGCGAGTGCATCAAGGTTGTTCATGGATGTTTTCGCTCTCATTCTCACTGGAAAACGATGGACGTTTTTTCTGCAGCCATGAGTCGAGGAAGCATTCTGCTTTTTTCTGAATACGCGGATCGGCGTGTGCGACCACCCACTGGGTATCGTGGACTCGGTACTCCAGATTTCCGTGTTCTGCCGGAAGATGACTCTTCTCGCACACGTAGACCACCCGGATCAGGGATTCGTTTTCGTGCGACACGGCGAATCGAATCGCGTCCCACGCACGGTCTGCGGGAAGGCGAGGACAGGTGGAAGAATATCCGAGACTGCATTCCTCCTGCAGTCGCTGTGTTTCCGGAATCACCCCGTCATACCCCGGAGCCGTGCAGTAGCCTTGCCAGCCGCAGCCCAAGGGCAGCCGAGAAGCGTGGAGCCACATTCCATTTTCTGCTTTGTGGGTCGGCATGAAGAAAGGACAAGCCAAGTCAGACTCCTTGCAAATATCGCGGCAGACCTCGTATGACCAGCCATTGTACTCAGCGGTTGCTAACATCACCAGCACAGGCTCGAGACCAGGATCTAATGGAGGGACGGGCGTCCTCGCCCGTCCGGCGGGCGGGGACGCCCGCCGCTCCACCGTTACAAGTCGCCCGCAAGAACGCATCGGTGTAGTAATCTCATGTCGAAAATCAAAAGAGGACACGAGAATATGGATCGCGTTGCCGTGCTGACCGACATTCTTAACCAGAATCCGAACGATGCCTTCGCTCGCTATGGCTTGGCGATGGAATATTCCAACCAAGGGGATGTCAATCGCGCTCTCGACGAATTTGGAAAGCTGCTTGCGTCCCATCCCGACTATACTGCGGGCTACTTCATGGCCGCGCAGACGCTCGCGCGCGCAAACCGGAACGAGGAAGCCAAGAAGATGCTCGGCGATGGGATCGTCTCGGCGAAGCGCACCGGCAATGCTCACGCCCAGTCAGAGATGGAAGGCATGCTGGCTGACTTGGGCTGATTCGAAATACCTGTACGTGTAGCGCCGGCATCTTGCCGGCCGAGGGGCGGAGCACCTGCCTGACAGCCGCCGGGACGGCGGCGCTACGTTCTACTTTGCTCACTCTGCCGGCTCCGCCAGGCGCACCATCGCTTTCTCCACCAGTCCCGGGAAAAGCTGATACAGCTTGATGACCGGGTGCATGGTCCAGGGAACGATCACTTCCCTCTTCTGCTTGCGATATCCTGCCACCGTCGCGCGCGCCACACGCTCAGCCGTAATCCCGCGCACAGTAGATGGTCTCACTTTCTTCAATTCGCCGCCGCGCACAGCATTCACGCTGAAATCGGTCCGCACGTAGCCGGGGCAAACGGTCAGCACGTGGATATTTCTGTTCCTCAACTCCACGCGCGCGGCCTTGCCCATTGCGTTCAGGGCGAACTTCGTTCCGGAATAACCGGCGCTGTAGGGCAACGGGATATGGCCGGCCACGCTTGAAATATTGATAATCGTGCCCGCGTTCTGCTGCTTCATCACCGGAATAATCGCCTGCATGCCTGCGATGGCGCCGAACAGATTCGTCTCAAACATATCGCGGCACGCGGACAGGTCCATCCGGGCGACGGAATCGATCAGGCCGTGCCCTGCATTGTTCACCCAGATGTCGATGCGTCCAAAATGGTGCAGCGTGAGGCTGATCACACGGTCAATTTCCTCGCGATGGCGAACGTCACAGGAAAGGGCGAGCGTTCGCTCGGCGTGACCTACGCGTGAGCGCGCCGACTCCGCGCGACTTGCATCGCGCGACAACAACACGACTCTGGCTCCCTGGTCGACAAAAATCTTGGCGATCGCTTCCCCAATGCCCATCGATGCGCCCGTCACAACGGCCACTTTGCCGGCAATTTCCATGTTGTGGCTTTTAGTCCGCTCTCCCTCGAGAAGTCAAGCTGCGGTTGTACAATCTTCAAAAGTGCTCGCCGAATGCCTTCGGAGGTCTCTTGGGTCCCCTGCTCGCGCTCTTCCCGCTCGATGTCGTTCTGTTTCCGGGCATACCGCTGCCGCTGCACATTTTCGAGCCGCGCTACAAGGAAATGATTGGAGAGTGCCTGGATAAGAAATCGTTTTTCGGCGTGATCCGCGCGCAGGAGAGCACGCTGGCCGATGTCGGTTGCACCGCCGAGATCCTGGCCGTCACCAAAACCTACGACGATGGACGCATGGACATCGTCGCCCAAGGACGCGAACGCTTCGAACTGCTGGAGGTCAATCAGGAGCGAACCTTCTTGCGAGGCGAAATCCTGTACGTCGCGGACGAACCTGAGAAACCGACCGAAGAGGAGCGTGCCCGCGCCATCGAGTTGCACCGCCAGATCCTCGCGCTTGCCAATGCTCAGCAGGATTTGCCGGAAGGCGAGGATCCTCCTCTCTCCTATCACCTCGCCGGTTCCTTGCCCCTTGATCTCGACTTTAAGCAGAAACTTCTAGGCCTGCGCTCGGAATCCCGGCGGATTCAGACCGTGATCGAGTACTTCGAAGGAATTCTCCCCACCCTGCGCCGCGCGGTACAGATTCGCCAGAAGGCCGGCGGCAACGGACACTCTCACTGATCGAGTTTCGGAGGCTTTTTGGAAGTTGTTCTTCGCTGCGTGGAAGTCCTCTCGAGTCGGGCTGCGCAACCAGGATCAAAAGCAACCACGAAGGACACGAAGGCATCAGGAAGGCGTCCTTCGTGCAACCTTAGTGCCCTTCGTGGTTAAGCTTTTGCCTTTCTCTCTGCTTCTGTTTCCCTGCGTCGCAGGACAAGCAACGCCAAAGCGTATAATCGGCTTCATAGTAGTAGTGGGGGTCCCCGTCATGAGTCTTCCTCGCACTCTGGGCGAGTTGCGGCAGAGTCCATTTTCCGAACAACGTCTGCGGAGCCGTCGCGTAAAGGATGAATTGCGCGACAATCTGATCACGAAGCTTCGCGAGACCGGGTCAGTATTTCCAGGCATCGTCGGTTACGACGACACGGTCGTGCCCCAAATCGTGAACGCCATCCTCTCGCGGCACAACTTCATCCTGCTCGGACTGCGAGGGCAAGCCAAGAGCCGCATCCTCCGTGCCCTGACCGGCTTACTCGATCCCCAGATACCCTACATCGCCGGTTGCGAAATTCACGATAACCCGTATGCCCCCATCTGCCGCCGCTGCCGCGACGAGATCGCCAAGCACGGCGATCAAACCCAGATTGCGTATCTGCAGCCCGACGACCGCTACGTGGAAAAACTAGCCACGCCGGATGTGACGATCGCCGACCTGATCGGCGACATCGATCCCATCAAGGCCGCTCGCGGCGGCCATGAACTGAGCAGCGAACTCACCGTTCACTATGGCCTCCTGCCGCGCGCCAACCGTGGCATTTTCGCGATCAACGAACTACCGGACCTTGCGGGCAAAATTCAGGTCGGGCTCTTCAACATCATGCAAGAAGGGGACGTGCAGATTAAGGGCTACCCGGTGCGGCTGCCCCTCGATGTCGCCATGGTGTTCAGCGCCAATCCGGAAGACTACACCGCTCGAGGAAAAATCATCACGCCATTGAAAGACCGTATCGGATCGGAAGTTCGCACGCATTATCCCGCGACCGTGGAAGAAGGAATCGCCATCACCGCCCAGGAAGCTTGGACGCAGCGCGATGGCTACAAATTGCACCTCCCCAAGTATGTGCAGGAAGTAATTGAGCGGGTCGCGTTCGTGGCGCGGGAAGATAAGAAGATCGATAAGCGCTCAGGAGTGAGCCAGCGCCTCCCAATCTCAGCCACCGAGAACGTGATCTCGAATGCGGAGCGGCGCGCGATCCGGCATGCTGAAAAGACCGTGGTGCCCCGCATCAGCGATATCTACGCCGCCCTGCCGGCGATTACGGGCAAACTGGAACTCGAGTACGAAGGCGAAATGAAGGGCGCGGATCACGTAAGCCGCGAACTGATTCGGGCTGCGATCGCAAGAACCTTTGACGATTACTTCAGCGGCGTGGACATGCGCCAGATTGTGCAGTGGTTCGATCTGGGCGGAGAAATCAAAGTCACCGAAAGCGCCGGAGCAAAAGAGGTGCTCGACTCCGTCAAAGGCATTCAGGGTCTCATGGAAAAAATCAGTGCGCTGGAAGTTTCCGCAAAAGACAGCATGGAGTCCCAGGTATCCGCCGCCGAGTTCGTGCTGGAGGGCCTCTACGCCCACAAGAGAATCGGCCGTACCGAAGAGCGGGTTTTCACCGCCGGTGAAAAGCAGATCAAGAAACCGGAAAGAACCTACGAACGGGAGGAACCGTTCCGCAATCGAAGACCGTACAACTAGCTATTGGCTGATGGTCATTAGCTGATGGTCGTTGGCTGATGGCTGATAGCTGTACGGTCATCGAATAGACGAGGCAATTAACAGCAGGGCGGTCGATGCCGGCAAAGATGGTTTGCCCACCACCAATCAACTGTCGACCAAAAGCCGCTTTGCCGAAGACCGACGACTGACGACCGACGACTGCATTTATGAAACGCGTCCGCTACTCCAAATACGTTCCCGATCCCGCCGGCGAAATGAGCATGGAAGACCTGCTCAGCGCTTTGTCCGACTATCTTCTGCAGAGCGGATTCCAGAATTACATGTTCTACGAGATGCCCGAGGGCGATCAGAACCTCGATGCCCTTCGCCGCGCGATCGAGCAAGCGCTGATGGACAGCGATCTTTTCGACGAAGAAATGCGGGAACGCCTCCGGCAGATGCAAATGGAAGGCAAGCTCGATGAATTGATCGGAAAGCTTATCGAGCGCATGGAGCAGGAAGATTTCATTTCGATTGAAGATCCTCCCGATCCATCTCAGCCGTCGTCGGTAGGCGGCCAGATGGGCGAAGGACAACAGGCAAAGTTCGAGATCACTGACAAGAGCCTCGATTTCCTCGGCTACAAAGCTCTCCGCGATCTGCTCGGGTCGCTAGGCAAATCAAGTTTTGGCCGCCACGACACCCGCGACATGGCGACCGGCATCGAAACCAGCGGCGCTTCCAAGCTGTACGAGTTTGGCGACACTCTGAACCTCGACATCACAGCAACCCTCTCCAGCGCGATCCAGCGTGAGGGGCTCAAGTTGCCCCTGAACATCGAGTACTCCGACCTCAACGTCCATCAATGCGAATACCAGTCCTCGTGTGCAACCGTGCTCATGCTCGACTGCTCGCATTCGATGATCCTCTATGGTGAAGATCGTTTCACGCCGGCCAAGAAAGTCGCGATGGCGTTGTCCCAGCTTATTCGAACACAGTATCCCGGCGATTCACTCTCGTTGGTGCTATTTCATGATTCCGCGGAGGAAGTCCCACTAACGCAACTAGCCCGCGTGAAAGTGGGACCCTACTACACCAATACGCGCGAAGGTTTGCGCCTCGCACAGAGAATTCTGCAGCGCCAGCGCAAAGACATGAAGCAGATCGTCATGATCACTGATGGCAAGCCCTCGGCCCTCACCATGGAAGACGGCCGCATTTACAAGAATGCGTTTGGGTTGGACCCGTTGGTGGTCAGTCAGACTCTGGAAGAGGTTTCCAAGTGCAAGCGCGCAGGTGTCCTGATCAACACCTTCATGCTCGCTTCCGATTCCGGCCTGGTCAGCTTCGTCCAGAAAGTCACGGAAATGTGCCGCGGCAAAGCGTATTTCACGACGCCCTACACACTCGGGCAATACCTGCTCATGGATTACATGTCACGCAAGACGAAGACGATTCATTAGCAGCTGCAGTCCTCTATTTGTCATTCGAACGCCGAGCGCGGCGGAGGAATCCGCGACGCCACACCTCGCAGAACACATTGCGAGCTCGACTAGAATAACCCACCGCCTATCCCTTCTTCTCCCCGCGCACCGCGGCTTCCGCTGCCTGAAATCCGATCTTGCTGTGGGTTCCGTCACAAAATGGTTTGTTCACGCTACCACCGCAGCGGCAGAGAGAGAATGCCGGTTTGCCGGTCAGGTCGTAGGGCGTCCCGTTCGCATCCACCAGTTCAATCGTTCCCTCGGGAGCCTCTACTCGATAAGGGCCATTCGGTCGCACGGTAATCTTCACCTGTGCCATGCTCGCCTCCATTAAAAATGTGTCCGCGCTATAAACTGCGCGGGTCTAGAAGATAACACGCGGGCAGGTCAGGCGGCGGCCCACTCGGCGGAAGTTAGCGAGCGGTACAGATGGAGGTACTCGTCGATCATTCGCTTGTGGTTATAGCGGTCGCGCGCCCGCTGGTAGGCGCGATTGGCATAGAGGCGGCACTTTTCGCGGTCCTCGCTGAGTTCGCGAATCGCCGTTGCCAGACTGGTCGCGTCGTTGGTGCGGAAGTACACGGCGTCGTCGCCCCAGATCTCGCGGAAACTGGGGATATCATTGGCGACAATGGCGCAGCGCGAGAGCGCAGCTTCCAGAGGTTCCATTCCCATGGGCTCGTAGCGCGCGGTAGCGGCATAGACGGCCGCACGGCTATAAAGATTGCGCAACTGCGCCTCAGTCTGAGGTCCCTTCAATGAGACACACAGCTGGTCCGTGGAAACCTTGACGTCGGCTCGAATCGGAATGCGCGGCACACTGACAGGCTGGTCCGATCCCACGATACAAACGGAGAGCGGGTGCTGGTGCTGCGTCAACAAGTGCACCTGCCGGCCGGCATCGAGCAACCGTCCCACCGCAAGGACCGAGTCCTCCTTGCTGACATACGGATTGAAAAATATCGGATTACGACCGTTGTAGATGACCTTCTCGCGCTTTGCCGGCACGTACGAACTGCGTAACGCCTCCAACATGCAAGCGGAGGGAGCCACCAACGCG
>Ga0210399_10004367_pt1 | contig 10986 bp, 7 predicted proteins | sample IncBWC14MmetaG_FD_150865 | JGI IMG/M metagenome (GOLD analysis project Ga0210399, IMG submission 150865) | Forest soil microbial communities from Barre Woods Harvard Forest LTER site, Petersham, Massachusetts, United States - Inc-BW-C-14-M | ecosystem: Environmental > Terrestrial > Soil >...
AATCGCTTCGCCAACGCTCGACAGACATCACAGCGCGGACGCCCTCCGCGCTGTTGCTTTTTTACCTGTCATGGCATCCAATAGCTGAACTCTAACGAAAGTGTTTACGCTAAGTTTCCGACGAGGTGTGAAATGCGAGAAGCAGTGATAGTCAGCGCGGTCCGAACCGCAGTGGGCAAAGCGTCAAAAGGCGCGCTGCGCACCACGCGCCCCGATGACCTCGGCGCTGCGGTAATCAAAGAAGCTATTGCCCGCGCTGGCGGTCTCGACCCGAAAGAAATCGAGGACGTGATTCTCGGCTGCGCCATGCCCGAGGCTGAACAGGGAATGAACGTCGCGCGTATCTCGTCGCTTCGCGCAGGCCTGCCCGTCGAATCCTCGGCAATGACTATCAACCGCTTCTGCTCATCTGGCCTGCAGTCCATTGCTATCGCCGCCCAGCGCATCATGGCGGGACAAGGAGAAGCGGCCGTCGCCGGCGGCACCGAATCGATGACCATGGTGCCCATGGGAGGCAACAAGGTTTCTCCCAATCCTTGGCTCATGGACAATTACCCGGACGCATACCTCGGAATGGGTCTGACCGCGGAAAATCTCGCCAAGAAATACGGCATAACGCGCGAGCAGGCGGACACCTTTTCGTATGAAAGTCACCAAAAAGCGATCGCCGCGATCGCTGCTGGAAAATTCAAGGATGAGATCGTTCCGGTGGATGTGAGTTACAGCGTTCTGGAAGCCAGCGCCAACGGTTCGCCAAATGGCTCGCGTCCCAAAACCGTGAAAGCAAAGTTCGACACGGACGAAGGCCCGCGCGCGGACACTTCAGTGGAAGTGCTCGGAAAACTGAAGGCCGTATTCCATGCGCGCGGCGTCGTCACGGCGGGGAACAGTTCGCAGATGAGTGATGGCGCTGCCGCCGCAGTAGTGATGAGCGCCGAAAAAGCTCGCGCTCTCGGTTTGAAACCGCTCGCGCGGTTCCTGGCGTTTGCCACAGCGGGATGCCCGCCTGAAGAAATGGGAATTGGCCCCGTGTTTGCCATTCCAAAGGCGCTGAAGATTGCAGGGTTGACGCTCGACCAGATCGACGTGATCGAGCTGAACGAAGCGTTCGCTACGCAAGCGCTTAGCGTAATCAAACTTGCGGGAATCGATCCCGCGAAGGTAAATCCCAATGGTGGCGCCATCGCTCTCGGTCATCCGCTCGGTTGCACGGGCGCGAAACTCACCGCTTCGATCCTGCGCGAACTAGAGCGCCGTAAAGCGCGCTACGGAATGGTGACGATGTGCGTAGGCGGAGGCATGGGCGCCGCTGGGATTTTCGAACGCTTGTCCTGAGCATGGAACCAGCATCCGGGGTGCGGCCAAGAGCTCGCACCCAGTTCATGGCGACGCTGCCATTCCGTAACGTCGGCCTCTCGCCGTCTCTTTTCGGTCCTTGCAGCCGCTCCCTTTTTTGCGCCGGTGCCGCCCTAAAGTTCAGCTACCTTATCCGGTAACAAGCAGTCATCTAATTTCAAATCCGAGCCTCTCTACTGTCATCATCCAAGAATCGCAACGTAGGGGAGAGGTGTTACCCTGTGAGCTCCGTAATCCACATCCTGGGCTGGATATTCTTAGTGTTAGGCTGGGTCTTGGCATTTCTCGGAAGTGTATGGATTATAGTCCTCGCCTGGCAGCGGAACATTCTCTGGGGATTGGTTTGCTTCCTGGTGCCGATCGTTCAATTCGTATACGTTGCCGCACATTGGAAAGAATCGAAGGAAGGCTCCTTCGTACAAATCGCGGGCTTGTGCTGATGCTTCTTGCGGCCCTTACAGGTGTGCCGGGTTCCTAGGGTTTTTGTTTTCAACTCCAGCGGGATATTCTTTCGCCAAAGCCTCTAGCGGCCTCTTGACATGTACTTCACATGCAAGCACGCTGATCACATGCCCGTGATGGTTCAAATCCGAAATGTGCCCTCCCACTTGCATCGCGAGCTCAAGGCGCGCGCGGCCCTCGAAGGTATGTCTCTCTCGGACTATCTGCTCCGCGAGTTGCGCCACGCGCTCGACCGCCCCACGCTCGATGAAATCCGGAAGCGGCTTTCGAGCCGACTGCCCGTACGGCCTCGTCCCACGCCGGCGGCTGCGGTTCGCGCCGAGAGGAACTCCCGCTGATCGCTGAAGTCTTGCGCCGCTCATTACGAGATCGGGCGCTGGCAAAAACGCGGAGCCGGGTGCGGGTCGAGGTGATATGAAGTTAGGGCTCGTTTAACGACTTATTCCATCGCGAACCTGGCTTCTCCAAGCGGCGTTCCTCGAAATGAGGATGATCAGATGCTTGACACTCACATTCTTGCCTCATTACCCTTAATGTATGGAAGTTGACCTTACACCCGACCAGAAGGCATTTGTTCGTCGAGCCATCGAGAGCGGTCGGTTCCGGCACGAAGAAGATGCGGTGAAGGAAGCGCTTTCCCTCTGGGAAGAACGCGAACGCACTCGCGCCGAAATTCTGATAGCGGTGGATGAGGCCGAGACCTCTTTGGCTCGGGGCGAGGGCCGTGCGATCACGCACGAATCTATGCGCGAGCTTGCGGAGAACGTAAAGAGGCGCGGTCGTGCCCGCCTTGCTGGTGAACCACAGCCGCCTCGCTGATGGGCCACATCCGTAGCCCGCAAGCAGATTCCGACCTTGACGGTATTTGGTATTGCATCGCTTCAGAGAGCGCGAGCATCGAGATTGTAGACCGCCTGATTGATTCCATCACAGATCGATTTTTCCTGATTGCCAATTATCCCAACATCGGTCGCCGCCGAGACGACGATCTGCGCCCTGGCCTCCGGAGCTTTCCTGTTGGTGAATACCTCATCATCTACCGTCTCCAGGACGAAGGTGTGCTGATTCTTCGCGTCTTGCGCGGCAGTCGGAACATTCAAGCGCTCTTTGCATACTAATCGGTCAAGAGGCCGGAAGCGATGGCCCTTGCCCCGCTACATCTGCGCTGCCGCTATTTAGGTGTAAAATTCTCGGAGTGCCTTATCATCGCCCCTTCTAGGCGGCGGCAAACGGGACGCCACAAATGGCAGAGCGGTTCTTCAAAAAAGAAGTCCAGAAACTCTATCTCGGCCAAGGCCAGGAATTTCGCGGCGAGGGCATTCTCGCCGTCACCAAAGCCCTTCTCCAATCCGGCGTCTCCTACGTAGCCGGCTATCAGGGCGCTCCAATTTCTCACCTGATGGACGTGCTCACTGACGCCAACGACATTCTCGAAGAGCTCGGCGTCCATTTCGAGCACAGCGCTTCTGAAGCCACCGCCGCGGCCACTCTCGCTGCTTCGGTCAACTATCCGCTCCGCGGCGCCGTCACCTTCAAATCCACCGTCGGTACTAACGTCGCCTCCGACGCTCTTGCGAATTTAGCCTCCGGCGGTGTCACAGGCGGCGCGCTGATTATCGTAGGCGAGGATTATGGCGATGGCTCCAGCATTATGCAGGAGCGTTCGCACGCCTTCGCCATGAAGTCACAAATGTGGCTGCTCGATCCGAGGCCGAATCTGCCTTCGATCGTTCGCGCCGTGGAACAGGGATTCGAACTATCGGAAGCAACTCGCACTCCCGTCATGCTCGAATTGCGAATCCGCGCCTGCCATGTCCACGGCCGCTTCACCGCCAAAGATAATGTCCGCCCAAAATTCACCCTGAAAGACGCGATGGAAAAACCGGTTCGCGACGTGAGCCGGATCGTTCTCCCCCCGGCAAGCTTCCAGCACGAGCAGGAGAAAATTCACCAGCGCTGGCCCGCCGCCCAAAAATACATCCACGAAAAAGGGCTGAACGAAATCTTCGCCGAAGGCGCCCAGGATTTCGGAATCATCCTCCAAGGCGGCATGTACAACACCACAATCCGCTGCCTCGAGCTGCTGGGCCTCTCCAACGCATTCGGCGATAGCAAAATCCCGCACTACGTCTTGAACGTCACCTATCCGCTGATCGAAGAAGAAGTGAAAAACTTTTGCCTGGGCAAGCGCGCGGTGCTCGTCATCGAGGAAGGCCAGCCCGATTTCATCGAGCAAAATATCAATTCGATTCTACGCAAGGCCGATATCCAGACGAAAGTTCACGGCAAAGACGTTCTGCCCATGGCAGGCGAATATACCGCGGCCGCCGTCACCAAAGGCGTGCTGAAATTTGTCGAGATGTACGCTTCGCAATTAATCGACAGGCAGCATCTTCCCACCGTGGCGCGCTCCACGGATGAAAAGCCGCAAGCCATAAAAATCGTCGACAACGAAATTCACCCGCGCCCGCCTTCATTCTGCACGGGCTGTCCCGAGCGACCGATTTTTTCCGCCCTGAAATTAGCCGAACGCAAGCTCGGCCCCCATCACGTGAGTGCCGATATCGGCTGCCATCTGTTTTCAATCCTGCCGCCGTTCAATATCGGCGCCACTACAATGGGTTATGGACTCGGTTGGGCAGGCGCCGCCGCGTTCAACACCAAAGAAACCAGCAAGCGCACAATCAGTTTCATGGGCGACGGCGGTTTCTGGCACAACGGGCTCACCAGCGGCGTCGGCAACGCGGTCTTCAATCAAAGCGATAGCCTGCTCGTGGTCGTCGACAACAGCTACACAGCCGCAACCGGTGGCCAGGATATTTTGTCGTCCGCGGCAAGCAATCCGATTCGAACGACAAAACTCTCGATTGCGGATGCCGTGCGTGGAGTCGGTGTGAAATGGGTGCGCACGATCACCCGCACTTACGACGTTGCGAAAATGCGCGACACCTTCATCGAAGCACTCACCACAAAAGAGCGTGGTCCCAAAGTGATCGTCGCGCAAAGCGAATGCACTCTCAACAAGCAGCGCCGCGTAAAGCCTCTAATGGCCAAAATGGCCAAGGAAGGGAAGCGCGTGGTTCGCGAACGGTTCGGCGTTGATGCCGATACCTGCACCGGCGATCATTCCTGCATTCGCTTGTCGGGCTGTCCGTCGCTCACCATCAAGCCCAATCAGGATCCTTTGCGAAAAGATCCGGTGGCAACGGTTCTCGATAGCTGCTCGGGATGCGGCTTGTGCGGCGAGGTAGCGCATGCAGCGGTGCTGTGTCCGTCATTTTTCCGCGCGGAAGTGATCACCAATCCGAATGCCTGGGATCGCACGAAATCAAAAGTTCGTAATGCTGTGATCGGATTCTTGCAGAATCGCATCGAACGCCGTCTCGCGGGTATCCATGCCTAACGTGGACGCGAGGTTTTGATGGCGAAAGGCGCGGCCGCTCCGCCTGCATCGCTCCATAAACGAGCTCCCAAAGCGATCACGATTGCAATCCTCGCGATGGGAGGGGAGGGCGGCGGTGTTCTCGCCGATTGGATCGTCGACCTCGCTGAACATTCCGGCTATCGCGCGCAAACTACGTCAGTGCCCGGAGTCGCGCAGCGCACCGGTTCAACGATCTACTATCTGGAAATTTTCCCGGAGCAAGAGGTCCAGGCAGCCTGCAAAGAACCCATTCTGGCGCTAATGCCCGTTCCCGGAGAAGTTGATATCGTGCTCGCATCGGAATTGATGGAAGCCGGTCGCGCGATTCAGCGTGGCCTCGTGACACCCGATCGAACCACATTGATCGCCTCGACGAATCGCGTCTATTCCATGACCGAAAAGACTGCGATTACCGACGGCCGCGTCGATTCCGCGAAAGTAATCGAAGCGAGCAGCGCAGCCGCAAAAACCTTCGTCCATGGCGACTTCGCCCGGATAGCGGAAGACACCCGCAGTGTAATCAGTGCCTCGCTTTTCGGCGCGCTCGCCGCAACCGGCGCATTGCCATTCCGCCGCGAACAATTTGAAGACGCGATTCGAAAGGGTGGCGTAGGCGTTGAAAGCAGCTTGGCAGCTTTCGATGCCGGATTTCGCGCGGCAGCAGATCGGGCCTCGAGTGCGATCGACAGAACGGAACTTGCGAAGGGTAAGGTCGGGCCGCGACTCCAACCGCTTGCTGCCAAAATCGAAAGTGAGTTTCCGGCCCCAAGCCGTGAAATTCTCTCGGCAGGGGTCGAGCGTCTCGCCGATTATCAGGACGTCGCATACGCCGCCGACTATCTCAAGCGGCTTGAAGCGATTCGCGACATAGACACGAAATTCGGTCGCGCCGATTATGCGTTGCTCAGCGAGACAGCGCGCTACTTGGCTCTCTGGATGTCCTACGAAGACGCGCCGCGTGTGGCAGATTTAAAAATCCGGCGCACCCGTTTCGACCGCGTCCACCAGGACGCGCGGGTCGAACCAGCGCAGATGCTGCAGATCAAAGAATTCCTGCATCCGCGCGTGCAGGAAATTGCAGACATGGTCCCTGCGCCCCTTGGTCGCTTCCTACTCCGGTCAAATCTGATGCGACGGCTGACCGAAGCGATAACGGGCAACGGAAAAATCGTCGAGACCACCTCGCTCCGTGGATACTTGCAACTCTATATGGTCGCAGGCATGCGCCGATGGCGCCGAATGTCTCTGCGCTTCAAAAAAGAAGAGAAAGCCATCGCCAACTGGCTCGCGTTGATCGCGCGCGTCGCCCCGGAAGATTATGCGCTCGCGCTCGAACTTGCGGAATGCCCGCGCATGGTCAAGGGTTATGGTGACACCCACGCGCAAGGCGAAAAAAACTACGAAGTCATCATGGCGGTGTTGCCGACGTTGCGCGGCAAAACCGACGCGGCGCTAAGGCTGAAAAAGCTTCGTGAGGCCGCGCTGGCCGATGACACGGGTGAAAAGTTAGCCCGCGCTTTCGCCGATGAGGGGGCGAATCGACCGGCCGGTGCACTGGCCAATGGTCCGGTATGATAGGCCAATTGTTGCGATTAGGTTTTCGAGTTCTAACCGCAACAGTCGAATATTAGGATTTTGCTTATGTACTTTAAAAACAGGCAGATGCCAAATTTCTAATAGCAACAAAAACGGCGTTTTCGCGTTCAGCGCATTTTGCGACGAGAGAAGAATTGGCGTCGTGAGAGTTCATGAATTACTCGCATTTGGAAGACAAGTAAGCGCATCGGGAGACAAGTAATGAGGATCGTTTGCCTCGGAGGCGGCCCCGCCGGCCTCTACTTTTCAATTCTCGCCAAGAAGGCCAACCCTTCCTGGGACGTTACGGTCGTCGAACGCAATCGCCCCGACGACACTTTCGGCTGGGGCGTCGTCTTCTCCGACAAGACGATGGACGGCTTCAAAGACGTCGATCCGGAAACCCACTCGGAGATCACTCGCGCGTTCCGCCACTGGGACGACATCGACGTTTTCTTCAAAGGGCAAAAATTAACTTCCGGCGGCCACGGTTTTTGCGGAATCGGTCGAATCAAATTGCTGCAAATTCTTCAGAAGCGCGCCGCAAGCCTCGGCGCGAAGTTAATTTTCCAGACTGAGATTACCGATCCGGATGCGTATGCCGCCGATTACGATCTCGTGATTGCGTCGGACGGTGGTTCCTCCATCACGCGCCGCAAGTACGAAAGTATTTTCAAGCCGAATATTCAGCCGCGCCAGAACCGGTTCATCTGGCTCGGCAGCAAAAAGAAGCTCGACGCGTTTACCTTCGATTTTGCGAATACGGAATGGGGCTGGTTCAATCTGCATGCCTACCGCTTCGATGCGGATTGGTCCACGTTCATTGTCGAGACGCCGGAGAAAAACTGGCTAAAAGCCGGCATCGACAAGATGGAGCAGGAAGAGTCGATCGCGCTCTGCGAAAAGCTATTTGCGGACCGTCTCGAAGGCAGCGCGCTGATCTCGAATGCGAAGCACTTGAAAGGCTCGGCCGTCTGGCTGAAATTCAATCGTGTGCTGTGCGAGAAATGGTTCCACAAAAATATCGTGTTGATCGGGGATGCTGCGCACACCGCGCATTTCAGCATCGGCTCCGGAACAAAGCTCGCCATGGAAGATGCCATCGCGCTCACGCGAGTGCTCTCGAATCACGATGGCGACGTGACGAGCGCGCTGCAGAAATATCAGGAAGAGCGAGAAATCGAAGCGCTGAAATTGCAAAGCGCGGCGCGGAATCGAATGGAGTGGTTCGAGCAGGTGGAACGCTACGTGCATCTCGACCCGGAGCAGTTCACCTACAGCCTGCTCACGGGAAGCCAGCGCATCGGCCACGAAAATCTGAAGCTGCGCGATTCCGGATACGTCGAGAAAGTTGAGAATTGGTTCGCGGCGCGCAGCGGCGTCGATCACTCCGTTCCTCCGATGTTCACTCCATTCAAAGTCCGCGAATTGTCGCTGAAGAATCGGGTGATCGTCTCGCCGATGGCGGTTTACATGGCCGAGGATGGCGTGCCAAACGATTTTCATCTCGTGCACATGGGTTCGCGCGCAATGGGTGGCGCGGCGATGGTTTTCACGGAGATGACGTGCGTTTCACCCGATGCGCGAATCACGCCGGCGTGTCTCGGAATGTGGAACGACGTGCAACGCGACGCATGGAAGCGCATCGTGAATTACGTTCACACCTATTCGGATGCGAAAATTGCGCTGCAGCTGGGGCATTCGGGGCGCAAGGGTTCGACGCGCCGGGGGTGGGAGGGAATCGACCAGCCGCTTCCGTCGGACAATTGGCCGCTCGTTTCAGCGTCACCGCTGCAGTACATTGCCGGCGTTTCACAATTCCCGCGCGAAGCCACTCGCGCTGACATGGATCGTATCCAGGCCGATTTCGTTTCGGCCGCGGAGCGCGGCGTCGCTGCGGGATTCGATTGGCTCGAATTTCACTGCGCGCACGGCTATTTAATGTCGAGCTTCATCTCGCCGCTCACCAATTTGCGCACAGACGAATATGGCGGCTCGCTCGAGAATCGCTGTCGGTACCCGCTCGAAGTTTTTAAAGCGATGCGCGCCGTGTGGCCGCAGGACAAGCCGATGAGCGTCCGCATTTCAGCGCACGACTGGGTTCCCGGCGGAATTACGCCGGAGGATGCCGCGATCGTCGCGCGACTTTTCAAGTGCGCCGGCGCGGATATGATTGATTGTTCGTCGGGACAAGTGAGCAAGGAAGAACGGCCGGTGTACGGCCGGATGTTCCAGGTGCCGTTTTCAGATCGTATTCGCAACGAAGTGGGAATTCCGACGATCGCGGTCGGAAATATTTTCGAGGGCGATCACGTCAACACCATCATCGCCGCCGGTCGCGCCGATCTCTGCGCGGTGGCGCGTCCGCATCTTGCCGATCCTGCGTGGACTTTGCATGAGGCAGCCAAGCAGGGTTACACGGATATGTGGTGGCCAGATCCCTACTTGAACGGCAAAGAGCAACTCGAAAGAAATCTCGCTCGCGCGGCGCTCTTGAGGCTACAGGTGTGACCGACGCTTCGCGCGATCAGAGTTCGCAACTTCTCTCCGGAAAACATGCGCTCGTCACGGGCGGCTCGCGCGGTATCGGCGCAGCCGTTGTGGAAATCTTGCTCGCGCACGGCGCACGCGTCACGAGTGTGAGCCGCACAGGAGCGCCGCCCAAAGAATCTGCCGCTTCGGGATCGCGCGACGCACTTCATCACGCGAGTGCTGACGTCACCGAGTCGGAATCCGTGAGAAAAGCATTTGAATCGGCACGCGGACGTTTTGGCGAAATCACAATTCTGGTGAACAATGCCGGACAAGCCGCCTCAGCGCCATTCTTGAAAACGGATCCCACGCTCTGGCGCAAAATGATGGCCGTTAATCTCGACGGAACATTTCATTGCACACAAGCCGTCCTCGCAGGCATGCTTGCGGCAGGCTGGGGACGCATCATCAACATCGCGAGCACGGCTGGCTTGACCGGCTACGGATATGTCGCGGCATACTGCGCAGCGAAGCATGGCGTCGTCGGCTTGACGCGAGCGCTCGCAATCGAGGTTGCGACAAAAGGCGTGACTGTGAACGCGGTTTGTCCTGGATTCACAGATACTGACATTGTGAAAGAAGCCGTTACGAATATTGTCGCGAAGACCGGGCGCACGGCGGAACAAGCGCAAGCGGAGCTAGCGTCGCGAAATCCGCAAAAACGATTGGTGCGGCCTGAAGAAGTTGCAAATACAGTGGCATGGCTCTGCCTGCCGGGGAGCGAAGCCATCACGGGGCAGGCGATTGCCGTGGCGGGCGGCGAGTTGATGTAGCCGTGGTGACAAACGAGAGTTGGAGAGGGTGATGCGACATCTGCCGGGCGAGCCACACACGCTGCCGGGAAACCGAACGAGCCTCGCGAAATATTCAGCGCGGAATTTCCAATTTGAAGTTTCGAGCGCCGTGGCCACCATCACGCTGAACCGGCCCGATCGAAAAAATCCGCTGACATTCGAGTCGTATGCCGAGATGCGCGACCTTTTTCTTACGATGGCGCATGCAAATGACGTGAAAGTGGTGGTGCTGAACGGGGCGGGAGAAAACTTCTGCTCGGGCGGCGACGTACATGAAATCATCGGGCCCCTCACCAAGCTGGATATGCCGGGGCTTTTGGCATTCACGCAGATGACTGGCGACTTGGTGAAGGCGATGCGGGCATGTCCGCAGCCGATCGTGGCTGCAATCGACGGAATCTGCGTGGGAGCCGGTGCGATTCTGGCGCTCGCGTCGGATATTCGCCTTGGCACAGCGCGCAGCAAGACGGCGTTTCTTTTTACTCGCGTTGGATTGGCTGGCTGCGACATGGGAGCGTGTGCGATGCTTCCGCGAGTGATCGGCCAGGGGCGCGCGGCTGAACTTCTTTATACAGGGCGCAACCTGACCGGCGACGAAGCTGAACGCTGGGGATTTTTCAATCGTTTGTGCGCGCCGGAAGCACTCTTGAAAGAGGCGCGAGCGCTGGCGGCTGAGTTGGCAGCCGGCCCCACGTTTGCGCACGGCATGACAAAAAAAATGCTGCATCAGGAATGGAATATGGGCGTCGATGAGGCGATCGACGCAGAGGCGCAGGCACAAGCGATCTGCATGGCGACAAACGATTTTCATCGCGCCTATCACGCATTTGTTGCGAAACAAAA
>Ga0210399_10004370_pt1 | contig 10985 bp, 8 predicted proteins | sample IncBWC14MmetaG_FD_150865 | JGI IMG/M metagenome (GOLD analysis project Ga0210399, IMG submission 150865) | Forest soil microbial communities from Barre Woods Harvard Forest LTER site, Petersham, Massachusetts, United States - Inc-BW-C-14-M | ecosystem: Environmental > Terrestrial > Soil >...
ACGACTACGATCGGGGCCGCGTTGCCTATGCGGTAGACCTCTCCGTTCGGAAAGCCCGCGATTCCCGACGTCCGGCTCAAGCCGTCGCCGCCGCTCAACTCCGGGCTGGTGTAGAGCTCGGCCCCCTTCCAAAGCTTGGCACCCGCCCAGATCGTCGCCGTGACCGAGGTCTTGGACTCGGCTACCGGGATCAGGCTGTTCTGGCCGGAATAAGCGGCGGGGAAGCTCCCGTGGTGCTGGGTCACGATTGTCTGCTGAAAATGGAAATTCCACCAGGGAGGGGATTCCGGGGACTCCGCTGGGGATGCCTCTTGGCCGCGGAGGAGGGGGTTGGCCGAGAGCAGGATCCCCAGACTCAACGTCCGCAGGGCTGGCCACGCCCTGCGGTCCCTCGGGGGCCCGGAACGTGCCGTTCCTTGGAGGGCGCGCTCTCTTCTTCCCGGTCCTAGTTTCGGCACGCGGCCCCTCGGCAGGTTTTGAGAATGGCGACCCGGCTGCTGAGGGGCCCGAGGGTTGTGGAGGGGGCCTGGTTGCCCAGGTTGTTCAGCTGGTAAGGATCGGTCGTCATGTCGTAGAGCTCGATCTCGCCCGTGACGTACTCCACGTAGGTCTTCTGGTCGGCGGTGCGTAGGCCATAGAAGGTCGGAATGCCCCCCCGGACCTGCTTGGGATTGTCGGGGTCGGATAGGTTCTGCCAGTGCTCGAGGAGGAGGTCCCGCCGCCAATCCGTCGGTGGCGAGGCGGTTAGAAGGGGAGCGAAGGAGCGCCCGTCGACGGTGTCGGGGGGGGTGGCGTGGGCCCACTCCGCGAAGGAGGGGGCAAAGTCGATGTTGGCTACGATCTGGTCGCGGGTCTGGCCGGCCGGCACGCCCGGGCCCCGCACTATCAGGGGGACCCGTACGGACTCCTCGTACGCCGCTTCCTTCCCGTGGGGAAACCGGTGAGGTCCCAGGATGAAGCCGTTGTCGGAAGTGAAGAGGATGAAGGTATTCGCGAGCCGGCCGTCCGCCTGGAGCTCCTGCACGATCTTCTCGACCATGTCGTCCGCGGCCAGCATAGTCATCAGCCGATTCTGGTACAGGGTATCGATCTGCACCTCCACCTTGTCGGTAAAGAGGGGCAAGTCCTGGAGCCAGTTCGGCTTGTTGCTCACGTCCCCCTCGTTGAAGGAAGGGACGCGGGGAGCGTTTTGATCGGCGAGAAGGCCCTTGTGTCGGTCGGCGGGGATCGCGGGGGTGTGGGGCGCGGGTGGAGCCAAGTAGAGGAAGAATGGCTCCGGGCCCTTTGCCACCGCGGCCTGGATGCCCGCCACCGCCTTCTGGGTCAGCACGTCGGTGAGGTAATCCTGCTTGTCGCGTGTGACAACACCGTTGTCGTTGATGATGAAATCGTAGTAGTCGCCGGAGTCGGGTTCGCCCCCCGGAGCAAAATCCCCATGCCAGTCGTCCCAGCCCGGGGGCACGTGGGCGGGGTCACCTATCCCATAGCCGTTGATGTACTTGCCGACGAAGATCGTGCGATACCCCGCCGCCTTGAGCCAGGGGGCCAGCATGGACGCCTCCGAGACTTGCGTGAGCAGGATGTCGTAGCCCCCGGCGGGCGCCGAGTTGGCGAGGGCGTGGTGGTTGTGGGCATATTGGCCGGTCAGGATCGAGGCCCGCGAGGGGCAGCAGAGAGAGGTCGCGACGAAGTTCCGCGTAAAGGTGACTCCCTGGTCGGCAAGAAGCGACTTGACCTTGGGCATGAAGGGCATCGATTGCGTGTCCTGATCGTCCGTGAGGATGAAGACGATGTTGGGCGGTGGGAGCGGAGTCGGCGTGGGGGCGGGTGGGGCGGGCGAGGACGAGCCCCCGCAGGAGGCCATGAAAAGACTCGTGCAAACCAGCAGGCTCACTCCCGCTGGACGCCGGCTGATTGATTTGAGGGCAGGGCCCATGGTGTCGAACGCTCCTCCTCGACCCCGCAAACGTCGGGTCGCTTGAGCTGGGATCCAGAGTGTACCGTAGCGTGTTGCTACCGGCCACCGCGGCTCTCCTCAAGCGATCGGTGTCATCGGTCATGGTAGGCTACGCGCTCCGGTGGCCCAAGAAGCGCGATCAGACAGAGAAGAAACCCGTCAAGATCATCCCCGAGCCGAGGGAAGCTCCGAATCGGATGAAGGGAGCCCTAGATACTACGCCGTGAGGGAGGGGCGCCCTCGGTGTGGCTGATCCTCATCCTCCTGGCTCGCTTCCTGGACTTCGCCGTCCCTCTGGTTCCGGGCACTTGGTGGGAGTACCGGGAGTCCTATACTGAACACATAGGGAGCCTCGACTCGACCAGCGACGATACCACCCGTTTCGAAGTCCGTGGAAGCAGCGTACGTCCGTACATTCGACAGAATGGTGGCGCTGATCCCACGTCGGGGCCCGTGGAGTCTGGGCCGGGTTGGATTCGTCTCACGCCTTGGACGGGCGAGGACGCGCTGCCCGTTCCTCTCGAGCTGGGCCGCTCGGGACCGCCGTCCGGAGCAGGAGCGGCCTGGACGGTGGAGGAGGTAGAGGAGGTGACGGTTCCCGCGGGCACGTTCCCAGCCCTGCGCTGCGCGCTGCGCACCCGGCACAATGCATCGGTCCTGTGGATCGCGCCGGGGGTGGGGGTGGTGAGGGAGACCCAGGGTACGCCCGGCCAGCGGCCCGAAATCGAGCGCGTCCTGCTTCGCTGGGGAGCACCGTCGGCGGCCCCGTCTTCGTCCCTGCCCGGCGACCGGCCTTAGATCAGAACCGCTTGAGGAGGTCCTCGCGCTTCTCCGCCGCCAGCGAGGTCAGGAGAACCTTGAGGCTGTCCAGAGACTCGGTGGTGAGGGTCTGGAAATCCTGACGGATGGCCTGAATCTGGTCCCACTCCCGGTCCGCTTCGGGCTCCTTCCTCACGATCCGCTGGGTGGACTCCATGAGGAAGCGGGCCCCGAGGGCGAAGCTGCGGCCCAGGATGTAGACCCGCAAGCGGTACCGTTCCGCGGTGGAAACCAAGAACTGGTGAAGGAGTCCGTTCAGGTAAGCAAGGCTCACGATCTGGGCCAGTTTGAAGTCGCGGGGGCGAAGGGGGTTGACGGGGGCCATAGCCGAGACCATGCGGGAGAAGGTGGCCATGGCAGCGAGGAGCTTCAGCATGTTGGGGGCGAACTTCTCGATCACTCGGTAGCCCACGTCTATGAGGTGGATGGCCTCGTCCACCGACCCCAGCTCGCGGACGGAGAAGGCCTCGTCGTAGGTCAGCTCGGCCAGGGCCATCTCAGAGTGCACGCGGCCCTCGATGCTCTTGTAGAGTTTCTCGCCCCGCGGCGTGAGAAGCAGTTCCCAATCTCGCCGGACGGCCCGCTCGTTGCGCAGCCCGAACAGGAAGAGGACGACCAGGCACCCTAGCGCCGAGAGACCGATCATCCAGAATACGCCCACGCCTTGTCCTTCCTAGCCCGGCAGTCGCTGCAGGGCCCGGACCCTTTCCGGGGCCTGGATGGGGGCGGCAGCGGGCAGCCAAGCCGCGCGCGCCCAGTAAGCCATGAGAGCAATATAGGCGCCCACGTCCGCGTAGTTCACGAGGGTCCGAAGGTCCCAGCCATAACTGTCCAGAACGTTGAGACCGGTAGTGAAGACGAGTAAGTAAGGTACGAAACCGATTAGGATGGCTTTGTGGAAGGGATCTACGGGAAGCCGGTACCAGAGGATCGTGGCCGCGATGGCGGCGAAGAGCCAGATGGTCCCGTTCACCAAGCGCGGCTGGATGCGTCCCGCGATCAGCTCGAACGTAGGGGGAGCGGAGGCCGTGCTCTGGCTGCCGTCCCCGGTCACGGCCAACACCGTCACAAACGTTACGGCCAAGAGTAGAAGCACCACGCCCCTCGCCGTGGACCGCGCTCCTGGGAACGCGCGGAAGGTCCGGAAGGACAACTCGAGAGCCACCCCGAAGCGGAGGGCGGCGACGAAGACTTCCTTCAGGACCCAGGCCATCCGGGTGTAAAACCACGCTGGCCCGAAGATCACCAGGAGGTCGAACGTCAGCACCGCCCCCAGGTACAGCACGAACGTGGGGCAGATGCGGTAGCGCCGCCGAATGACAATCCCGACCACGGCCGCCAGGATCAGCAAATCCCCGGCGAGCGCGACGGCGATCTCGATCAGGCTCATGTGACCCATCGACGCCTCGCCGCCGGCGTCCCGCAGCCAAGGAGCCGACTACGGGAGCGCATCCCGTCCCCCCCGTTAGGGGGAAACCCGCACTTTCGTCGCGGCGGTCCCTAGTGTAATCCCTAAAGCCGGGAGAAGCACCCGGAAACCCAGGTGTCCTCTTTCCGGAAAGCCAAATCACCGCGGGGGGATCCCGGTCATTCCATCCAAGGCGTGATAGGCCGCGTTCGGCGGGATGCCCGTCATGCCATCATTGGCCTTGGGGGGGATCCCGGTCATGCCGTCATTGGCCCGCAGCGTACCGCTCACGCCTCCGCCGAACCCCACGCCCCCTAAGTCACCGTCAAACCTGAACAAAGACACCATCATGAAGATCCAGAGCATTTTCGCCTCCCTTGTTAGTGTGTACTGCGGTGGTCAGTATACACTTCTTGTCAATTGTGATATACGTAACATGTACCGTTGTCGCGAAGACCGGTTCTGGAGGGTCCAACTTCTTGACGTGGCTGCTAGGAAACGGTTAATATTGGGTTCCCAATTGGAGGTGAGCCTGTGAAACGTCGCGTGGACCTCATTGATCAGTTCGCCGACCTTGTGGTCGGCGCAGACGATCCACGACGTCTGGCGGAGCGGACGTTGGAAGTCGTCATGTCGCTGAACAACGGCCGTAGCGGGGCTGTCTTTTCGTGCTCCGACGACCGGGTCGCGCTCTTCGCCTCCCGCGGGATCGATCAAGCGGTGCTCGATGCGGTTGAGACCGTCTGGAGCCGCAGCCGCGATTCCCTGCGGAAGGGGGAGACGTTCTACGTTCCGGACCGTACGGTCGAGCGGAGGCTACCGCCAGAGAATGGGGATCAATCGGGCGCGGCCAGCTTCGCGGTGGTGCCGGTCTTCGAGGCGGAGACCCTGGTGGCGTTGCTCTACGTGGACAGCCATGACCCCCACTTTTGTGCGTCCCACGACCTCGAGCGGCTCACCAAGTTCTCGCGGATCGTGGCCAAGGCGGTGACGGACAACGTGCCCGTCCGGGACCGCGCGCGGGCTCAGGCCGACGCTTGGGAGACGTACCTCGAACGGACGCCGGTGGAAGACATGGAGCGCGAGAAGCTGTTGCTGCTTCTCAACCGCAACGAGTGGAACATCGCCCGCGTGGCGCGCCTCATGGGCGTGACACGACGCACGATCTACTTGCGGCTGCAGCGATACAACATCCCGCGCGAGCGGGTGCCTAAGACCCGGCTGCGTCCCGCCACCATCTAAGTCGATCCCTCCGGGGGGCCTCACGCTCCCTCCAACCCCCGGAGGGCGTAGAATCCCGGCTGCATGACAGTACGGGTCCGCTTTGCTCCCAGCCCCACCGGTTATCTCCATGTCGGGGGAGCTCGCACCGCTCTCTTCAACTGGCTCTGGGCCCGTAAGAACCAGGGCACCTTCATCCTTCGCATTGAGGACACCGACCGCGAGCGGTCCACCGATGCGAACACCCGCAGCATCCTGGAAGGGCTCGACTGGCTGGGCCTGCACTGGGACGAGGGGCCTTACCTTCAGAGCGAGGGCATCGAGCGGCACCGGGCGATCGCCCGTCGGCTACTGGAGGAAGGCAAGGCCTACCGGTCGTTCGCGACCCCCGAAGCGCTAGAGGCCCAGCGCAAGCTGGCCACCGCTGAGGGCCGGCCCTGGCTGCGCGATCACGAGAGTCGCGGTCTCTCGGAGGAGGCATCGGCGGGCCGGGCCGGCGCCGGAGAACCGTTTGCGATCCGCTTTCGGGTCCCTGATGACGACGGGCTCACACGCTTCGAAGACAAAGTCTATGGCACCCAGGAACGCCGCCACCGGGACATCGAGGATTTCGCGCTCCTGCGCCCCGACGCCACGCCTCTTTACAACCACGTGGTCGTCTGCGACGACGTGGAAATGCGGATCACCGACGTCATTCGAGGCCAGGACCACCTCTCCAATACCCACAAGCAGATCCTGCTCTACGAGGCCCTGGGGGTCAGACCGCCGCGCTTCGCTCACCTGCCCCTGATCAACGCCCCCGACCGCACCAAGCTATCCAAGCGGCGCCACGGCCCCGTGGTTTCGCTCACCACCTACCGCGACCGCGGCTTCTTGCCCGAGGCCTTTCGTAACTTCCTCGCCCTCCTGGGCTGGTCGGGGGGGGATGACCGCGAGATCTACACTACGGAAGAGCTCATCCAGGCTTTCAGCCTGGAAGGAATCGGCCGCTCCAACGCCATCCTCACCTTCTCGGAAACGGATCCCCGGCAGTGGACCGACCGCAAGGCCCTCTTCCTGAACCAGCAATACCTCTCGCGCATGCCCCTTCCCGACCTTCTCCCCCGGGTGGAGGCCGTGCTCAAGCAGGCGGGCCTCTGGCAGGAGAAGTGGGGAGCGGATCGCCCCGAGCGCGCATGGTTGGAGAAGACGGTGGATCTCATCCGACCACGCTACGTCACCCTTCTCGATTTCGGGGAGGCGGGCCGCGCCTACTTCGACGACACATTCGACCGCGATCCGGAAGCGGTGGAGAAGAACCTTAAGAAAGAGCCGCGCCTCTCCGAGTGGCTGCCCGAGCTCGCCCGCCGCTTCGAGAGCCTCGATCCCTTCGATGCCGCTTCCTCGGAGACCGCGTTGCGGGCCTATGCGGAGGAGCTTGGGATCAAGGCGGGCGTTCTCATCAACGCTGTCCGTACCGCGGTCACGGGCCGTTCGGTCGGTCCCTCGCTGTTCCCCGCGCTCGAATGCATCAGTCGTGGGCGTGTGGTGGCGCGGCTGCGTGACGCCGCCCAGCGCCTTTAGCGGCGCGGAACCACGAACGGGCGGTCCAGGCGAACGATGAGGATGGTGCCCGCTGGCAGCTCCACCTCGTCTCCTCGGGTGCCGACCACGGCCCCCGTCCCCCCGATCAAGATTCCGGCGATGGCGCCTTTGTTCCCGCCCAAGATCCCGCCCAGGACGCCACCCAGCAACGCGCCGATCCCCGCCTTGCTCGCGGTCTCCCCCGTCCCTTCGCCGTCATTGAGGGAAACCACTCGGGCTCGGATGTCCAGCCGATCACGATCCAGATAGAGGGTGTCGAAGTCCAGGTCCAGCTTTCCGCCTTTCGAAGGGCGCTGGGCGGGCTCCACGTCCCGCACGATGCCCCTGATCCGGGCGCCGGCAGGGATGACAAGCACGCCTTCGCTGCGGACGGGGCGGAACACGGAGGCCTCAAAGCGGTCCTCCCGTCGTGCCGTACGCGAGGAGAGGGGCTCGTCCAGGCGCACCCTGAACTGCGTTCCTTCCGGGATCTGCACCTCCCGCCGGTTGTCTGCCCCGAACGCCCGCTCCAGGTCGTCCCGGAGCTGACGAATGGACCGCCGCAGCTCCTCGACCTCGTCCATGCCAACGCCCGTTCCCTCCTGGCCGCTGCGCTCCTGGCGACGCATCTTTACCTTAAGGGCAATGGTGTCTTCGCGGATCTCCTCCGCCCGTTGCCGGAAGGCCTCGGCCCGCGAGTCGCCCGGCTCGAGGGCCCGGAGATCCTCGTCGAGGTTGCGGAGGTCGTCCTGAAGGCGCTGCAGGTCGCGCGGTCGTGCCTCCTCCCGGCTTTGGGCGGCGGCGGAGAAGGGAAGGGCGAGCGCAGCCAGGGCCAGCACGGTCAGTGGTCTCATGTTTCCTCCTCGTCCCAAGGAGCAGCATATCCTGGGAAGACCCCAGCCCACCATTTCTTGTCGGCCGGCCTTTAAGACGGATTATTGGTTCTGCCCGCTCGTCCTTGACACCCCCCGGCTTTCATCCCTATATTGATGAGTGGCGCTATCGTCTAGGGGTTAGGACGGATGGTTCTCAGCCATCAAACCAGGGTTCGATTCCCTGTAGCGCTACCAACCTAGATTCAATCACTTACATCTTTCGGCGGCCCGCGGCTTCCCGATCCTGTTCTTTACAGGCCTCGCCCACAATCCCTCGCAGGAAGCGCGTCGTTGTAGTCACCGTCCCCCGAACCCCTGAAGCTGACCGCAGGCGATGCAGGAGCTGAACGTGAGGCCGCAGCGTAGGCCTGGTTTCGACAGACACTTGCGGGGAGTGACGAAGGACACTTCGTTTCGGTTGAGCGGAACCGCCTTGCCTTACCGGCCGTCTTTCTTTGCAAGGGGATCTCGTGTACGTCGAGCAACGCCTGACCATCTGCGAGGCATGTTGCCGCGTTCTCGCTCTTCAATATCACTGGGCTGCTCCTCGCGTCCCATCAAGCCGAGAGCGCATTTTCCTAAGACCGTTCGCCTGCCCTGCGTGCGGGCACTTCAATCCATTCTTCACTCTGATGTATGCGTATGCGTTCGTGCTGAAGGCAGTCCCGGGGCCCGACCCTGAAGCCCGCGCTCATCAAAGCAGCGTGAGACGCGTCTATGCGGCGACTGGCGGCGGCAGGACGAAGGATGGCATTCGGGCAGAACCGTCGATCGACTTACCTCGGGGTCTCGTGCGGCATCTCGAGCAGCTGTGGGTCTTCGTTCTTTGGCAGCTCACTCGGTTTTTCGGGCAGTAGGGGAGGCTGAATCAACAAGGAGGCCGTGGACAGAACCCGCGCGGGCTAGAATTGACGCGGGCTTTGCAGCGTGTTCCGGTGTCTGATTGGGGCTTCGCAACAGTGAGCAGCTGTGAGCAGTCAGAACTCTTTGTGAAGCAAGAAGCTCGCTGGCAATGCTAGAGTTACGGCCAAATTCTATGCCGCGGGAGCCGGGCGTGCCCAAGAGCCCTGCCGGCCAATACGGCCTCCTGGCCCTGCTCCTTGTTACCGCACTCGCTTATCAGACGCGAGTGACGGCGTACCAATATCCCCACTGGTTCGGTGGTCCGGATAAAGCCGCGAGCCCCTTCTACGTAGCAACAGACGCAAATGGAGTGGTGATCAGACTATTGACACCTGAAGCCCTGGCCGCAGGTGCTCGCGATGGCGACGAACTAATGGCCGTCCAGGGTCGACGCGTAGAGGGGATTGCGGTCTTTGGCGAAGCGCTCGCTAAAGCCCGCCCCGGTGATGTCCTGCAGATAGAGCTCCGCTCCCGGGAGGGGGGAAAACCACAGCCAGAGCGCGCGGTGCACGTCACACTGCGAGCCCACGAATGGGGCGATGCCTTAAGCCTGATTTTCTTCGTGATGATGCCCTTTTTCTGTCTGCTGCTTGGATTCTGGGTGGCCGCGGTAAGGCCCCGGGATCCCTTGGCGTGGCTGCTCTTGGCGCTCATGCTGAGTTTCACCGCGTTCCCCTATCCGGGGGTCGAGACTTGGGGGGCGGTCTGGCGCGATCTGGGACAGGTGTACCAGAGGGGCCTCAACTCGACGTGGGCTTTGGGAATGATGCTGTTTGGCATCTATTTCCCAGCGCCGTTTGCTCCGGACCAACGCCGGCGTTGGTGGGACTGGTGCAAGTGGTTGATCGGTGTGCCCCTAGCCGTCCTGGCGGTGCCGAGCATGATCGAGGCTGTGGGTGAACTGGAAAACCTGGCTGCGGTCATGCCCCTTGAACGCCTGGATATCTATTCCAACACTGTGGTCTCCCTCCTCTCCTATGCCGCGGTGGCGGTGTTCTTTGCCTCGCTCGGAGCCAAGATGGGCCGGGCCGGATCGAAGGACGCTAAGAGGCGCCTCCGGCTCCTCTTCTGGGGCGCCAATGTCAGCTTGAGTCCCATCTTTGTCCTCACGATCATCGCTCACTACAAGCACGTGCTTCTCGAGGCTGCTGTCCCAAAATGGGTGAGCGCTCCCGCCTCTCTGCTCCTTTTTCTTTTCCCGGTCACCCTCGCCTACGTCATCGTCGTGCATCGGGCGATGGATGTCCGGGTGGTCATCCGGCAGGGACTGCAGTATGCCGTGGCCAAGGGTGGCATCCGTCTGTTGCGCTTGGCGGTCGGCTTCGCGCTCGGGGCCGCCGTTCTGGGGGCCCTCAGGGGCGTGGACCGGGGCGGGCTGACCTTTTATGCCATCATCGCGGCCGGGGTTGGGGTCTGGTTCGGGCTGCGGAGTGGTCTCGAGTGGCTACACGCCTGGACGGACCGCCGTTTCTTCCGCGACGCATACCAGGCCGAGAAAATCCTGAGCGAACTGAGTGACAGCGTGCGCTCGATCGGCGAAACCAAGTCCTTGCTCATGACGGTCGCCGAGCGCATCGCGGAGTCCATGCACGTGCCCCGCATCGCGGTCTTGATAGATGGTAGCGGTCCCTATCGCCCCGCCTACGCGCTCGGTTACCCCGAGATCCCAGACGTGACCTTCCCCCCAAACGCGGTCACGGTTCGTCAGCTCGGGTGCGAGGGCAACCCCCTGCGCGTGTATCTTGACAATCCGAACTCGTGGGTAAACCGTTCGCCCGAGCTGACCCCGGAGGAACGCGCCCAGCTCGAGCTGCTCGAAAGCGAGCTCTTGTTGCCCCTAACCTTGAAGGACAAGCTCCTCGGGTTCGTGAGCCTCAGTCAAAAGCGATCCGAGGAGCCCTATTCCGGCGGCGACCTGCGGCTCCTCAAGTCGGTGGCGACTCAGACCGGTCTTGCCCTCGAAAACTCACGCCTCACCGCGACCATAGCGGAAAGCGTCGCCCGGCGCGAGAAGCTGAACCGCGAGCTGGAAATCGCGCGTGAGGTTCAGGAGCGCTTGTTCCCCCAGAGGCTGCCCGCAGTCGCGGGGCTTGATTACTTTGGCAAGTGCCGCCCCGCGCTCGGCGTGGGCGGGGACTACTACGACTTCCTGGCCCTACCCGGGGGAAAGCTAGGCATTGCGATCGGCGATGTCTCCGGCAAGGGAATTGCGGCCGCTCTCATGATGGCTAGCCTTGAA
>Ga0210399_10004374_pt1 | contig 10980 bp, 8 predicted proteins | sample IncBWC14MmetaG_FD_150865 | JGI IMG/M metagenome (GOLD analysis project Ga0210399, IMG submission 150865) | Forest soil microbial communities from Barre Woods Harvard Forest LTER site, Petersham, Massachusetts, United States - Inc-BW-C-14-M | ecosystem: Environmental > Terrestrial > Soil >...
CACTGGACGCCCTCGGCGTGAGGTGCGGAGCCACCATCTTTGAGAACACGGCGGATGTGATCGGCGATGTATTTCGGCGTGATTCTGCGTTTCGGCATATTCAGCGCGCAAAAGCATACACCTGATTTGTGGAGGAGGCAGTGATGTTGACGGGGAATATGGATTCTCCAGGCGTGCCTTCGGAGGCTGCGGAAAACTCCTTGCCGGCGTTCGCAGTTTCGATGCACATGTAGGCCCAGACGCCGGGGTCCCCATCAAGCCCGTTTTTGGCTTGATGGGGTGGAGATGCCCTCGTCTGGGCGGCCGGGCGTCAGCCCGGCGGCGGCTCTTTCAAACGTCGGGAAATCCGAGTTTTCCGCAGCCTCTTCACGCGTGCCGTAAAGGACCGGGAACTGATCGGCTTTCGCTGCAGTCTCGATTTCGGCACGAGCTGGATTTCAGGAGCATCTGTACCGTGTGTGCAAGAACAATCACGTCTGGCTCGGCTCGGGCACGTCAGCCTGGGCCTTCACAGTTTTGTCGTAAATCCAAAGCAGGGCGGCGGTGGCGACACCGAGGGCGGTGACCGTCCACCAGATGCGTTGCGGTTCGTGCTGGACTTCGCCGAAGTGGTGCACGAGCCAGCCTCCGAAGCGTCCACCGATCAGCGAGCCTATCCCGATGGGCAGGAATGCGAAGCCCATATACGTGCCTTGTTGTCCCGACGGCGCGAGTCGCGAGATGTACTCGTAATAGCGTGGCGATTGGATGATTTCCCCGAGGGCGACGATCATCAGTGCGGCAACCGCCGCCCACACACGCGGGTACGCGCCGATAACCAGCCACCCCACGGCGGTAATCAAGGTTCCCAGTATGATTGCGCGAAAGGAAGGGATGCGGCGCGTCAGGGCATTCACCGCAACTGTCAGTGTGATCACGATCAGCGGGTCGGCAATCAGGATTCGTTCTGTGTTGGCAGTCGCGTCCACATAATCGTGAATGTAAATGGGCAGGATGAGATATTGCTGCCAGAAAACAATCCAGTAGCCTGAGAAGATCACCAGGAACAGCACGAAGCGCCAATTGCCAAGCACGGTGACGAAGTTGCCGAGGACCTGCCCGAGTGAGGTGGTTTGCTTTCCCTCTTCGAGTGGAGGTTCCCTGAAAAAGATCAGCACGCCGATGAACATCAGAAATACGCTCAGGGCGGCCAGACGGAATACGCTCTCAACGCGCATGTGCTCGTGGACCCAACCCGCAAGGAATGGCCCAAGAAAGCTGCCGACGTTCACCAGCGTGTAGTAGATCGAATAGCCGATGGAACGGACATTCTCTTTGGAAGCCCGCGCAATCGTGCCCACCACGCTGGGTTTGACCAGGGCCACGCCGAGAGCCGGCAGAAACAGAATGACTCCAACCAGAAGGCCGAGCGGGACAGTTGTGCGCAAAGGCGCCATCCAGGGCGCGGCGATCGACCCTACCAAAAAGTACGAGCAACTCAGGATGAAGTAGGCCAGCGAGAGAGCGCGCCGAAAACCGATGCGGTCGGCCAGCGCGCCCCCAAAAATCGCTATCACCCAAACTGCGCCGCCGAAAATGCCGCTGAGGCTGGTGGCCTGTTGGGTGGGAAACTGCAGCGCTTCGTGCAGATAGCGGGTGAGCGCGGCGAACACAGCGTAGTAGGAAAGCCGCTCGAAAATTTCGCTGATGTTGGCAATCCAGAATGGGCGCTCAAAGCCCGTGCGGATTTCCTGCAGGCGTTCGGAAAAGGTCAAGAAGGGCTCCTGATGTTCAGGCGCTTTTCAATTTCGGTTACAGACAGACCGATGACGCGAATTACCTTATTACGGCTGGTCTGGCCGGCAGCAATAGTAATGGAGGAACGCGGTACCTCCAAAAGTTTCCCGAAGAAGTCGATGCAGGCCTCATTGGCTTTGCCCTCCACCGGAGGAGCAGTGAGGGAAACCTTGAGAGCATCGCCAAGTTCGCCAGTGATGGCGTTCTTTTTGGCGCGCGGATGGACCTTGATGGCGAAGGTGACGCCGCCGGGTGTTTCTCGAAAGGGAATCATGTGACCCGGCTCGGCGCCTCCTCCAACCTCTCTTTTTCGTCTATGCCCTCTTTGGTTAAGGCTTGGCTCTTGCTCCAAAAATTGCCGTCCCCACGCGGACACACGTCGAGCCCTCTTCGATGGCAACCTCGAAGTCATGGGACATACCCATGGAGAGAGTTGTCATGCTGACTGCGGGAAGATTGCGAGCGGCAATTTCATCGCGAAGCTTACGCAGTTTGTGGAAATGGGGCCGAGCGGACTGGGGATCCTCCGTGTAAGGTGGGATCGTCATAAGACCGCGTATTTCCAGAAACTCCAAGCGCGCGGCTGACGTAAGAATGCTTTCGAGTTCTGGGGAACTGGCAAGCACGCCCGACTTGGCAGTCTCGCCGCCGACATTTATCTCGATGAGCACGGCGAGTTTCTTGGAGTGGCTGCGGGCGCCATCATTCAGCTTTTCCGCGAGTTTGAGCGAGTCCACGGAATCGATCGCCTGAAACAGTTCAGCGGCTTTCGCAGCCTTATTCGTCTGCAGGTGCCCGATCATGTGCCAACGAGCATTCGTTAGGCCACGCAAGTCCTCAGCCTTGCCGGCGAATTCCTGCACGCGATTCTCCCCGAAAACCCGAATGCCGGCTTCGTATGCGTCGCGAATAGCTTTGGCCGGGAAGGTCTTACTAACGGCCATGAGCGTGACGGTTTCGGGATCGCGCCCGGCGCGGCGGGCGGCGCTCCCAATGCGTTCACGAATCTGAGCTATGTTCTCGGCGATCGACATGCAAGCGGAAAGACCACAAGGACACAAAGTATCACGAAGGACGACACTGGCTAGAGTGCCCGCGCGACAGAACAATTCGGATTGAGCGCCTCAGGACGCTACATAATCGCGGTCGGCGGTGCTGGATCTTCGGGGCGCCCCGCATTCGCCAGCGGAACGCGAACCATTACGAACGCGATGATCGCCAGTACAATGAAACCCGAATATGTAGACGGCGTGGCAAAAATGACCGGTAATGGTTTGTTGAAGAAATAGAAGGCCGCCACCACGAGTCCTAGAATGGCTTCTCCAGCAATCATGCCTGAAGCCGTAAGCACGCCCGCATTCTCCACACGGGCTTTCTGAGCATCGTTGAAGCCACGCTTGTCGCGCATCTGGTCGGTCAGCCAACGAATCACGCCGCCCAGAAAAATTGCGAACGTCGTTTCGAGCGGCAAGTACATGCCCACTGCAAACAGCATCACGCTTTTCACTTCGAGCATGATCATCGCAAACCCCATCAGAACTCCGGCCATCACGAGTGGCCATGGCATGTTGTGTCCAACAATGCCTTGCGCGAGAGAAGCCATCAAACCGGCTTGCGGGGCTGACAATTGCGGATCGCCAAAGCCGATGCCACCACGATTGATGTTGCCCTGATGGAGTACGAGTAGTGGAAAATACAGTGCGAGACTGGCCACCGCAATGCCTAAGAAATCGCCAAGCTGCATTTTCGCAGGCGTGCCGCCCAGAATGTGGCCGACCTTCAGGTCCTGCAGCATTTCGCCCGCGACTGCTGAAGATACGCAAACCACCGCGGCAACGCCCAGTACTGCTGCAACACCGCTCATCCCCGATACACCGATGGCGACCATCAGTAAAGCGGCAATAATCAACGTGCAAAGGGTTAGCCCTGAAACGGGGTTATTGGAGGAGCCAATCATTCCCACCAGGTTTCCGGAAACTGCCGCAAAGAAAAAGCCCACCACGATCATGACAACGGCTGCGGTGATGGCCCCGCTGAGAGTGCCCGAAAAATGGAAATAGAGCACGATCATGCAAAGGAATGCCACGCCTAGGCCGCCAAATACCACTTTGCCGTTGAGATCGCGCTCTGTCCGATTCGTAGCCGCATGCACCGCTGCCGACTTCTTCAGGTCGGATACCGCTCGCCTCATGCCCATCGCAAGGCTCTTGCGCATGCGGAACAGGGTCCATCCCGCGCCTACCATCATGCCGCCGACCGCGATCGGACGGACGATGTTGTACCACACCGCTCCCGCCAGATTGCCTTCCGCTCCCGGCGCCAGCGTGGCCTGCAGTCTCGGCCCCAGGAAGTAGATGATCAGGGGCACCAGCAATCCCCATGCGACTACGCCTCCGGCGAAGTTCAGTGACGCCAGCCGCGGCCCAATAATGTATCCCACACCCAAATACGCAGGGCTGATCGCGGGAGCCTGGAACGTGGTCACGCCTCCCACGCTCACGACGGGCGCTGTGCTGGTCCGGCCCAGTCGCAACATGCTGCTGCCGATTTGCCCGATGTGTACGACGAAGGACTTGCTGGCATTGAACAGCTGGAACGCACCCAGTAGGTAAATCAGGCCGCCCAATCCCATATTCGCGAACAGCAGCTTGGCCGCCCCTGCCCCCTGTTGTCCCGCTTTATGGATTTCCGATGCGGCAACCGACTCCGGAAAGGGGAGCTCGGGGTCTTCAACCATCACCCGCCGGAGCAGCGTCACAAACAAGATGCCAAGGGATCCTCCCACGGCCATCAGTGCCACAGATTTCCAATAAGCATCCCGGAAGCCGAACGAGTTCCAGGCCCCGGAGATCAAGAAAGCCGGAATCGTGAACACTGCGCCAGCCGCGACCGATTCGCCAATCGATCCTACCGTTCGAGCAATGTTTTCTTCCAAAAGGGAGCCCTTCATCAGCCGCAAAAGAGCCATCCCAATGACCGCTGCCGGATACGTTGCGGCAATCGTCATGCCGGCACGCAAGCCGAGATACGCGTTGGCTGCGCCCAGAATGACGGTCAGCATGAGACCGATCAGCACGGCCCGAAAGGTAAATTCCTTCATCTCCATGGTTTCGGGAACGTACGGGCGGTACTTTTTTTCTGGTGCAATAGTGGTTTGAGTGCTCATGAGAACCTCGCAAGTGGTTCGTAGAACGAGATATACCCGAAATCTGCCGCGACCGCGCACGTTAGCACGCGACCGGAGGTGATTACAAGTACAGCGCGCACTCTGACCCAGTCTGATTCGCAGCCCCCGCAAAATGGTGCGCCAGTCTTTTCCCAAGAACTTTCTTCACCCAATAGGTTTACAATCACACGTAATAGTCTTCGGGTTATGCGGTGCGAGCCTCAGGAGTTTCCAATGTTCGCCTTTACCCGGCCCCGTTTCTGGGCTCTCTTCTTCACGGAGTTTCGTTGCCACCATTGCGGCAGTTCTGAAGGATATGTTTCGCGACCCCGAAATTTCGTGGAAGCCTATGTACTAGACCTGTTTGGGGTACGTCCGGCGCGTTGCGGTGACTGCTACCGGCGTACGTGGCGCCCAGCGAAAGTACATCTGATGCGGCGCATGGACACTGAGCAGTTTGATGCCAGGGTGCCTATGGCCTCTGCCCGGCCAGCGGAGCGTAAGGGAACTGAAAAGGAAACCCAGGCCGCGCCAGAGAAGCACCAGCACATTGCATGAGCACGCCGGAGACCGCTATACTGAAGCAGAATCGTCTGGCGGGACTTGGCACGTACCCTCCGGATGACGGGAGGACGTCTTCAGCAGTAGCTGGGACCGAACTCGGGCCACGCAGGCCGGCACTGTCGGGACCGCGATTGTTGCGCGGGCAGCGGTCCTCGCCGAGAGCCTTTTTGCCACGCTGTTTCCTGCCGATTGCCGCATTTGCGGCGAACCACTGATCCGGATTTCACGCCTTCCTGTTTGCCAAGTTTGCCTGGAGTCCATGCACCCCATACAAGGCGGTCTTTGCTCGGTATGCGGGGAACGCCTGGTTTCGCCGCACGCCTTTCGGAGCGAGCATGGGGAACCTCGTTGCGGGCTTTGCCAGCGCCTGGAGCCGCTGTTTGAAAGAGCTGCCGCCTATGGAAGCTATGAGAGTGGTTTGCGCGACTTGATTCACATGCTGAAGTACCAGCAAGTCCGGCCCGCGGCGAATGTGCTGGGACGCATGCTGGCGGAAGTGATCGCCGGATTTGAGCCAGCGTGGGCCGATGCGCATTTGCTTGTGATTCCAGTGCCATTGTTTTCCGCCAAGTTGCGTCAACGCGGATTCAACCAGGCCGAGCTGATTGCCCGGACCGCTTTGCGGCTGTTACCTTCTCGCGACCGCTACACACTCCAGAAAGATGTTCTGGAGCGTTCACGCGATACGCAGTCGCAAACCGGCCTCAGTCCGCACCAGCGGCGTCAGAATCTGCGCGGCGCGTTCCGGGTGAAGGATGGGGACAAAATATCGGGACGCGATGTTCTTCTGGTGGACGATGTGTTGACGACCGGGGCGACCGCCTCCGAATGTGCGCGCGTGTTACGGCGTGCAGGTGCGTCGCGGATCTGGGTCGCGACCGTGGCTCGAACTTTGAAAGCAGAGCCGCAAGCTATGCATTTCGAGCCGGAAGAAAATACGTCGATGACGATGGCTGCGCACGGCTAAGCAGGGTTTTATGGGAGCGAAGATCGACAATTCAATGCGTGGGATGGTGGGACGGTCCGCAGCGGGTGTGCTGGCGGTGGCGACTGGATCCTACGGCAATTCCCAGGCGCTGCATGCCCCGGTACTGGTGCTGAACGCCTCTTATGAGCCGATCAACGTGTGCGCGGCGCGGCGAGCGATCGTGCTGGTGCTCAAAGGCGTGGCTATGGCCGAAGAAGAAAACGGTCATTTCCTGCACGCGGCGCGAGTGGCGATGCGGGTTCCGTCGGTGATTCGTTTGCTGGAATATCGCCGCATCCCCCACCAGACGCGCGCGCTCTCCCGCAAGAACATCCTGCTGCGCGACCGCAACACCTGCCAGTACTGCTCGCTCGTGCTGGCCTCCGGAGAACTCACGCTCGATCATGTGGTTCCACGTTCGCGTGGTGGGTTGTCCACGTGGGAGAACCTGGTAGCCTGCTGTCACCCTTGCAACCGTCAAAAAGGAAACCAAACACCCGCCGAAGCCGGCATGAAGCTGATGCGCGAGCCTCGATCTTTCAATCTTCACACCAGCCGCCACATCATGCGATTGATGGGACGGTCGGATGATAAGTGGAGAAAGTATCTGTTTTACTAAGTAGCGCCGGCGTCTCGCCGGCTTTCGGGCAAGAGTTCCTTCGGCGCTTTCCCGCAACAATAGTTGCCGGCAAGATGCCGGCGCTACCTTGAAACCTGAATCTCCCTACTTCTGTTGTGCTTCCGGTTCCTTCTTTTGCCCCGGCGGCAGTTCCTTGCCTTCGTACGTAATTCTTGTCTTCGATCCGAACCGCTTGTAGTTCTCGTATTTCACGATCTCGCGGATGTGGATGTCGCCGGTGTAGAAATGCAGAGTATCGTCGGCCTTGGTGTAGGTCGGGAACCAGTAAACTCTGTCGATCTGTTCGCGCCAGGTGGTGAAGTTCGGATAGAGATGTTCTTCTTTGTTCTTCTTCTTGCCCGCGTAAATCTGGGGAACAGTCTTGCCATACGTCTTGACGATCTGGAAATCATGATCATCGACCCAAATGCGCCCCTGGAAATAGCGCTTCTTGCCGACGATCTGCTTGGGCGCGATGTCGAACACGTAACAATGCAGATCGTCCTCCTGCTGCTGTCCCACATATAGAACGTCGTACTCGCCGATCTCGTCGCTGGTCAGAACGAACGGCAGCCGGTTGCGAATGTCGTCAAAGTCTCCCTGGTCCATGGAGAGCCCGGCCTGGTCAAGGCTGGACTGCGGAGCGAACACAACGTTTTCGAGACGCTTGCCGCTATTGTCGAAGAGAACGTCGAATACTTCGTGGTACTCACCTTTTACGGTGTCGCCGTCGAGCACCTGCACCTTCACGTCCTGACGATAGGTGTACTGGTCGCGTGCCTCTTTGAATTCTTTTTCCTTGGAGGCAAAGCGCTTGATGACGTCTTCCGGCGTGATGCTCTTGGGCTGGGACTTGTCGAGCGGGCCTTCGTCAGCCGCCGCAAGCGAGGCGAGCAGAGAGAGTGAGACCAGGAGCAGGAATAAGGGACGGAGCAAAAATCTCATACGGATAGTGTAGAGGAAAAATGCCACGTGGGAGACACACAAACTGCTGCCCTCCTACCCCCGGACCCTCTCCGCTCAGGGAGCCCGGAGGGTAGGAAAGACTGCAGTTTTCTGCCTGCTTCATTAGACGATGGGAGCGGGCGAAGGGTTGCTGCGGCAAAGCCAGCTTTTAGCTCTTAGCCGTTAGCTCTTAGCTTGAGGGCTCTCTCTGCATCAGGCATGAGTTCCTTTCGTTCCCTTGGCGGAAGGCCTTGGGCCCTGGCATTGAGCTAAAGGCTAAAAGCTAAGAGCTAAAAGCTGGGTCACCCGTCACTGTTTCAAACTCCCTCCCTGTTCTACACTATCGCGTTTGTTCGCGGAGGAACGTATGCGCCGTGTGCTGGCTCTGGTCTTTACACTTCTTTACGTTGTTCCCGCCTTTTCGCAAGCCAAGCGCCCATTCACATTCGAAGACATGATGTCGCTTAAGCGTGTGGGAGAGCCGGTACCCTCGCCCGATGGCAAGTGGGTGCTGTTCAGCGCGGTGGATGTGGACCTCGCGGCGAACAAGAAAACGCCGCACATCTGGATTGTCCCGCTGGCGCCGGCAGGTGGAGCGACGGGCGTCCCGCCCGTCCAGGCTCGTGTAGGGGCAGACGCCTCGTCTGCCCAGGCCGAGCGAAGCTCGGCAGCGCCCTCCTCAGCCCGAGAACGAATTCTCATCGCCGATCAGGACGGCGACCGCCCGCGCTGGTCGCCCGACGGGAAGCACTTCGCATTTATTTCGGCGAAGGAAGGCGGATCGCAGGTGTGGATTGCGGACTTCGATGCTGCGGCAGGCAGCGTGACCGGAGTGCACAAGCTCACATCAATTGCCACGGAGGCGAGCGGCGAGCTCTGGTCGCCCGATGGCGAGAACATTCTGTTTGTCTCGGAGGTGTATCCCGAGTGCGATGGCGCCCCTGCAGCGGAGCAAGACTGCAACGCAAAAAAGTTGAAAGAGGTGCAAGAGTCAAAGGTGAAGGCGCTCATCTTCGACAGGCTGCTTTATCGCCACTGGAACGCCTTCAAAGCAGGCAAGCGGAGCCACATCTTCGTCGTGTCCGCCGATGCTTGCGTGGGGGCAGACGCCTCGTCTGCCCAGCCCGGCAAAGCCGGGCAGCATCCGTCGGATACCATGGAGAAAGCAAGTCGAGCTTCGCTCGACCGGACAGACGAGGGCGTCTGTCCCCACGCGAGCATTGCCCGCGACCTCACGCCTGGCGACTACGACGCGCCCGTCTTCTCCCTCGGCGGCCAGGACAACTATGCCTTCTCGCCCGACGGGCAGGAGGTCTGCTACACCTCGAACCACGACAAGGTCGAAGCCACTTCGACGAACAATGATCTGTGGATCGTCCCAGTCCACGTAGGGGCGGACGCCTCGTCCGCCCAGCCCGTCCAAGCCAAGAACATCACGGCAGACAATCCGGCCAGCGACTCGACGCCGCTGTACTCGCCGGATGGGAAGTGGATCGCCTACCGCGCACAGCAGCGGCCTGGATATGAGAGCGATCGTTTTCGGCTGATGCTGTATGACAGAAAGACTGGCAAAAGACGAGGTATGACTGACAAACTCGATGCGTGGGTCGGCTCATTTGCCTGGTCACCGGATTCAAAACGTCTGTATTTCGCATACGAAATGACAGGAGAGGTGGTCGTAGATGCCTTCTCGATTGAGCGACCTTATGAGTCGACGATAACGCTGGATGGCGACCCTAGGAAAAAGGATACGAGCAACTTCGAACGTGTTGTCGACCACGGCTACAACGATGAACTCACCCTATCGCCTGACGGCAAGACACTCCTAATGACACGAATGGCGATCGAGTTTCCGAATGAAATCTACACCCAAACCTTAGGCCAGCGTTCCGCGAAGCGATTAACGAATCTGAACGACTCTGTTCTTACGCAAGTTGCGATGTCCAACCTTATAGACTTCTGGTTCCCCGGCGCCGATGGCGACAGAGTCCAGGGCTTCCTCGTCAAGCCCCCCAACTTCGACCCCACAAAGAAATATCCCATGAAGTTCCTCATCCACGGCGGCCCCGAGGGCGCGTGGGGGGACGACTGGTCCTATCGCTGGAATCCCGAACTCTTCGCCGCCAACGGATACGTAGTCGTCATGATCAATTTCCACGGCTCAACCGGCTACGGGCAGAAGTTCATCGACGCGATCAACGGCGATTGGGGTGGCGCACCTTTCGAGGACTTAATGAAAGGGCTCGACTACGCCGAGAAGACCTATCCGTTCATCGACAAAGACCGCGAGTGCGCACTGGGCGCAAGCTATGGCGGATACGCGGCCAACTGGATCCTCGGCCACACCGACCGCTTCAAGTGCATCGTCACGCACGACGGCATGTTCAACTCCACCTCCGCCTGGGGCACGACCGAAGAACTCTGGTTCAATGAATGGGAATTCAAAGGTACGCCCTACACCAACCGCGCGCTCTACGACAAGTGGTCGCCACACATGTACGCCACCAACTTCAAGACGCCCACGCTGGTGGTGCACGGACAGCTAGACTACCGGCTCGACGTGAGCGAAGGATTCCAGCTCTTCACTACCCTGCAGCGACTGGGCGTCCCTTCGAAGATGCTCTATTTCCCAGACGAGGGCCACTGGGTGCTGAAGCCACAGAATTCGCAACTCTGGTACAAGACCGTCAACGACTGGATCGATCAGTGGACGAAAAAATAGAACGCAGCATCGTTGAAGCGGACTGAATTCAGGTCGGCATCTCCGGTCTGCGTCGGGATCGAAGAGGCCCTAATCTGTGCTGCCTGATTCTTGCGCGTCGCTGCCATGCTTCGTGTCACATTCATCCTCGTGTCTTACCGGTTCGGACACTTGTTTCTCTGCGTCGGGCGCTGCGACCTCCTCCAGCGCGGCAGAGTTGACTGGGCCCGGACGACACTCCA
>Ga0210399_10004376_pt1 | contig 10975 bp, 11 predicted proteins | sample IncBWC14MmetaG_FD_150865 | JGI IMG/M metagenome (GOLD analysis project Ga0210399, IMG submission 150865) | Forest soil microbial communities from Barre Woods Harvard Forest LTER site, Petersham, Massachusetts, United States - Inc-BW-C-14-M | ecosystem: Environmental > Terrestrial > Soil >...
GTGAAATGCCAACAGCTCATCTCTAGGGGTGCATCAATCGCGATTCGGTCTAGTCTTGGGGTTACGAACGACGGATGCGAAATAGCGTACCGTCACATCTTCTCCCATATGAAGGACTTGATATTGCCCGACGGATTCCGGATGCGGTGCAGGCTTGGGTGTGAGATAGCGCACCGTCACATCGTCTCCGAAGTGAACAACGTTGATCACCGGCACCACCGCATGGAGGAGGGTGGCAGTTCTCGCGTCTTCTACGGCAATTGGCATGGTCCGAAACGTGGAGCTGTTTTCGGCGAAAACCGTCTTTGCGGGTGGCAGGCGTACCTGCTCCTCGATGGTGGCCATGCTCGGCCGCTCTAAAGCTCCCAATAACAAACCTGGGTGACGGTCGCCGTAGGCAATCCAGCAAGTCAACACAAGGACGGTAACAACCGTTGCCAAGTCCCCGTTCCACAGCCGCTTGTGCCAAGGAACGCGATGCAATATCGCAAGCGCTTCGGAATGTCTTGGTCTGTCCTTTGGTATCGTGGCTTGGCGAGGCCGGTAAATTGCATCCTTGTTTGCTGAGGCCGGTGTAGGTGCACCGTCTGTCAGAAACTCGGACTCCGAACAAACCTTAAGGACATAGCACTCCTCGTGAGCGGCCTGCCCGTACTCATCAGTCTTACTGATTTCTAGAGGAACTGGCCTATTGCAAATACAGCAAGCTGGAAGTAACTGCGAGCCTCTCGCAATGGAGGATACAATCCCTTGCTGGCGATCACCGAGCCGACCGGGTAGAGTTGTTACGGGGCGTGGAAGGATGGCCCGCATAGTTGTTCCGTGACCATCCGATTCTATTTCCAGTTTGCCGTGCAATTCGTTCATACGCTCGCGCATTCCGGCTAGGCCGACCCCAGTTTCCGCTGCTGTTTCGCGAAGTCGAGCCAGCCGCTCCGCCGGGATGCCGGACCCATCATCTCGTATTTCCAGAACTATCTTCTTCAGTTGGTGATAAAAGCAGACGCTAACCTCCGAAGCGCCAGAGTGGCGATGTACATTCGTCAAGCTCTCCTGGAGGACACGGAAAAGAGCAATCTCTATCCCGATGGGGAGTCGCTCTTGAGTGGTTGCGAAATCCAACCTAACGTTGACCCCGGTACGCTTGGCGAAGCCCTCGACGTACCACTCCGCTGCACAAGCAAAGCCGACCTCATCCAGCAGTGGTGGGTGCAGCAGGTAAGACATGGTGCGAATTTCTTCGATGGCCTGATCCGCCAAGGCCTTAACTTCGGAGGTAAGAAGCATGGTGGATGGGTCTTGCTTGCAGTGTTCCTCAAGAAAAGAAAGACTAATTTTCAGAGCGGCCAAGGTTTGACCGGTGCTGTCGTGCAGGTCACGAGACAACTTGCGTCTCTCCTCATCCTGTACTTTGAGAAGCCGCTGCGACAGGTTCTGCAGTTCGGCCGTGCGTTGTTGAATCACCGATTGAAGTTGTGAATGCTCAATCGCCATTTGTCGAGAACGATCGGAAAGGGGCCACATAATTCCTCCTGGAGCGGCAGCGGCCGAATTTCCAGAAATTATTCCCTTTGACGCTCTCAGAATCTGATCAAAATTGCACAACACGGTTCCGCGGGACGAGACAGGCTGGGAAGTTGAAAACCGTATGTTGACGAAAACGCAAAAAGAAGACCAGACCCACAGCGGGTCTAGCCGGAAAGAACTTCAAAATTGAAGCGGTCGTGAGGGTCGAATGTCGGGTTGCTCGCCGTTAACCCATGACCGCATCCCTGTTTGAACTATAAAGAGGTTATGCGTATTGCTTTCTATCGGCTGGTCAGTTCAGGACACTTTCTGACAAATTTTCGATGATCTGACGGCTTCCTATGTGCACTCGTTTGACCTCAATGAAATAGAGATGTTACGACAACAGCGTGGCGAAGGCTGCCCAACTTTACCGTATTTGCATTGGCGCCGCGCCGGGCTGGGAGGTGAGCAATGTTGAACAGCTCGGTCGATTTCTTTGCGGGTATCATTCCCGACTGAAGAATCACCTCGGTGCGGTCATGGGTTAGTGTCAGCCGGGATTGCCGTTCAGACCCTCACGACCGCCATTCTCTATCCGATTAAAGTCGAACATGGAGCGAACTGAATCAGCATCGGAACTCATACCTCGCGGGGGCCACGTTCGCTCGGAGTTCTTCAGGCGGATCGTGGGATTTTGGCCTTACTTGTTCGTCGCGATTTCCATCGTTGGATGGGCCTATGAGTTTCTGAGTCGTAATCGATAGCTCAGCCCGGTGCTGACCTGATCTCTGCCACAGGATTCATGATCGGCCCCTTTCAAGAGTTCTGGATGCGCAGACTGCACGCTCCTAATGATGAGGATGAATGAATGTGTAGGAAGGCGAGCACAACGTAAAAATTTGCGGGACAGAACTGCTCCACTCGACAAAATAAGGATTTCACCGTGGATGTCGAAAGTCAACAGCTCGCATGCGGCAATGCCTCTTCAGTCGTTTGCTCGTCGTCTAGGCTCTAACAAGGGCTTCCCCTCGACCAACAAGCTTTTGGCACCGTTCCTCATGTGCTCAATCGTTCCACGCAGGAGTTCCGATAGCTCGCGAAGAGCTGGTTCTAGATCACCATCAGTTGCAGCCACTGCCTTCGCACAGAGTTCTCGTATGCGGTCCTCGATTCTGCGTTGAGGGAGCGACATGAGGCCGCTGAGAGTCTATGTATCAAAATAGGACTGTGCGATACCCTACAAAGGGTATTCCCTTCTACAGTGTTGACCTGATTAACAAGTTAGTCAAAGAATAACCACACCCGCATGTTCATTGCTCAAACTTTGACATAGTGCTGCATCGGTAACGGTTGTTTATTTGGTTTACAAAGTCGTTTGCTGACCATCCGTGCCGTGTGCGGACTCGGCAAACCGGGCAGACTGGACTCGATGGGGCAGTTGAATCGACCTAGGAGAAACCGCAATGTTAGTTGACGTTGAGATTCGGGAAAGACTGAGCTACTACTTCATGGTGACCAAACAGACTCAAGAGAAGGCCGCAAACGTTGCGTTCCGTGAGGTGCTTACCACGGTGTGAACAAGACCCAACGATGAAGGCACGCATGAACCGCGCCAAAGCGTTGAAGGACGTAGCTTGCCAAAATCTAACAAGCAATAACTTTTGCGTGGGGAAAACACGAATCGAGGCGGATCTGGACGCGCATTTCCGCACGCGCCCAGAGCTTTAGGTTCATAGTGCGCGGATGATGAAAATAATCAGCACTACTACGACAACCGTTCCTAACAAACCGTAACCTAGCATGGTGTCCTCCTGAGATCATCTACACCAAGTATGCTGGAAGGTGTTAGAGCTTCGCTGCTCAGTTCTGCTCACCATCTCGAATAAGCGACACGACGAGAATTGAGCACAATTGCTCCACCTGCTGCGCCATCTGGAGAAACAACTTTAAGGTTTGAATGCTGCGCTCGCCGCGTTGGTCGGAGTTTACGCAGTCGTTCAGATGATTAGTGACACTCGGATAGAGTATCGAAATGCAAGTTCGTAATGGAATTCCTTGGCTATTTCGGTGCAGTGGAGGGCCGAGAGGGTACTTGGATATTGAGGCCAGCAAGAGTGTAATCGCCCAACAAGCGGACTGTAGCAATGGCATCGAAGGAAATGGGTATCCACATACCATTTAGTTCTGCATATTGCAGCGTGATATGAATTCCCTTGATCCACAGGGAGGGGCTTTTGGCTGGTACTCCTTCAATTCGGCGGATGTGGAAAGTGCTCGCATCTACCCAGATCTGTCCGCGTAAAAGGTATTTATCCTTCCGCTTCGGGACGATCCGTAGAACGTACTCAGGAACAACGCCGAAGTTTTCTTGCCTAAGAAAAACGAAGTCATAATTTGTCCGAGTGATTTCGCTGCCGAGTCCTTTTTTCGCGGACTCGGTTTCCCGATCCAAAAGCTCGCGAACGATTTTTTCTCCCCTGGAGTTCCCTTGCGCCTGAATAATCTTATACGTCTTCAGACCGGGAGGAACGAAATTGATCTGCGCCATGACCTCAGAGGTGGGTTGCCGATCATAGCCGCGGAACACTTTGTATTCTCGCCTCACGTCATAAGGTCGAGATCGAGCGGGGTCCTGGTGCTGGACTTCCTCCAAGCGTTGCAGTACCAGGTTCAGATAGGGAGATGTGATTTCGGCGGTGGACGAAGGAGCTTGTGACGATGAGGCGAGCGTCGCCAAGAAAACGAGAACTGGCAGCCAGAGTCTTGGCACAGCTGTTCTAATAATTGCTGCTTCGTGCCGGTGGATGCATTGAAGAGTGACTATTTGAGCCGTGTAACGTGGTATTTCGACAAAGAGGATATGCCCTGCTATGAACAAGCAGGCGACATTCGTCTTTCTCGTCATAGGCACCTTCATTCGCGCGATTTTAGCAGGGCGGGCTCAAACCGACCTGGCTAGTTAAGGCTCACAGGACCCCTCGGAGGAATTGGAACCATGTCTTTGGTGGGACTCGCTTCCATGGTTGGCGCAGTACGCGATAGCGCTAATTGACCTTGGAAATCGTCCAATTCCAAAAAGGGCGCTAAAGCTGGTTTCGCCATTTGCGCAGTTCAAGGAGTTGATTTTCGGAGCAGAGTGCGGCTGAGGCAATGGTACCGCTCGTGCGCACGGTGGCTGCCGGGATGGCAGTCTACCGCGAGGATGAGCTAGTGCCGGTCCCGGTCATCATCATCCGGATGTTCGTGACGCCACTTCCAGTATTCCGACCGTTCTTGAGCCTTCAGCCTGGAGTATTCCCGATGTGTTTTGTGCCGAGCCTCCTGCCAGGATTGGTAGGCACGGCCTTCGTGCTCGTCCCAGGTATGACAATCTCTATGGTCGCGGTCGTAATATCCGTTGTTAAGGCAGTTTTCATGCCTATCCCTGGCCTCGAGCCCCGCAGGCGCAATCAGGGTCGCACCCAACAGAATTAAACCTAGACACCAATGCAGTCGCTGCATGTATTTCCTCCTGAAGCTGAACTCACGGTTTGGACCCGCTAGTTCTTTGTTACGCTGCCAACGTTGTGCAAGGCTGTACGCTTTTGATCACTTCAGGGATTCCATTCAGCACTAGACGCTTGGTATAGTCGCGTTTTCAAAGAATGCTCATTAAGTCGTCAAATCTCTATTACATGCAATATCTCCGAGCGGTAGCAGCAGCCCACCTGCACTCCCCATTGTCGCCCTGGCCAGCTATCAGACGACGATCCACGCAGTTGACCTGAGTTGCGATGAGCTGATCTGAGCATGAGTAGGACTGGGACTGGAACTAGGACCCAGAATTGGGGTGTGTACATTTCGACATCACATACACATATACCCGTCAAACCTTGGGCTGGGGAAACCGGTCAGAATTGATCGTCTTGTGAATCACTGCCACAGCATTTACCTGAAAGTGCGGGGACCAGGGCCAGAGAAGGAATCGGAATGCTCGCTCACAAACAAACCCAGGCCGGCTAAATGACGGACGGCGACGAGCGAAAGCAATTCAGTCGTGATTTCGGCACCTTCGGAGCTGCGTGTTTCGCGAGCCTTCGCAAAGTTCTATACCCAACCGTCACCGCTTCGCAGTCTGCTCCAGCTTAAGTAAGACTGGCTCTATTTCCGAGAGTGCGGCGGCGTCTCCCTTCGCCAGATCACCTGTGATCTGATCCCGGCTTACCAGGATGTCACGAAGCAAGGGCTGGAGCTCGGGATCTCCGGTGCCGCTCCCAATTCGCTGAGCTTGATCAAAAAACTGTTTCGCGTGCTCCCCCGCCTTCCCGTAGTTCTTTTGCACCACCTCGAGATACATCATCGTAGCTGTGTCGCGAAGCTGGGACAATTGCTCACTGGACTGACAGGATCCTAATTGTTTTGTCGCGGCAGACAGTTCCTGATGCAAACGCTGGAGTCGGGCATACTGAGGAATGAACCCAATAAGAAATCCAGCAATCAATAGCACAAACCAGAGGAGGAATTTACTTCGCATGGATTTTCCTTCTTTTTTCCACGTTCTTCTCGCAAAGACGGACCGGTTCATCCAAAGAAATGGTTGACGGCCGTGGTTCATATGGGAGGGGCCGCAATCTGATGTGATTTTCCCCGGGTCGAGACCAAGCCTTGGCCAGGACGGCTAGACTCTCTTGAGCGACGGCTGGTGGAGTCTCGTACGACCATCATCATCCCATTTGACGACCGCGTCATCTTCATTAGTCTGCTCAACCGTGCCGAATTCTCCCGTCGGTTTTCCGAAATTGCCCAAACCCTCCACGCGATCTCCGGGATTCAGTTCCTGGTCGGTGGCAGAGGGCTCGGCGAGCGGTGGCTTCTTGGCACGCTCTGAGTCAGGCGTCGCCCCGGGGTGTGACAGGGGTGGTTGAGGAGCTTTACCCAGTTTGGGTATCGGCTTATTGATGATATGGGTCATATTTTTTTTCCAAGAGGCCGGAACAATGCCCTTTGCCGCGACTGTTCGTATTCCTCGATGGATACAGTATGGGCTTGGAAAGAATCGTACGACTGGTCCACACTGAACAGTTCTGACAATAATTTGGATAAATGCTACAGCTCAGGCCCCGGTTGCGTGCGATGCAATCATGTGGCTGGGCTTTTCGCATCATTGAGAAGTGCGTGGCCAGCGACCAGTTTGTGATCGACGCTGTGATCAGCAAGTCGGGAACCGATTCCGGGAGACCTACGCGAGCAGGATCCCAAATCAGAATCATCTGGACCCCGTTTGCATAGGGCTCGGAATTGTTGATTGCAGGTAAGAATAAAACGATGAGCACTTTTGACCAGCCGCTCCCCGATGTGAGTTGCTAAGGACGTTCTTCGCCGGACATCTTTATGGATCCGCTTCGTATACTGGTCGGAGATGATCATCCGATTTTTCGTTTTGGTCTACGAATGCTTCTAAGTGCCCCAGGGTTGGGAGGTCTGCGGTGAAGCTTCTGACGGGCGAGAAGCCATAGAGATGTACAAACAACTGAAACCGGACATCGTCAGTTTGGACATCTGCATGCCCAAACTGAACGGCGCGGAAGCCGCACGTCAAATCCTGAAGCTTGACCCAACACAAAGAATAATGATTCTGACTGACATCGATCCGAGGAAATGATTTGTCAGTGTTTGGCGATGGGTGTTCGGGGTTGGGTATTGAAGTCCGATGGGCCTAACGATCTGATTGCGGCAGTGGAAGCCTTGCGTTGTAATAGTACATTCTTCACCTCCCTAGTAGCTGACCTGGTCGCGGACGGGTACCTGGGTACGTGGCGGTACTATAAGAACGGAACTATGAAGCCTAGATTGACGCCACGGGAGCGAGAGGTCGTACAGATGATCGGGGAGGGCCGTACGACGCAGGACGTGGCAACAGTCCTGGGGATATCTGTGAAGATCGCAGAAACTCATCGAAATAGCATAATGCGAAAACTCGGATTCCACACGGTAGCCGAACTGGTCTTGTTCGCAGTGCGAAACGATATCGTGCATCTGGCGCGTCCAGTGTCTTTGAGGCAAAATCGTATATTCCTCCGATGAGAGCCACGCTAGCGCAATCGGCCGCCAACGACTAGCAGGCGTTCGCAAAACCTTCCCATCAGACTGCCGTGACGCTTGTTGCATTTGTACGCAACGTAGTTTAGAGCCGTGCCACCAGCATGACTCATCTACCTTGCGCGAGAACCCATCCGACGGAGCGAGGGTGCCACTGCCAACCCAGGTGGTCCGTACTTAGAAAGCGTCGCAGGCTGCTGGTGTCCGCAGCCCCTCGGCTTTTCCAAGAGAACTGCCTCACGGAATTCTCAGAGAGTTTGTTGCAGTGGCATATTTCTTGGTATTGAAGTGACCCCGACGACAAGAGCACCCGTATCGAGCAACTTCAGTTCTGGTTGCACAAAAATACCGTGCTGCGCAAAAGTTAGCCGAAACTCCCGTACTTTTATGTAGGCCCTTACTTCTGCTTCTTTCCGAGCAGTCCGCTGATTGCATTCGCCGGGTTTCCCTTTGTTGCGGCCTTGGCGTCTCCCAATGCACCTTGCGCAATGCCGCCCGCCACTCCTTTCATGTCGGGAATAAAGTGTGGATTCGACGTAGTTCCCTCAATCGCGAAGGGGATACCACCCTTGCCGCTGCCCAGCGTGGCCACCTGCGTCAGTCCGCCCGCGACGCCGCCCTTGAGCTCGGCCAGCATCTTGAAGTTCAGCGCCCCTACCGGACTCACCGTCCCGGCTCCGGTGATGACACCGACCGTCGGAACCGTCAGGTTAATGTTGTCTGCCTTCGTGCCTTCGGGAGCCACACGCGCGTTGAGGCTGGCATTCTGGATCGAAGTGTCGGGGTTGGAAGCAGCCTTCCCAGCAAAGGCCGACAGCGCACCCAGTTTTGATCCCAGGTCGAACCCGGTCAGCTTGCTGTTGGCTAGCCGCACCGGCCCGGTGATTACCAGCTTGTCCAGAGGTCCCACGATGCCCAGTTCCGCCGACAGCGTCCCGCCCTTCAGCTGCGAGCCTGACGGAAGCACTACGCCCAGCGAAGGCAGCATCGGTTCCAGCTCATCTCCCGGCATGTCACGCGCATCCAGCTTCATGTTCAACACCTGGGTGTTGCCCTGCGTTCGGAACGTTCCCGTCAGGTGCGCCACGGCTTTCCCAATCGAAATGTCTCCTTCCGTCAGCGTTCCTGATTGCTTATCGAGATCGACATCCACGGTGTGCTTGACGACCACGGTCTTCGGAGCGGGCGTGCCCTTCGGCGAAAGCTTCAGTTTCGTGCCGGTAAGTGTGCCGACGGCTTTCGCGTGGCTCCCATCTGAGTTGAGCGTCCCGTCAAGATTCGCCAGCCCCCCAAGGCCGCTCGCGGGATCGATAAATCCTGAGGCCCCAACATCCATGTTGTTCACCTTCACCGCGGTCTCAAACGGGGTCTTGGCGGCGTTTTCGGCGTTGATCGGGCCAGCTTTCCCCGAGATCTTCGCATCCCCTCCCCCCGGCAACTGGGCCGTGAGTCTGAATGGGAACTGTGAGGTGAAGGAAAAATTCTCTACCTTGATGTTCACCTTGTCGTAGACCTGCGGTTTGGCTGACGAATTCGCTTTCCCTACAATCAACGTTCCATTGTTCACATGCAGATTTGCCGCCGAGAAATTAGACGGAGATTTGCCTCCGGACTTCGGCTCTTCCGGCGCCGTCTTAGCGGCGACCTCGCCGATGCTCGAGAAATTCCATTTCCCGTTGGCAGCTTTCAGCAGCGTGATCGCGGGCTGCTCCAGCTTGAGTTCCGTCACATTCAGTTGTTTCGAGAAGATGAGTGGCATGAGTTCCACGCCAACCTTAAGCGACTTCGCTGTAATGAAGGGCGGCTTGCCGAAGGCGGGGTCGTCCGCGACGGCTATGTTGTCGGCCACAACGCTGCGGGAAAGAATTGACAGGCTCAGATTGCCCACCGTCACCTGTCGCCCCAGCGCGCTCGTTAGCTCCGACTCGATCTTTGGACGAAAACTGTTGGCGTTGATCAGCAAGGGTAGTGCGATCAGGATCACGAAGAGAACAGCAATTGCGATTGCGCCGATTTTAAGGATGCGTTTCATATTTTTAGTTCCTGCCTCTCCTACAATTCGAAACGGATGGGCTTGAAGAGAAAGTCCTACTCCGAGGAAGATCGGTATAGCAAACCTCAGCGGGGTTTATTGCCGGTCGCTTTCACCTGTAGCAATCGAGATTCCAGCAAAATGTGACACCGTCTACATACTTCGATGGTACGACTTGTACCTCATGGCAAGACTGCTCAAAATTGCACATTCTTGCGAATAATAAGGGGACAGCGTGCTCCTGATGGCGACCTAGGCGGTGCAGTTTGACGCTAGGCAGAGGCGTCAGCGGAGCCCGGACGTTGGAAAACTCGCGGTGGTTCGCCAAAATCCTATCCGTCCACGAAATCAACAGGTTGTCAGTGCGTCCACACGCTCCTATCTGGTATGAACATTGCCCATGTTCCGCCTCTGGCTGGGTCTGGTCTTGCGCTGCTTTTGTTCCCGTAGAAGGCTCCTCACCGAGAACTTGGCACTGCGGCAGCAGTTGAGCGTCCTCAAGCGCAGACATCCGCGTCCGAAGCTGACAGCGGCTGACAGACTCTTCTGGCTGCTAGCTCGCCGCCTTTGGTCCTCCTGGAAGGAAGCACTCATTTTGGTCAACCCGGAGACAGTTGTGCAGTTGCACCGGGCTGGGTTCCGCTGGTACTGGAGCATGCTCTCGCGGGTGCGAAAGACGCCTGGTAGAAAGAAGATCTCGAAGGAGATTCGAGAGCTGATCTTCAAGATGGTCGCAGAGAACGCCAATTGGGGAGCTCCCCGCGTTCATGGTGAGCTTTTGATGCTGGGTTTCGATGTTTCGGAACGAACCGTTTCACGTTGGATGAGACGTGCACCCGGAGACAGGGAAGCGGCGCAACGCTGGCGAACCTTTCTGCATAACCACCGCGAACCGATTGCCGCGGTGGATTTCTTCGCAGTGCCGACCGTCACCTTTGGCCTTTTGTCTTGCTTCTTCATCATTGCCCATGATCGCAGGCGTATCTTGCACTTCAATGTCACCCAGCATCCAACCAGTATCTGGACAGCTCAGCAACTCCGAGATGTCTTCCCATATGCCGACGTCCCCAGATTCGTGGTGTTTGATCACGACGCCAAATACGGACTCGAAGTGCCAGCCACGATTCGCGCAATGAGCATTTCGCCACTGCGAAGTTCGATTGCATGCCCCTGGCAGAACGGAGTAGCGGAGCGATGGGTGGGAAGCTGCCGTCGTGAGTTGCTCGACCACGTGATTCCGCTCAACGAGCGACACTTAAAGCGACTTCTTTTGCAATACGTGTCGCACTATCACGACGACCGAACTCATTTGGCCTTGCAGAAACAAACGCCGGGTCGAAGAAAGCCTTGCGGGGG
>Ga0210399_10004380_pt1 | contig 10972 bp, 11 predicted proteins | sample IncBWC14MmetaG_FD_150865 | JGI IMG/M metagenome (GOLD analysis project Ga0210399, IMG submission 150865) | Forest soil microbial communities from Barre Woods Harvard Forest LTER site, Petersham, Massachusetts, United States - Inc-BW-C-14-M | ecosystem: Environmental > Terrestrial > Soil >...
TCGCCACCGCCGATGCCTATATGGATCACGCGCGCCTGACCCTTGATCTGGGGCCCGCAAGCAACGCTGCTGCGACCGTTGGCGATCGCCACATCCCGCTCGATGAAATGGGCAAGATGATGATCCATTTTCGCGGATCACCCGGAACAATCCCGCATTACTCAGTTGCGGATATCGTCAAGGGCGCGGTCGATCGCCAAGCCTTGCGCGACAAGGTCGTGATTGTGGGCGTGACCGCCCACGCGCTCGGCGATCGCTTCGTCACGCCGGTCGGTGCGGATTTTCCGGGAGTCGAGATTCAAGCCAACGCGATCGATAATGTATTGCGCGGCGATTTCATTCATCAGTCGGTCAGCGAACACGGCGAAGAACGCTGGTTCGGGTGGATTTTCGGTATCCTGATCGGCGTCGCGGCGGCGTTTTTTAGCGCCGGCGCGAGTTTAGCGCTGCTGGCAGCTCTGGCAATCAGCTATATTGGCTATGCGCTATGGCGATTTCAGTCGAACGGAGCAATCGTCGGACTCGTTTTCCCACTGTTCGCACTGGTTCTGACTTACCTTGCCACGATCAGTTATCGCTACATGGTCGAAGGCAAGGATAAGCGGCGGCTGCGTTCCGTCTTCGAGATGTATCTGCATCCGGATGTGCTCGCGGCGGTGGTTGACGATCCCGACGGGCTCAAGCTCGGTGGTCAGCGGGAACATCTCAGCGTGTTGTTCGCCGATATTATCGGGTTCACGCAGCTCGCCGAACGACTCGAGCCGGAGCCGCTGGTCGCGATGCTCAATACCTACATGTCGGTAATGACGGAAGTGATTCTGAACAGTGGCGGCGTGGTCGATAAGCTGATGGGCGACGGCATCATGGCCTTCTGGGGACCGCCCCTCAAGATGGCGAATCCGGCGCGGGCCGCGATCGACTGTGCGCTCAAGATGCTACACGAACTCAAAGCGTTGGGCGGACGCGATGAGCGCTTCAGTAATCTGCGCATCGGAATCGGTGTCGCGACCGGCGAGGCGATCGTGGGCAATCTGGGGGGCGAACACCATTTCGATTATTCGGCGGTCGGCGACACCGTCAATCTCGCCTCGAGGATCGAGGGACTCACGCGCGTTTTCAAAGTCGGCCTGCTGATGAATCAGGCGACATTGGCGGAAGCCGGCGATGGTTATATCGGTCGCGAAGTGGGTCTGGTGCGGGTCAAAGGCCGCGAACAATTAGCGACGGTAATCGAGGTTGTCGGACGCCGCGGCGACGGTATCGACCCGGGCTACTACGATCGCTTCGCGCGGACGATCGCCGCTATCCATAGCGGCGGCTCGGCGGAGCGGGGCCTGCGCGAATTACTGGAGGAGCGACCGGACGATACGGTGGCGGCAATGTGTCTCGAACGCCTGCAGGCCGCCGCCGATGGATCCGACCGGGCGATCATCTTCGAGTTCGCTAGCAAGTAGGATTTTGCTACTCGTCGAGCTCGCTTAGGGCGGGCCGCGTTCGCCGCGGACGGTTAAGCGCCTGATCGATCAGCCGACTCAGCACTTTTGACGAGTCGAAGTATTCGCGCGCGATTTCGCGGGCCGCGCGCGCATGTCGCGCGGGATTCATCGCGACCGCGGCGATCGCGGCCTGCGCCTCGTCGAGCGTCGCGAAGCTCAGCACTCCTTCACCGCGCGGAATCGCGCAGCCGAATCCGGTATCTTGCACAATGACCGGCACACCCAGCGCCAGATAGCAGGCGCTGCGGCACGAAAACCATCCGCTGCGACTCTGCACATAGGCATTCTTCGCGATGCTCCATTCGCCGAACGAGCGCGCCAGATAATCCCGATAAGTCCATGGATCGCCGGAGACCTCGGGCGCTTCGATCAGCCGCCAGCCGTGCGCGCGGAGGTCGTCGCGCGGCGCCTTGCCGCTGATCGCGATTTCGATCGGCAGCGCGGATCGCGTCGGCAGATCGAGAAAGCGCATGAACTCTGGCCCCTTGCCGTAGTAGGCAACGCCGTCGACGAGCGGACCCTTCTCCGCAGCCTCCCACGACATCACGGTGGTGAGCACGCGACGGCGATCAGCGAGCGGCGCCTCGACGCCGGGACCCGCGAAGCAATCGAGCACGATCGGTTGGCGCGTCGGCAGCCAGTCGAAAAGCGCGCGCGGAATCCGGCAATCCGCTGCGCCGATATTTTCGCCGAAGGTGAAATGCACATCGTGCGCGCGGATCATCTCAACGCGCCGGCGCGAGAGTTCGTCGTCGGTCAAGCGCCCCGCGGCATAGTCCGGAATACTCGCCTGCGTGAACATCGGATCGCTGTCGATGAATGCGAGTCGCCGCGCCGCGTAGTATTCGTCGCGCATTTCGCAAGCGGCCGAGATGTGCACGAAAAGATCGGCGCTGCGGCAAAACTCGACGACGCGCGGCCAATCCCATCCCCAGGTCGCGCCGAGCGCGTCGCGGAAGAACCAGCGATCAGCCAACGCCGGATCGAGCTGCGGAATCGCGCGGGCGAAATAGGCGGCGTTGTTCACCCCGGACTCGACGAAGGTCGTCTGACCGGGGTCGTAGCACCATTTGCCGCTGTCCTCGAGGTATAGGACTTCGTGGCCGAGGCGCGCGAAGCCCAACGCGTATTGCAGGTAATCCCAGAAGACCCCGCCGAGCGGATAAGTCGCAGCGAGGCCGGTGGTGACGATATGAAGTCGATCGGCCATCGGCACTCATACTGGCGAGAAACCTCCCTTCTCGCCAGTCAGGCGCGGACTGGTGCGTTATGCCGGCGAGTTGATTATGTCACGCGGAAGCAGAGGCGCGACCACTTTGCACGCGCGCGCGGGGCGCTTCCACGGTATCCGCTTCACGCAGCCGTCGCATCGCGTCCTTCGCCATGCACACGCCCATCGAAGCAGTCCAGATGAAATAGGTGCCGAACAGCGTCCAGAAAGAGAGCAGTCCGTTCCACGCGAGCGGACCCGTCTTGAAGAACGGCATTGCGGTGAGCGGGATGAAGCTGAGTCCCGCGAAGATCGCCCATCCGCACACCCAGCGCGGGAAGACCGGACGTTCGCTCTTGTCGGCGAGGCCGACCAGACCGACGGCGATCGCCTGCACCGAAGTCACGGCGTAGGTGATGTTGAACAGGATGAAGCCCACGTCATTCAAGGCGCGGATCGTGTTGGGATCGGTATCGGTGCGGAAGGCGGCGGTCGCCCAGATCGCGGGACAGAACATCAGCACCCACGCCGTCAGGATCCCGCCGCTGACCTGGATTATCGTCAAGACGGGGCTCGCACCTTCGATCCGCCGCATGACGACGGTGAGTTGGGCCGTCCAGGGAATCCAGAGAAAAGCCACCAGTGCGGCCATGCTGTTTCCGAACAGGATCGAGTTGTGATAGCGCGCGAAATGCGCGGCCAGTTCGGGCGCGCTCAGATTCGGCGAGGCGGGCGGCAGGTTATGGCCGAAGAACCCCCAGAAGATCGTAAAAAGAGCTTCGAAGGCGAACCCGCACTGCGCGGCGATCACCTGGTATCGAAGATTTTGTCGGTTCGTCATGACTCTTTCCCCGTGGTTGCGTTCCCCTGAGCCTTAATAGCCCAACGTCGGAGAAAAGCAATCGCGCGCGAAGGCGCCATGTGTAATAACTTACGGCGCTTTGCCCTCGGGCCAGCCCTTGATCGTCGGATCGACCGGGTCGAACGGTATCTTCGAGGTCTTCAAAAATCCCGCCATCATGTGCCAGAAGCCGGTCACGATGATCAGTTCGACCAACTCGGCGCTGGAGAAGAATTGCTCGAGTTTCGCCATCGTCGCGGGCGAGACTTCGTTCGCTTCGTGCAGATCGTCGGTCATCGCGAGGACCGCGCGATCGCGATCGTCGTAGGCGCGGCAGTTCGCGGGATCGCGGACCCCGATGATCTCCGCCTCAGACATCTTCATCTGCCGCGCGACCGCCCAGTGCTGGCAGAACTCGTACTCGGACTTGGTGCGCCATCCCGTGCGCAGGATAACCAGCTCACGGATGCGCGGGTCGAGCGTCTTGCTGCCCATCAGCGCCGCAGCAAGGCGGCTCTGCGCCTTCGTGACCGGAACATTCTGCAGCAGCGCACGGAAAACATTGAGCTTGGACATCGCGGCCGCGATATTGGGATCGTTAATCCCCTCGAGCATCTTGGCGTCGGCGAGACGCTTGCGGGCTTCGTCCGTCGAAAGCATCGGAATCATGAGGGTTCTCCTTTCCGCCCACCACGCGGGTGGCTGCAATTCGGGACGTAGTGGGGCAGGGCGAATTTGTCAAATATGCGGCTTACTGTTGGCGAGACAGGCGCGCGAATTCGACGGCGAGTTTTTCGATCAGACTGCGGCGCTGACTGATTTGTGCGGCATCTCCTTCGCTCAGTTCCGCCAGATAACATCCGCGATCCGGAAGGTAGAGCACCGATCGATAGGGAAAGCCTTTACGAACTTCGGGATAGCAGCGATCCGGGATAACGCCATCGAGCGCCGCCTCGACGATGACCTCGCGCGTCGTCTCGCCCGCGCGATAGATCAATGCTGCGGCGGCGCGAAGGCGCGCGGTGCGCTGGGGCGCTGCCACTCCCGTCATCCGCTGGATGATCGCTGCGGCGAGCGCGCGATCATCGGGATCGTCGATGCCGAGCCAGCGATGGGATCGTACGCCCGGCGCGCCCCCTAGCGCATCGACTTCGAGTCCGCCATCGTCGGCGAGCGTCGCGATTCCCGCCTGGGCGAAGTAGAAGCGCGCCTTCATCCGGGCGTTCTCAGCGAAGGTCGTGCCGTTCTCGGGCGCTTCCGTTGCGATTTTAGCCTCGCGCAACGAGATGAGTTGCAGATCAAAAGCGCCCAACAGCAACTGATATTCCGCCAGCTTGGCCGGATTCGTGGTGGCGATCAGTAAATTTTTCTTCATAACGGACGGCGTCCGTCAGGGGCGGGGCGCGTAGGTATATTTCAATTTGGCGCGCGCGCGATGGTCCTCGATCGCCAACGTAATCAGCCGCTCGACGAGCTTATCCAACGGCACACCGCTCGCCGCCCACATCTTGGGATACATACTGATCGCGGTGAAACCGGGAATCGTATTAACTTCATTGACGAACAACTCGCCAAGATCGCGGCTCGCGAGAAAATCGACGCGGGCCATCCCGCGCAACGACAATGTTTTGAAGGCGGCGATCGAGGTTGCGCGAATCCGCATCGCGAGGGCGTCGGGAATCGCGGCGGGAATCCGCGTTTCCGATCCTGCCGGATCGACGTACTTGGACTCGTAGCTGTAGAAATCGTGGCCGCCCTTGACCATCACCTCGCCCGGCAGCGATGCCTCCGGGCGATCATTGCCGAGTACGGCGCACTCGAACTCGCGTCCGGCGCAGGACGCTTCGATCAAAGCTTTGCGATCATACTGGAACGCATCGTCGAGAGCCGGGCGTAACTCAGCGGGGCCGCCCACGCGTGAGATTCCGATCGACGAGCCGAGCGCGTTGGGCTTAACGAAGACCGGATAACCGAGTTCGGCCGCTGCGCGCGCGGCAAAGTCGGCGTCATCTGCGATCGTCGCGCGAGTGACCGCGCAATAGCGCACAACCGGGATACCCGCCTCGCGGAGCAGGCGTTTCGAGGCGTCCTTGTCCATCCCGACCGCCGATCCGAGCACGCCCGATCCGACGTACGGGATTCCCGCGAGATCGAGCAGGCCCTGGATCGTCCCGTCCTCGCCGTAGGTGCCGTGCAGCACTGGAAAAATGACATCGAGCGCGCCCGGCATGATCGTTTTTTGGCCGCGCGTGGCGGACTCCGCCGCCCCCTGTTTCGACGTGCGCCGCTTCGTGGTCGATCGACCGTTCGTGGAGTCCAGCGGAAGCAAAATGTGGCGCCCCGGATGGGGTGGCAGACTCACTTCGATTCCGCCGCGACTGAGCGCGCGCAGCCGCGGCGCGGCCTTGCTGATTTGCGCGATCGCGTCGCTCCGCAGCGACCATTTACCGTCGCGCCCAATTCCGATCGGAATGACGTCGTAGCGCGACGCATCCAGCGCCGACATAATCGTCAACGCCGATCGGAGCGAGACCTCGTGCTCACCCGATCGGCCGCCGAACAGTACCCCCACCCTTATTTTTTTTCCGCGCCGCATGGACTGGATTCTGGCATGGCCGCGCGCTCAAGATCGATAATCGTGCGAAGCTTCGATCAGCGCGCCGCTCGAATCGCGATTAGAATCTCGTAGGGGCCGACATTACCGGCGACCGCGCCGTGCTCAAATCCGGATTGCTTGAGCCTTTCAAGCGCGCTCGCGGGACCGCCTGCCGAGTTTGGCGCCGCGCCACGCAGGACCAGAACCAGCGCGCCGCCGGGCCGGATCACGCGCCGCAGACCACGCAACACGTCGGGCGGGTCAGGCCATGAATGAAAGCCGTCAATCGCGATCGCCTTGTCGAAACGTCCCTCCGGCCACGGCAAGAGCGTCGGTTCACAGACGCGCAGATCGACCCGCCCCTTGTGGATCGCCGCTTCGTTGCGCCGGCGCGCGATCTCCCACATCATCTGCGACGGATCAACTCCAGCGATAAAGCCCTGCGGCGCCGCCGCCGCGAGTAACCGGATCAATCCACCGGTGCCAAAATGCAGTTCAAGGATATTGTCGGTCGGAGAGATCTCCATGCCGCGACGCGCGACCGCGTGAATCCGCCGGTAGAAGACGTCCCGTGACCAGCCCAGCAGCCGCCCCAGGACGCCATACAGCAGCGTCGCTTCTAACCCAGACCAATCCACCGGAGCCCCCCGGCTCGATGCTACAAGCAGGGCACGAAACAAACCAGCCGGTTTTTAGGGGCGATAGTTGGGCGCTTCCTTAGTTACGAAAACGTCATGGACATGGCTCTCGCGCTGGCCCGCGTCGGAGACTCGCATGAATTTGGCGCGGCGCCGCAGTTCGCTCAGGTTCCGCGCGCCGATATAGCCCATCCCGGCCTGCAAGCCGCCGACCATCTGCTCAATATTCGCGTCGAGGCGTCCGCGATGGGGAACGCGGCCCTCGATCCCTTCGGGCACCAGCTTGCTTTCTTCGAGGTCGTGCTGCGCGTAACGATCGCGCATCCGCTCGCTCATCGCGCCAAGAGAACCCATCCCGCGATACAATTTATAGGTGCGGCCCTGATAAAGGATCGTCTCGCCGGGACTCTCTTCGGTGCCGGCGAACAGCGATCCGATCATCACGGTCGATGCGCCTGCGGCCAGCGCCTTGGTGATATCGCCGGAGAAGCGGATGCCGCCGTCGGCAATGATCGGTACGTTTCGCGGCTCGGCGATCGCGACACAATCCATGATCGCGGTGATCTGCGGCACGCCGACGCCCGCGACCATCCGCGTGGTGCAGATCGATCCGGGGCCCATCCCGACGCGGAGCGCGTCGGCGCCCGCCTCGATCAGCGCCTTAGCGCCCTCGGCGGTGGCGACGCTGCCCGCGACCACTTCGAGATCGGGAAACTCCCGCTTGGTGGCCGTCAGAGCTTCGATCACATTGGCGGAGTGACCGTGCGCGGTGTCGATACACAGCACATCGACGCCGGCCTTGCACAGCGCGGCGGCGCGCTCGGCGCGCTCCGGGCCAACGCCGATCGCCGCGCCCACGCGCAGGCGGCCCATAGAGTCTTTGCTCGAAGACGGATGGCGCGTCGCCTTATCCATATCCTTGACGGTGATCAGCCCGCGCAGCCGATTTTGTTCATCGACCAGCGGCAGCTTTTCGATCCTATGGGCCTGCAGGATTTCCTTGGCCTCATCGAGGCTGATTCCGGGCCGCGCCGTGATCACCTTCGTGGTCATCACTTCGCGCACTGGACGGTCGGGACGGCGCTCGAAGCGCAGATCGCGATTGGTCAGGATGCCGACCAGCCGCTCGTTGACGACCACCGGCAGGCCCGAGATACCGTGACGTTGCATGATCGCGAGGGCGTCGCCCAGCGGCTGCTCCGGATGAACCGTGACCGGATCGGCGATCATCCCGCTTTCAAATTTCTTGACCGCCGCGACTTCCGCCGCCTGCCGCTCGACGGTGAGATTGCGATGGATAAAGCCGAGGCCGCCGAGCTGCGCGATCGCGATCGCGGTGCGCGATTCCGTAACGGTATCCATCGGACTCGACAACAGCGGAATGCGCAACCGGATGCGCGGGGTTAACGCCGTCGCCACGTCGCAATTCGACGGCAAGAGGTCGGAGTACTGCGGCAGCAGGAGAACGTCGTCGAAAGTCAGCCCTTCACGAAGTTCTGAATACGGCATCATCTTTCTCCTGAACGCACAAAGCCCGCGAGAGTGCCGCGGGCCTGGTCAACGCTACCGATGATTATCTGCGATGAATTACGAACGGGGAGCGCCATAGCTGTATCTAACAGATAGCTCCGGTACGCGCAAATTTCGGTCGCAACGATCGGCGGGCCTGCTTTCACCGCGTGCGGCTCAGCCGGTCTCCTCCGGATACAGCAGCAGCAATTCCTGCCCGAGCCGCTTGACAAGAAAGCGCTGGGTCTCGCCGACCGCCCGTTCCAGTGCGCGTCCACCGATGAGCCAGTGACCGCGCCCTCTGATTGTGGCGAGCTCCGCTCCGATCGCGTTGGCCAGAGTCGCGATACGATCGTACGGCGCGAAGATATCGGAATCGCCGGCGACGACCAGCCGCGGGTTCGCGGTTGAACCGAATAGGAGATCCGGCGCGCCGCGGATCGCATCGAAAACAGCACGGGAAGGTCCCGGCCGCAGGTTGCGAATCAGCGCCGCGCGATGGAACGTGTCGGCGTCGGCGACCAGCTCGAACAGGAGGCGGCCGCGCGGCGGCTGTAACGCTCGACCCGTCCACGCGGCCAGCCGATTGCGCCAAGTTGCGCAAAGGGGCGACGCGAAGCCCGGCAAAAAGGGCGCGAGCGCCACGCCCGCGCGGAGGGTGGGCGCTTCGGCGAGCTTCAGTGCGATCAGACCGCCGAGACCGTGGCCGATCGCAATCGCGCCCGCGCCGATCGCACGCGACGCCTCCCCGGCAAGCTCAATCAGATTGGCGAGACTGGTCCGCGCGGGATCCTGGTGCGCGTATAGATCGATCGCATAGACTTCCCATCCCAATCTCGCCAGGTAGCCCGTCAGAAGCGAAAGATGACTCGTTGTAGTGAAGAGTTCGGAGAACAGAATCAGCGGTCGCGCGAACTTGCGCGTCGCCGGGCGCTGGAGTTGCGCGGCGATCCGACCGAGCATCACTTCGCTCATAACGTTCCCCGACGCATCTTGGCAGGTTCGCCGAATTTGGGGGTGAAGACAAAAGAAAAGGCCCCCTTTTGCAAGAGGGCCCTTCCCGTGTTTACGAGGCCGAGGAGCCCCGACTCATCGCAGCAGCAAGCCCGGTATCACGCCTCCGCCATCAGGGCGGGCGGCAGTCTAAACTACTACTTCTTTTTGGTCGTTTTCTTGGCTGGCTTTTTCTTGGCCGGCATTGAACTCTTCAGCTTCGATTTGGATTTTACCGTCTTCTTACCGGGCTTCTTCTTCATGGGCATAAGGCACCTCCTCCATGGGGTCGCTGCTGTCCGATGAGTACGAAAACTTTGTCTGCTGCAGTCTCCAACGAGGCCTAGTATAGAAACCTGTTATGTTAGAATCAAGTCTTTCCTGTAAAATTTATAAACAAATTCTAAATCTGGAATCACCGCAGAGTTGCTTCACTTTCGCGAACTAGAATGACGTTCAGCATAAGCAGGGTTGAAACCTGATCAGGCTCTGATTTACGATTCGCACAATGGGAAGCTTAAGCTCCGCTCTTCGCCGCCGGTGGCTCAGCCTACTTCTCGCGGGCCTGTTGGGGACCCTCGGGCTCAACGGCGTGCGGGGGCCCGCCGGGGCTTTCGATTTGATTGACCTCGCGCGACATCGCACGCGGCTGATCGCGGAAAACGAGCGGCTCAAGGCCGCCAACGCCCAACTCGAAGCGCAGGCTTCCCGTCTGCGTACCGATGAGGCCTATGTCCAGCGCGTGATCCGCGAAGAACTCGGCTACGCGCGACCGGACGAATTTGTCTATCGGTTCCGCTCCATCGATCCGGCTCGCCATTAGTCTCGAGGCTGTGGATAATCCTCGTTAATGCAGGTACGAATGCGATCGCGGCTGTCCCGATCACTCCTCGCGATCGTGCTGCTGTTCGCCGGATGTATCGGCGACGAGATTAAGGCGAATCAACGCCAGCTCGATCAGCAACAGTCGCAACTGGATCAACTCAAACAGCAAATCGAAGCTCTCCAGAATCAGCGTCCGACCTACAGCACGACCGCGCCGGCGCCCGGCGGATGCGACGAAGCCGTGCTGCACGAGGCGTCGCGCAAGGGTGGCGATCGCTTCGCCGCCAACGACTTCGCGCACGCGCTGGGTTACTATCAGGACGCGGTCGCGGCATGCGGGAAGAATGGTCGCGCGCAGGTGAACCTGGCCCGCACGTACGAGGCGATGGGCGAACGCAGCGACGCGCTCACCCACTACAAGCTGGCCGCCGCCGCGGGCGACGCCGACGCAGATACTGCAAGTCAGGCGCGCGCCGCGCTCGCGCGGCTGCAAAAGTAATTCAGCGTTAGCGATCAAGTCGATGGGGTGGCGATGGATCGAACCGCGACCAGGCACGCCGAGATCAGGATGTACTCGGACTACAAGAGTCCGTTCGCCTATCTCGCGTTTGATCCGACCTTCGAACTCGAGCGGCGCTACAATGTGCGAATCCGCTGGATTCCGTTCCAGCTCCGGATCAAGGGCAAAGGCGAGCGCAGCGCCTATTCGGAATTCAAGGTGCGCTACTCCTATCTCGACGCGCGCCGCTGGGCCGCCCCGCGCGGGATTCTGATTCGCGGGCCGCGCAAAATCTACGATACCACACCGGCGCTGATCGGCGGGCTGTTCGCCGATCGCCAGGGACGTCTGATCGATTACAGCCG
>Ga0210399_10004381_pt1 | contig 10971 bp, 9 predicted proteins | sample IncBWC14MmetaG_FD_150865 | JGI IMG/M metagenome (GOLD analysis project Ga0210399, IMG submission 150865) | Forest soil microbial communities from Barre Woods Harvard Forest LTER site, Petersham, Massachusetts, United States - Inc-BW-C-14-M | ecosystem: Environmental > Terrestrial > Soil >...
AAATGAACGCCACCGTGCAGTTTAAGGCGAAGGCGAATGAAGTGTCGAGTAACGACAAGAACGCGGCCGCGAAACAGACTTATGTCTTCGTCCCCGCCGCCGCCTTGCGCGACAAGGATGGGACGAAGTTCGTGCTGCTCGCTTTCAACGGCAAGGCTCTCCGCCGGGTTGTTCATGTTCAAGGCCAGCGTTCGGGAGGCTATCTGGTGGACTCGCTGGTGGGCGGCGAAAGCGTAATCACGGCAGGGCCAGCGGATTTGCAGGATGGGCAAAAGATTCGTATCAAGGGGCAATCATGAGCGCAGTGACAACGACGACACCAACGACGCAACCGGCAGTGGGCAGCAAGGTCGTGCAGGCCCGTGCGGTGAACAAGATTTTCAAGCGCGACGCTTTTCAGGTAACCGCGCTGGACAACGTATCCCTCGACATCGCGGGCGGCGAGTTTCTGGCGTTGATGGGGCCTTCAGGATCGGGGAAGACGACCCTGCTCAACATGATCGCAGCCATTGACCGCCCCACATCCGGCGAACTGCTGGTGATGGGCGAGAATATTTTTCGGCTCAGCGACGGGCAGTCGGCCAAGTGGCGCAATACTCACGTCGGCTATGTTTTTCAGACCTTCAATCTGATTCCGGTGCTGACGGCGTTTGAGAATGTCGAACTGCCTCTGCTGCTGACCAAGATGACAACGCAGCAGCGCCGCGATCACGTGATGACTGCCCTTAAGCTTGTCGGACTGGAGGATCGCGTCCATCACCTGCCCAAGCAGCTATCGGGTGGACAAGAGCAACGCGTGGCCATCGCTCGCGCCATCGTCAGCGACCCTACGCTGATTCTCGCCGACGAACCGACCGGCGACCTCGACAGCAACTCGGCAACGGAAATCCTGGAGATTCTGAAGCGGCTGAATGAAAGCTTCAATAAGACCATCGTAATGGTGACACACGATCCGCACGCGGCGCAGTATGCGCACGTGACCCGGCATCTGGAAAAAGGCCGGCTGTTGCCGGCGTAGGGCTCCCGAAAAACTCGCTGATTTCGGTTACCGCATCGTCTTGGTCTCGGCTTTAGCCGCTGGGGGCCGGGCTCAGGCCGGTATCCTGGAAGCCATCGCATCCGCCGGCACCTCGGCGTCGCTGATCCACTCCCACACTCGACGCCCGCGATCGTTGCTCAGGCTGCGGGCCTCGCCATAATCCACCAGACGATTCAAAACGGTTGTGACCGACGCCAGCGGATCCTTGTGCCGCGCCAGGATTGCCGGAGCATATCGCTCCAGTTCCACGCAAACCTCGCGCGCCCCCAGCGGGCGCCGCACATCCATGAGCACTCTGCGGCACGCTTTGGTGAAGCCGGGTTGACGGCCATTGGGCTTGCGGTCGATCAGTTCCAGCAAGTCGTCGCCGAGCACCTGCTCGCCGAAAAGATTCGCCAGTCCGGCTATCGTCTGCTTCACCGTGCCGATACGTTTCATGACCTCGGCACGCTGCCGCATCAACTGGAGAAGCTCTTCATGCGCCGCCTTGACGACCTGCTGCGCCGAAAGGCTATTGGCTTGAGCATCGATCGCGTGCAAACCCTCGAAATTATTTTTCCCAACTTCCATAAATGCCTCCTCCAGCAAACGGGCAATGACCAGGATCCCCCGACTCTCGTCTTCTAATACGGAAAGGGCTCCCGCAAAGTTCCATCACGAGTTGGACTCGTTTCGAGAAGAAAGGTTATCGGAGAAAAGAAGGGGGCGATTGTATTGGCAGGGACATTCTTGCCCCCGTGCGGCGGAGAGAAGACTCTCCCGGTAACCGGTTCCCACCGCCCGCGGGCGAGGGCGCCCGCGCCACATGGGCATTGCTCTAGCCCATCACGGTAGTATGTTCCGGCCGGATTTTATACATCACCCGAACCTCTCCCGGCTTCGCGTACGGATATTTGTCAACTCCCAGGTACTTCTTCGCCAGTTTGTCGATGTTTTGGTCCGCGCCGTCCTCGGTAATCTCAACCACGGTGCCGCGTATCTCCAGATAGCGATAGGGATTGTCGGGATCGATGATGGCCAGTGCCACCCGGGGATCGCGGCGCACGTTGCGGTCCTTCTGACGGCCGCGCGCAGAATTGAAAATCACATGTTGGCCGTCGAACTCGCACCACACCGGAGTGACCTGCGGCCGTCCGTCGGGCATCAGCGTGCCAAGACTGGCAAAAGCGGGCTTCTGGAAAAGGTCGAGGTATTTTTCAGGAATCACGTTGGACATCGCTGGCTCTCTCCTGGGTTGTTTTTGTTTCCGACTGATTTCTTGCCGCCCCGATTATAGATGCCGGAAGCGAGCTTTGGGTTCTGGCTCTTGAGCGGGTAGAATCATTGGCTTCACGGAGCAGGCCGACAGCGTTCCACGGCAAGGGGTGCAAGTTCTCTCGGGAGGGGTCGACTCTATGCGAATGGCATTAATCTCGGCAGCAAAATTGGCGCGAACTCCCGTGTTGTGGTTCGCCGCTTTACTTCTTATCGCGAGCTCCGTTCTGGCACAGCCGCCTGCCGTGCAACCACCGCCAACCGTCGTCTTCATGACCGATTTCGGCGTCCTTGACGATTCTGTGGCTCTCTGCAAGGGCGTCATGTACGGCATCACTCCTAATCTCCGGATCGTCGATCTCACGCATCAGGTCAGCGCTTTTTCGATTCGAGACGGTGCTCGCTTCCTGTTCGGCGCCTCACCCTACTTCCCCGCCGGAACCGTTTTTGTGGTGGTTGTCGATCCCGGCGTGGGGAGTTCGCGCAAGGCCCTCGTCGTGAAATCCAAGCGCGGACAATTCTTCGTGCTGCCCGACAACGGCCTGATGACGATGGTCGAGGACCGCGATGGCGTCGAAGCGATTCGCCAAATCGCCAACCCAGATTGGATGATCGGCGCCAAGATTTCCTCCACCTTCCATGGCCGGGATATTTTTTCTCCCGTCGGCGCGCACATCGCGCGCGGCGACGACTGGACGCAGGTCGGACCCGCAGTGAAGCACTTGGTCCGTCTCGATCTGAAGCCAGCAACCGTGGACGACAAGGGCCTGACCGGCGAAGTGATTGCCCTTGATGGTCCATACGGCAACCTGATCACGAACATCGACGCCGACGATTTTATGAAGCTCGGCTATCAGCTCGGTGATAAGTTGAAGGTCACGATCGCGGGACGCAACGTCGAAATGCCGTTCGTGAGGACGTTCAGCGATGTGCCGCTCAAACAGCCAATGCTGTTCATCGATTCTCGCCGACGAGCCAGCTTTGCGCTGAACCAGGGCAGCTTCGCGGCGGTGTACAAAATAGAACCGCCGCAACCGGTTTTCATACCCCGCAAGGGGCGCTGAGGTCGAAAGAAGAGTTCGAGACGAGTTCGAAACAAGACTTCACCCGAGGAAGCGATCATGGATAGAGACATCTCGAGTCAACGGACACTGACAATCTTGATCCTGAAAATCGGCGTAGCAGCACTCTTGCTGATCGCCTCGTCCGCATGGGCGCAGAGCTTCCGCGGATCCATCCGCGGCACGGTGACGGACCCCAGCGGCAGCGTCATCGCCGGAGCGAAGGTCACCGCAAGAAACATCGACACCGGTACGCAGCGCGAAGCCACGACCGGCCGGGACGGAGCCTACGTTCTCGCCGAGTTGCCCGCCGGGGAATACACCGTCATGGCAGAATCGGCCGGACTTTCTCCGAGCGCGCAAAATGTGCGGGTCAACGTCGGGCTGGACACGTCCGCAAATTTCGATCTGACCAAGGTGCAGAAGCGGCAAGAAGAGTTGACGGTAAAGGAAGAAGCGCCGCTAGTTGAAACGACGCGCGATGTATTGGGTGAGGTCGTAGAACGTAGAATGGTGGAAGACCTGCCACTGAATGGCCGGGACTTCGGCAAGCTCGTAGCGCTCGTACCTGGTGCGACGGTCGAGCCGTCTGGTGTCGCCGCCATTCAGAGCGGGTTTGGGCAGTTTGCTATCAACGGCAACCGCGATCGCTCCAACAATTACACCTTGGACGGTACCGACAACAACGACCCGTTCTTCAATAATTCTGCCTTCAATCAAACAGGGATCGGGGGAGCTCCAGCCTCGATATTGCCCATCGATGCTATCCAGGAGTTCAATCTGCAATCAAACTTTGGCGCCGAGTATGGAAGAAATTCGGGTTCGGTGGTAAACATCATTACCAAGTCTGGAACCAATCAGATTCACGGTTCAGTCTTCGAGTTTCTGCGCAATGACTACTTTGACGCTCGCAATTTCTTTAACCGGTTGGTCGATCCATCGGGTAATCACATTCCGAAGAGTGAGTTCCGTAACAATCAGTTTGGTGTATCGGTCGGTGGACCGATCATCAAGGACAGAACCTTCTTTTTCGGCGCCTACGAAGGACAAAGGGAGCGAGTAACGTCAGATTTCAGCCTCCAAGTGCCCACGCAACAACAGATCGGCAATGCGCAGGCGATTTCCGCACTCGGACCAGTTGGAGGCAGTCCAGTGCCGCCTAGCGCGGCCCTGACCGCGATCCTCAATCAATTTCCAACTGCGACTGGTTTCAATGGTACCTCTGGAACGGTAGTTGGCGGCGTACACGATAAGAACGATGTCGACAGTTTCATCGTGAAAGCTGATCACCAGATCACCCCGTCGCAATCTCTTTCTGGGCGCTACGCGTTTGCCAGCAGCCAGCAACAATTTCCGCTCGGGGGTTTGGGATTTGGCGCAGGATCGCGTTTGGCGCAGTTCTCACAGTCTTCCCCTACACGGGTGCAGCTTGTTTCGGCGAGCCTGTTGTCGACGTTAAACCCGGCGAGAATCAATGAAGTTCGCTTCGGCTATAGCCGTTATCGCACGTCGTTCAGTGCTCTTGACGCCAACGTCGACTATTCCGCGCCGAATCTTAACTTCGGCACCAGCAAGTTGGGTCTGCCGGAAATTGATTTCAGTGGAATTTTCGATAACCTCGGAGCCACGGCATTCAGCATTCCACGCGGACGCACCAGTCAAACGTTTCAGATTCTCGATAACTTCACGTGGTTGAAAGGCCGGCACACGATCAAGTTAGGTGGGGAGTTTCGGCGCGCGGCCATTGATAGTTTCAACGACAATCTGGAACGGGCTTTCTTCTCCTTCAGCCCGGCTGCTGTCGGCGGGCTCAATGCTTGTCAGCTGCCCGCCCCTCCGCCGGCGTGCACCGCAAACAACGGCATGGGCGATCCTGCCACGCTGGCGTTGGTTTCTTACTATCTCGGTAGCACGTTTCCCTCCGCTGATACCGGGAACACCCAACGCACAACCTACAATAACGGTCTATCCTTCTTCGCCCAGGACGATTTCCGAGTAAGTCCCACCTTCACGCTGAACGTGGGATTGCGGTGGGAGTATTTCGGCCCGCTCAGCGAAGCTCACAACCTGCTATCGAACCTTGGCCGAGATGGAAATCTTGCGCTGGCCGGAGCTGACGGGGTGGATGGCGCATACAAGCGAGACCTGAATAACTTTGGCCCACGCCTGGGGTTTGCCTGGAACGTCGGCTACGGGACAGTTGTTCGAGGCGCCTACGGTGTCTATTACGATTACATTCCGCAGGATCTCTTGATCGCAAACTTTACCAATTCCGCGGGACTTGTCACCAATCCAATCGGCTCACGTGCCGTCATCTCGGTTGCAAACAGCTACGATTCGACTGCGTTCAACGGTACCAATCCCGGCGCGCCGGTTTTCACCGTGCCGAATCCGCTCCCCACTACTCCGCCATCGGGCGCGGACATCTTCTTCACGCCGCGCAACCTCGCGACCCCGTACGTGCAAAACTGGAACTTTAACATCGAGCATCAATTGCGTGAGGGTCTGGCGTTGCAGCTTGGGTATGTGGGCAGCAAGGGGACCAAGTTGGTCCGCCTGCGCGACGCGAATCAGCCCGACGTAAGCGGCAACAGACCCGACCCCAATTACGGATTCATGGACGAGTTCGCCACGATCAGCGCATCCACCTATCACGCGCTGCAAGCGACTCTACGCACTCGCAGTTGGCATGGTCTGTCTGGTTTCACGGGGTACACGTTTTCTAAGTCACTAGACGATGCGTCGGACGGCATCGATTTTAACTTCTCCACGGTGGCATTGCCGCAAGACTCCAATAATCTGCGCGCCGAGCATGGCCCCTCTAACTTTGACTCGCGTCACCGCTTCATTGCCGCGTTCGTTTACGACCTCCCCAAGTTCGGCGGATCAAGTCGGTTGTCGGAGGGCTGGCAGATCAACACCATTGTGACTGTCCAGAGTGGCCGCCCTGTCCCAATCGTGAGCAGCAGCGACACCAGCGGGTCAGGATTTCCAACCCCATCCAATTTTCACCAGCGGCCAAATGTTGTGCCGGGTGTGAACCCTATCAACGCGAATTGGCGGTCCAGTCCCGACACTACAGGCTTTCTCAATGGCAATGCGTTCGCCCAGCCAGCTGTCGGAACATTTGGAAATCTCGGACGGAACGCAATCTACGCGCCGAGATTCGCGAACGTAGATTTTGCCTTTCTAAAGAATACTCGGATCTTTGAACGGGCGAGTCTTCAGTTTCGGGTCGAGTTCTTTAATATTTTCAATCACCCAAACTTTGCCCTGCCGAACTTCTTTGTGAGCCCTGGTTCCGCGCAGCAGGGTCTTATCACCCAAACCCCTGACGTCGCGCAGACCAATCCTGGCCTGGGTGGTGGCGGCCCACGCGTGATTCAGTTGGCTTTGAAGGTGACCTTCTAAGGCCAGAGACGGCATTAGCAGCGGCCGTCAATACGAGTAACGGACGTGAGTGAGTAGAGACCCAGCAGTCCGCGTCTCTTTTTCCCGCCAAGACAATCTAGCCCGCTTTCTGCAACTCCGCTGCGATCCGCGGCAGCACGGCCCGCAGCAGCCCGATGAACTGTCCCATCACTCGCCTTCCCACTTCGAGCACTTCTTCGTGGTCGAGCGCCCGATCGAGAATGCCGGCGGCCATATTGGTCACACATGAGATCGCCAGGACGTTCATCCCCATATGCCGCGCCACGATTGCTTCCGGGACGGTTGACATGCCCACCAGATCGGCGCCGATTGTGCGCAGATATCGAATCTCCGCCGGAGTTTCGTAACTCGGGCCGGCAAGCGCCGCGTACACGCCCTCGCGCGGCGGAATCGAAAGCTTCTTCGCTTCCTCCAGCGCTATCTCGCGATAACGCTTGGCGTAGGTATAGGTCATGTCTGGGAAGCGCGAGCCAAAACGTTCGTCATTCGCGCCGGTCAGCGGATTCTGTGCTTGAAGATTAATGTGATCTCTGAGGATAACCAGCGCGCCCTGTCCGTACTCGACGTTAATACCGCCGGCGGCATTGGTGAGAAGCAAAGCGCGTATGCCAATTCGCCCGAGCACCCGCGTCGGAAAGGCCACCTCGTCAGCCGAATAGCCCTCGTAAAGATGCACCCGCCCTTGCATCACGGCAACGGGAACGTCGCCGGACTTGCCCACCACGAGCTGTCCGGCATGCCCAATTGCCGTCGAACGCGGAAATGTCGGGATGTCGGCATAGGGAATGCGGACTGCTTCGGCAAGGTCGTCGGCAAAAGCTCCGAGGCCCGAGCCGAGGACGAGTCCGATCTGCGGCCGCAGGGCGGTCTGCGAAAGCACAAACGTTGCTGCGGATTGGGCGCGAGTAAACAGGTCTGGGGTCATAGGCTAGAGTTCATCGTCAAAGACGTAGGGGCGGGTAACCTCACCCGCCCCGCGCTCTCCAGTTCGCGATTTCCGTTACTTCACGCCGCTGCTTGAAAGGGCTCGTCGTAACTGCCGCCATAGATCGAGGGCACCTTCGATCCCATGGGACGCAGATATGTGGCCAATTCGCCCCGATGATGGATGCTGTGATTATTCAGGAATCCTAAATAGAACGCCGCCGGTAAGTTGAAGACCCCGAGAAAATCGATCGGTGTCAGCAACTGTGCGGCCGACAGAGCTCGAACCCGATCCGCGCCGCGCTTGATATTCCTGTCGTACCAATCTACCGCCTCGGCGATAGTCTTAGGCTTGTCTTCCGCCGCCGGATTCGCCATGGTGAACTTCAAATCCGCGATCCCGTCCAGAAACTGGACGTCGGTGTTCGCGAGATGCCAGGCCAGTTCCCAGGCCGTGCGCGCGCAGGGATCCGGCCGGTAGTCCTTTTTACTGTCGGGGACGGCAGCCAAGACTCTTTTGGTCGTTTCAACTTCCCGGGCAAAGCCGTCGAGCATCATGTCGCGATAGGCCAGGGCAAAATCGGGGGTGGGAGCGGACATAGCAGTTTTCTCCTTATAGGCTGGGGGTTGATAGGAACAAACAAGATCGCCTGCGATCAGACGGCCTTCACTATAGTTCAAGAAAACAGGAAGAGCAACCGCCCTCCCTAGCAGCCCGTGGCGCAAGCGCGATTCGCATCGGGGCCGGCAGCAGGCGCTGCAAAAACAAAGTTACACGCCCACCGGTTGCTTCGCGCCCACCGGCACCGGCGTCAGCCAATCATAGCGGTCCGCCTTCTCGCCATGAACGATGCCGTAAAACTCTGCCTGCAGAGACTTAGTCACGGGGCCAAGCTTGCCCTTGCCCACGGTGATTTTGTCGACCGAGCGAATGGGCGTGATTTCGGCGGCGGTGCCGGTGAAGAAAACTTCGTCGGCAATGTAGAGCGACTCCCGCGGAATCTGCTGCTCGACAATCTTGATGCCGAGGTCGCGCGCGATCTGCAACACTGAATCGCGCGTGATGCCCGGAAGCACCGAGTTCCCCAGCGGAGCCGTATGGAGCACGCCGTTGCGGACGACGAACAGATTCTCGCCCGAGCCTTCGCTGACGTAGCCGTTCACATCGAGCGCGATGCCTTCGGAGTAGCCGTTGACGATGGCTTCCATCTTGATAAGCTGCGAGTTCATGTAATTCGCCCCGGATTTGGCCATGGCGGGCAGAGTGTTGGGCGCGATGCGCGTCCATGAAGAAACGCAAACATCCACTCCCTCAGTGGCATCCGTCCCCAGATATTTTCCCCACGGGTAGTTGCAAATGTAGACTTCGGTCGGGGAGTTGAAGGGGTTGACGCCGGCTTCGCCGTACCCGCGCAGAACTATGGGGCGGATGTAGCAGGGCCACACACCGTTATGTTTCACCAGTTCGACCATGGCGCGCACGATCTCGTCGCGGGTGAAGGGGACGTCGATGCGGTAAATTCGGGCGGAGTCAACGAGGCGCTGGATGTGTTCGGTGGCGCGGAAAATCGCGGGTCCGGCGGGCAGCGCGTAGCAACGAATGCCTTCAAACACCGAAGAGCCGTAATGCACAACGTGAGACATCACGTGGAGGGTGGCGTCGTCCCAGGCGATGAACTTGCCGTTGTGCCAGATTTTGTCCGTCTTCTGAATGGCCATGCAAACTCCTTCGGTATAAAGATTCGCGGAAGCGAGCCGGGGATTCTCCGAATGGTCGAATGATCGAAGAAAACTTCGTCTCCAGAGTGGAATTATAGCGTGGAAGCTGGGCTTGCTCCCAACGCCTGAAGGCGGATTCATTCGAAAGCGTTTTCGGGACGCCGGAACAGGCTGCAGAAAAATAGCTTCCGCGTCCGAGTCGCACCTCAGCGGCTGAAGCCGGCTCTGAAAATAAGCCAGTTATCGCAGCGGGCAACCGCTGCGCGACCCAAAAATCAGGTGCAACATCGACTTTTTCCTCAAGCTGTGAAGGCGGTGCCCTGATACGAGTCCCACTTCGACCACCGGTTTTTAGCGAATCGCAACGATGTTGTTGGCGACGAACCCAGCTTCACCGGCAACGATCAGCCGCATCGTAATGCGTTCCGCTCTGTAGTGGTGGCTTCGATGCAACAGGTACACGATTCCAACTCCGGCACCAAACCCTAAAACGGACGCCGCAGCTTCTCCCGCTGCTCCACGCGTCACCAAGGGGCGCATGATCGGATTGACTTCTCGGAGCCCCTGGTTCAGACCGCGTTGTGTGGTGAAGGCGTCGGCGGCGACCAGTCCGGCTAAGATGCTGACGCTTACTCTATTCTCGACTGTCCAGAAAGGACGCTGGCTGGGCGCGTCAGGGAGCGCAGAACTGCTGGGCGCCATAAAACTCTGCGCTGCCATGGCAGTGCTTAGCAAAACGATCGAGAGAAAGAGCTTCATCTGATCTCCCACAATTAGTTGGGTAGTGTTGGGTAGTTAAGATGAGAGTAAGTGAGGGAAGCACTGTAGCCCATGGCCCATCTTGTGGGATGGGTAGCCCGTTGGTACGAGTTACTGTGCAGTCCAGGCAGGTTACTTGGGCTCCGAGCCCCGGAATGGGCCGATCGCGGTGCGGTTTCGGCGATGTGCTGCCCAGCGCGGAACACGCACGCCCAAGCAGAGCTTGGGCGGGGCAGCCTCGAGAGTAGGGATGGAACGTGCTGAACCCGATTCACCCGCCCGACAAAGTTTTTACATCGTTGTTACATTTGAAGCCTGAAATCTGCCGGAATCGCTTGACAATCCGAATCGAGAAGTAGCAAGATTCCCGGCGTTACCCCGGCCGAAATTTCCAGGAGGAACCAGATGATCGTCCCCGCCCTACGCATTCTCCTTCTTGCAGCTTTGCTGGCGCTCCCTGTAGCGGCAGCAAATGATGCCACGCGAAACAGCGATTCACCTGACGTCCCAACGGGACACAACGAAGCGACCGTAGCCCAACTCCAGGCCGAGATGGCCTCCGGCAAACTCACCTCGGAGGAGTTGACCAAGGAATACATCAAACGCATCATCGCGCTGGATCAGAATGGTCCGGGCGTGAACTCCGTGATCGAATTGAACCCCGATGCGCTGGATATGGCGCGCTACGCCGACGTGCTGCGTAAGCACGGCATCGTGCTCGGGCCCTTGCACGGAATCCCGGTGCTCCTTAAAGGCAATGTAGACACAGGCGACAAGATGCAA
>Ga0210399_10004382_pt1 | contig 10971 bp, 13 predicted proteins | sample IncBWC14MmetaG_FD_150865 | JGI IMG/M metagenome (GOLD analysis project Ga0210399, IMG submission 150865) | Forest soil microbial communities from Barre Woods Harvard Forest LTER site, Petersham, Massachusetts, United States - Inc-BW-C-14-M | ecosystem: Environmental > Terrestrial > Soil >...
GGAGAACTCGCTTCCGCCCGGCTTCCGAACCGCACCATGGTCGTGTCCGAGACTCTGCAGCGGCACTACCAGACGGCGTATGGGGTCCGGACCACATACGTGCCCAATGGATCCGTGATCCGCAAGCGGGTTGCTCCATCGCAAATTCCAGAGTGGGGACTCGAACCGGACAATTACATTCTGTTTCTCGGCAGATTCTCTCCTGAGAAAAACTGCCATCTGCTGATCGAGGCATACGAGCGGCTCGACACACGCGCCAAACTGGTGCTGGCCGGCGGTTCGAGTTACACGAATGCCTACGTTGATGAATTGCGTAAGCATCAGAGCGAAAACATCCTCTTCCTCGACTGGGTTCACGGCCCTACTCTGGATGAATTGCTTTCCAACGCCGCGCTGTTCGTTTTGCCTTCCGATCTGGAAGGCCTCTCGCTGGCTCTACTGGACGCAATGGGAGCCGCGGTCTGCGTTTTGACCAGCGACATTCCCGAAAACCGCGAAGTCATCGAAGGCACCGGCTTCACTTTCCAGCCCGGAGACGCGACTGACTTGGCGCGTATGTTGCGTTTTCTTCTATCTGACCCGCAAGCCCGATCTGCGGCGGGGCGAAACGCGCAAGCCCGGGTTCGGGAACGTTATTTATGGCCGCGAATCGCGACCGAGATCGGACACTCGTATGTGGAATTGACCGAGCGAAGGGACGCGCTTGAAACGTACACTCCAGACTCCGTCCCGGTGGGAACAACCTCAAGGCAACTCGGCTAGTGTATTCCGTGGGTATTTGCAGGTCCCACGGCCTCATGGTTCGTCTGAGCTCGAATCAATGCGGGCGGTGATGTACTACCCATGCGCTTGTAAACCATATACCCGCGAGGCGTCAGTCGGATCACACGCCCCCTTGTTGTTCGACGCAGCTATTCGGCGACCGCCACACGTGCCACCTGGGAATCCCCGGCGTGCCGAGGCAAGGTCTCACGACGGCTCGGGATCGCGTTCGTAGCACTGCGCCAAAGTGATAAGCAGGTCGTTATCGATTAATTCCTGAAACATCCCCATCGCTTGTTACAACCGTGTGGTCACTCGGGCGAGCCACTTGGGCCGAACCGAGCCCGCTGGGTGCATCGATATCGGCATTCTCTGCAAACAGCGGAAGAACTAGAAATGGTCGGGGAGAGAGGATTTGAACCTCCGACCCCCTGGTCCCGAAGATTGGCCGCACGAAGAATCAGCAACTTGTATGGAAGGGCATGAATTGCGACGGAGTGTCACAGATGCCTTGTCCAGCAGGCTTTCCAGCGATGCTGGAACACTACGTAGCACTCGGTAGGGTTTGGTGGTGGGCACAAAACTGGGCACAGTGAGTCGGGGTGAACCCTTCCGCCGAGACAATCCTCGATTGGCATACCCGTGCCGGCAGTATCGGAACACGCTGCTGAGCGGGAGCATCACCCTTGTAGCCATTTCACTTGCGCTGAGGAGATTCATGCTGATCTGGCACGCTGTTCGTTCGGCCAGAGTCCTTGATCAGAAATTGTTGCTGGATCTGCCGAATCCGAAACCGCAACCCCAAGGCGGTTGACGAGGACACTCGGCGCGAGGTTTGCAGAATTCGCGGGTACCTCCACGAAAGGCAGAATCCGCACGGTTTCTAGGACAGACTTATCTGACCATCATTCTCCTTCATCGGGGAGCACCTATGCCACCATGCCTCCTTGACATCTGCCTCCCTCCGTCATCCGGTACGCCCAAGTTGTGTTGGCGCGCCAGAGGGGGTGGCCGGGGGAGAAAAGCGGTCGCCTGCCGCGACCTGAGTTGGGCCGTGACTGTTTTTCAAACTTTTCTTGATTTTTCTCGCTTGCAGTTTTTTTCTCGGAGTAAATCAGTCCAAGAAACTTGGACACCCGACGCAGCGCAGCGCACCAAGGAGTCACTGAGGAAGGGTTGTCGGTAGCGATCTTCTACTAGTGCGGGTTTCACAACTAGAAAGTCACACCATTACAGGCGTTGGTTTATTATGTCTGCTCATAGCGAGGAGGGTGCAATGGCAGATCGCAGTTCGGCAGCGAGGAAGGCGGCTCAAACGAGAAAGCGCAGGGCAGCAGGCAAGAAAGTAGCCAGTGCGCGTCAAGGCAGCTTGTTCTTCCGGACACATTCGGTCGCTTTGCATTCGTTCCGGTCAACCCGACTACCTACCTGGTCTGCGGCAGTGAGGACAGAGAACTTTCGCTTGCGCAATTCTAGCCAACCGACTGGCAGTACAGTCATCGCAACACTATTACCTTGCGAGAGACTTCGCTCGGTGCCCGTTGAGATTGGGGGGCCTCAGCTAGCCTTCCCCGTTCCGGACAGGAGAAATTATGCTCTTCCGTGCTACACCCCGGAATATTGCGGACATCAGGTCTTTCTGCGCACAGTTCAATGAAGGAATCAGGGTCGAATACAAAAGCACGTTTGACGACAATGTGCGGCGTGCTCTTGCGAAGGTGATTTCCTCTTTCGCCAACTCCCTCGGAGGCGTTCTCGTTATCGGTGTAACCGCGGTGGATGGTGTGCCACAGAATCCGATGGAGGGCTTCGCGCCGCCAGCAGAGGAACTTCCGCTCACGGTAGAAAATGTCTGCATCTAGGGCATTTAATCCGCCGGTGTTTCCGAAGACCACGGTCATTGATAGCAATGTGGCGGGCGTATTTTTCTCGTGATCGAGGTAGACGAAAGCTGGGAAGCACCCCATGCGATTGAGAACAGCAAGAAAGTTTATGTAAGGACCGGGAATGCGGCGAACCCTTATGATTTTGCTCAAGTCGATTTTGTTATTGAACTCGTAAGGCGCCGCGCAGAACCGCTTGCGCTGCGTACCGGTTAGTGGAACGGGCGCGCCAGCGAGCGGCCGAAGCGGTAGCCGACACGATTGTCCATGCTGACGTGAGTCTTGCACCGTTGTACCCACGGCGCGCACTACGTACACGCGATGCAACCTGGGACTTCCTATCCGCTGAGAGGTATCGAGGTGGACGCTTTTTCCCGCTTGAAACACTACGACGTTGAACATGGTACGGCTTCGTTCCGCCTCAATGAGCAGTATGGAGAACTAAACACCTTTGGTGTGATTCTCGGGCGGCAGGTCATGCTGCCCGGCCAGGAACACCCGAGTTTTGACACTCAGCTCAACTTCTTAGAAACATACACGAAGCGAGAAAGGCGGCCTTCTCTGGCGACGCGACCAGCAACAGCAAGGAACTCCTGCTGGCCGTCTACGCTTGATTGCCCTCGATTTCACGAAGGGCGGTACTTCTCGATGCGCGGGCGGAGCGTCGCGCCTCGGCGACGTTGGCCATGTTCGCAGTTGCGTCTTCGCAAACCAGCAATGCAATCTGCAATGACGCGTCGGTCATAGCCGTGGGGAACGAACAGATAGAAACCTGCCGAACTTCGGGTCGCGATTTCTACATTCGTCAGCGGTCCGGTCACCGTGATGGGATCGGTGAACAGCAGTCGTCCGCTTGGCTTCAGCAAGCGGATCCACTCGGACACTATGCGGGACCGGTCGGAGAAGTGGTCTATTGCCTCAATGCAGGTGATGGCATCGAAGCTGGCATCAGAAAATGGCAGCGGCCCGGTAGCGCCTGTCGACGGAAATTCGGCGCGCTCGGCCAAGCCGCGCTGGCCCGCAAGGGAACTCGCCGTCGTAACCGCCTGTTCGTGAACGTCGATGCCCATGACAGAACAGCCGGTATTAGCGGCGATTCGCAGCGCCGGGCCCCCGGCTCCACAAGCAACATCGAGCAGCGTCTTTCCTGGGGAAAGGTCGAGCCACTCCAAAAACCGGCCCTGTTCGGCTGAGGTAAGCCGACTGTTTTGTCCAATATCCTCGCCAAAAGCTTCGTGACGGATCTGTGCGTACAGTTCCGTCTGAAAATTCCCGTAGTTGGCGTTGTAGTGACCGGCGAGACGCAGCGAATTGGATTTGCCCATCTGAAGATTCAATCAAACCGACTAGACTCTGGTTTTCGTGATTTCGAAAGCGCGGAGGCTTGTTACTTCCCGCTTGCCCGTGAGAACGAAGCCGCGGGCGCGGCGGACGCTGCCGCGTGGGCAGGTCCGAGGTTCGTGGTTCTTGCCCTCAGATAAATTGTGGGTCACAAGGAGGTCGCCCCTGTGACCCATCTACGCAAAATGATGCTGGAAGAACTCCAGCGACGTCATTACTCTGAGGCTACCTACAAACTGACTCCCGGTTCAGTGACCAATCATCTCTGCGCCCTGCGCCGAAAAAGCACTAGCGTGATTCGGGACATATGGCTGAGTCCGGATTCTGAGCCTCAGACGATCCCCTTACTGTTGGACTATAATTCGAGCGACCTATGGCTCTCAGTGCAGGGATCAAGCTCGGTCCTTACGAAATACAGTCACTCATTGGTGCAGGCGGCATGGGCGAGGTGTATCGCGCACATGACGCTCGGCTTGATCGCACCGTAGCAATCAAAGTTTTGCCGATTTCCTATTCGGCGGACCGTGACCGGCTCCAACGCTTCGCGCAAGAAGCCCGCGCAGCCGCAGCGCTCAATCATCCCAACATCCTTTCGATTTTCGATATCGGCGATAACCGCGGCGCACCTTATGTCGTTTCTGAATTGCTGGAGGGAGAGACTCTCCGAGACTGCCTGAAACGTGGCCCGTTATCGCTCCGAAAGGCCATTGATTATGCGTTGCAGGTCGCGCGCGGATTGGCAGCCGCACACGAAAAGGGCATCGTCCATCGCGACCTGAAGCCTGAAAACCTGTTCATCACCGATGACGGCCGCGTAAAAATCCTGGATTTCGGATTGGCAAAGCTGACGGGCCCCGAGTTAGCGCGCGAAAGTGGCGATGCTCCCACCATCCAGGTCGCCACCGAACCTGGCGTGGTCATGGGAACGGTCGGCTACATGTCTCCAGAGCAAGTCCGAGGGAAAGACGCAGACGCCCGCTCTGACATTTTTTCCTTCGGCGCCATTCTGTACGAAATGATCTCCGGGAAACGTGCATTTCATGGTGAAACCGCAGCTGACACCATGAGCGCGATCCTTAAGGAGGAGCCGCCGGAACTCGTCGATCCTCACCTCAATGTTCCGCCAGCACTGGAACGCATTGTGCGCCACTGCCTGGAGAAGAATCCGGCGCAACGATTCCATTCCATCAGCGATGTCGCCTTTGGTCTGGAAGTCCTCACCGGTATCTCGTCCACGACCACATCAGGCGCACAGCGAGCAGCACCCGCACCTATCCGACGAGGATGGCTGCTGCCGATTGGCGCTGCCACTACCCTTTGCGTTCTATTGGCGGCCGTCTACCTTGCCGGTCAACACTCTGCTGCCGCGTCGATCCCGCACTTTCATCGTCTAACTTTCCGGCGTGGCACCATCCTCTCCGCCCGGTTTTCGCCAGATGGCCAGACCATCATCTATGGCGCAGCGCTTGAGGGCCGACCGCCGGAATTGTTCACTACCCGCTTCGACAGCACGGACTCCCGTCCTCTAGGCTTGGAGAAAACGCAACTGCTGAGCATGTCAGCCAATGGCGATCTCGCCGTGAGCATGGATCAGCACCAACTATCACCATTTACGGCTGCGGGGACCATGGGACGAGTGCCCCTCGCGGGCGGCGCGCCGCGTCAGGTTGCGGAGGAAGTCACTTGGGCGGATTGGACACCCGACGGTTCTGATGTAGCGGTGGCTAGGGCCGCCGCTGGTAGTATCCACCTCGAGTTCCCCGTAGGAAAAACTATTTACCGTCCTCGGGGCTGGGTAAGCCATGTGCGTTTCTCTCCGCGTGGCGGCTTGATTGCCATCGCAGACCATGTGCCGACGGGCGATGATGGTCGAGTCGTAATTCTCGACCGGAATGGCAACATCAAAGTCGCGTCAAGCTTTTTTATCACCGTTCAAGGCTTGGCCTGGTCTCCGGACGAGAAGGAGGTTTGGTTCACCGCTTCAAAAGAAGGAAGTTCGCGAGCTCTCTACGCGATGAATCTCTCCGGAAAAGAACGCCTGGTGCTGCGCGTTCCCGGGGTTCTCACGTTGCAGGATCTTACTCGGAGCGGTCGGGCCCTCTTAACTATCGAAAGCGATAATTTCGGGATTCTTGGCTTCCGTGATGGCGATAAAAATGAACGAGACCTCTCCTGGTTTGACTGGAGCTTGATCGGAGACGTCTCGCCTGACGGCAAGAACCTCGTCTTTTTCGAAAGTGGAGAAGGAGTAGGTAGCAATTATTCCGTATTCATGCGCGGAATGGATGGAAGCCCGGCCGTGCGTTTGGGCAGCGGTGCGTTTCCCTCTCTTTCGCCGGACGGCAAGTGGGTGGCCGCCCTTAATCTTGCTTCTCCTGCACAGATTGAGCTGCTGCCCACCGGTGCGGGCCAGTCGCGGGTAGTCACGAACGATTCTCTGGAGCACACACGGGCGAGCTGGCTTCCATCCGGACACGGTCTTCTGTTCGACGCTTACGAGGCCAATCACCCGCCCCGCACATACTGGCTGGATTTGGAGAGCGGCAAAACGCGACCCGTAACCCCCGAAGGCACTGTTGGACTCGTAGTATCACCCGACAGCAAATTCGTTCTGGCCAGAGACCCGGAGAGAAAGCGCTGGTTGTATCCCCTCGAAGGCGGCGATCGCCAACCGTTTACTGCCACGCTCGCTCCAAGTGACAATGTCATCAAATGGGAGAAAGATGGCAACAGCCTTCTCGTGATGCGAGGGGGAGTTCCGGCGAAAGTTCTACGCGTATATCTTGGGTCCTCGAAAGTCGAGGAATTGAAGACCTTCTCCGCGTCTGATCCGGCAGGCGTTGTTACTGTGGGAGGCGCTCGCTTCAGTTCCGATCGCAAATCCTATGCGTATGACTATTTTCGAGTCCTTTCTGACCTGTACGTCGTGGATGGCCTGAAATAGAAAGAATGTTATGCGCCTAAGATCCAACTAGCGCTCCCGGCCTATCTTCGCTCCTTTCGTCTGAGGTGGTTCTGCTGGAGAGACCTCACCAACGAGTGAACACGATCATTGTTGACGGTTAGTCGGCCAAGCGGAAGTTATCCAGAAACGCTAGTGCTGTATCGGACGCGCCCCGCCCGACTCCCGAAATCTACCTGCCACTTTCTACGGGGCGCGTCCGATACAGCTGTTTGGAGGAAGGCGCCGGCGAGGAAGCATTTATGCAAATTCAATGGGGTTGCGGTGATGAGAAAGACTTGGGGAATGGGTGATGGAGCGAATCGGAGCGCGGACCGGGCTGGTTCGATTGTAGTTTGCGAGCGAAAGCTCGAAGCCAGGAGCTTGGTATGAGGCAACCAGGGCGCACCTCGGCTGCAGGTGATGGGAAGCACCGAGGGAGCGAGATTGTGATTGGAGTTTCATGCAGCGGCTCCGGCGCGAAAAGGTGGAGAACGGAGTTGGAGCTGGGCGGCGGTAAGTCTCTCGATGACCACCATGGGGCGGCCACATTGGGGACAGAGCCAAAGCCGGGGCAGCTCCTTGGCTGGCGAGGCTTCTGGTTCGGATTGCGACGGTTGTTCTCCGCCGAGTAGTCGATAGCAAAGCGGCAGGAGAGAGGCACGCCGGCGGTTGGTGAGCAAGCCGAAGTGGCGGATGCGGACGAAGCCTTTGGGCAGCCAGCGCGCGATGGCCCGCAGCAGGGTGAGGTGTTGCCAGGTGATCCACCGGCGGATGCGTTCGATGAAGGCGCGTCTTGCGGGCGTGAACCAGATCGGCCACCTCAAGCGGCGGCCGGTTCATCTACGGGTTCTGCGGTGACTTATCTTTCAGCTTGAGCGAGTCCAGGGGACTGGCGGTAGCGTGGACTTGTGGTCGCGAGAGATGAAGATAGATCGTGGTTTCTTTCAGATCGTGATGTCCCAGGAGCAGTTGAATGGTGCGTAGGTCAGCGCCGTTTTCCAGTAAGTGAGTAGCGAAACAGTGGCGCAGCGTGTGGGGATGAACCCTGTTCTGCAGGCCCGCCCGCTGGGCAGCAACGTTGGCAGGGATACCACACGGCTTGGGGAGTGAATGGATGATTGGAGGTGTGCCGGGATCCGCCCGGGAACAACCATTTCGTGGGTTTGCGCTTCAGCCCACGCCAGTAGTCCGCGCAAGGCTTCCAGCAGCGTGGGACTGAGCATAACATCCCTGTCCTGACGACCTTTCCCGCCGCGGATGTGGATGACCATCCGTTTCCGGGCCCAGGCTGGGCAGGGGTCGCGTCTTCTTCGGATACGGCGTATCGGCCACGCTCCAAGCTTTCTTGATCGTCTGCGTGTAGAAGAACCGCAGAGCCGCAAACCTTTGCGTCACAGTGGACGCGGCTAGCTTTCTCTCGCGGGACAGGTACGCTTGGTACTCGCGGATGTGCTCAGGAGTGAACTGATCCGGAGGGCGCCGAAAGTGCCGCGCAAAATCCTCGATCGCTTGGATGTAGCAGTCGATGGTAGTCTGAGCGTAATTACGACGCTCGAGTTCTTCGAGCATCATTTTGCGAAGGTGGGTCATAGGTGTTCTCTCACCGGCTCACTGCCGACACCGAGCACGCGAAAGCGTCTGCCCCTAAGGCTTCGTTCAAACGGGATTCGCGGACCTTTGGCCTCGGGCGCATTTAGTGGAGTTGCACGCCCCCAAGCCGACTTCCAAACCCGGGCAAAGTTCGCCTCCAGACCGCCAGAGCCAAGCAGGCATCCAGGCGGCGTCCTCCTTGATCGAGCAGAACCTGACTCGGGAGCACGGCGACAAGGTCAGACACTATCGCCAAACTGGCCCACGCAATATTTCTCTTGACAAGAATGAATGCAATGCAGTAAGTTAACACTGTTAACTAAACATCGTTAACTAAGGGACCCACGTTATGGGAGTCAAGGAAAGACGGGAGCGCGAGAGGTCGGAGACCCGCGACAAGATTCTGGACGCGGCGCGCGAGCTGTTCGTCACGGAGGGGTATGAGGGAGTGTCGATGCGCCGGGTCGCGGAGAAAATTGAGTACTCGCCGACGGCGATCTACGTTTATTTTGCCGACAAGAACGAACTCTTCCACGAGCTGTGCCGACAAGATTTCGCGCGCTTGCAGGAAGTCATGCAGAGCGCGGAGATGCCAGCGGACCCGGTCGAGCGATTGCGGCAGATTGGGAGGAGCTACATCCAGTTTGGCATGCGCTTTCCCAACCACTATGTGTTCATGTTCATGACGCCGCATCTTCCCCAAGAGCCGGATGAAGAGGATCGCGAGATCATGGGCAATCCCGAGGAGGACGCCTACGCCATGCTGAAGTGGGCGGTACAGGAGACGATCAATGCGAGATGCTTTCGCGACGAGGTGCAGGACGCGGAGCTGGTGTCGCAGACGCTGTGGGCGTCGGTGCACGGCGTGATTTCACTGAACATTGCCAAGGGCAAGGATCCGTGGGTGGAATGGCGTCCGCTGGAGGATCGTTCGGAGATGATGCTGGATATCACGCTGCGCGGGCTGTTGCGTCCTGGTAAGGGAGGGAAATAACCGTGCCTCCTCTGGCGCAACGGAATCTGTTTCACGACAAATTACGGCTGACAGTCACGCTGACGGGGATTGTATTTTCCGTGGTGCTCATCGTGGTGCAACTGGGATTGTTCTTTGGGTTCACCACGGCTACTTCCAACCTGATCGATCACTCAGGCGCGGATTTGTGGATCACGTCAAAGAACGTCCCTTACGTGGAGCAGGGAGTCGCTTTCAGCGAGCGCAAGTTGAATCAGGTGCGCGCGGTACCCGGAGTCGCGGACGCGCAGAAGATTATCGCGCACTGGACGCAGTGGAAACGGCACGATGGCGGGGAGGATTCAGTGCAGATTGTCGGCATCAACGTGGACGACAGTCTGGAACGGCCGTGGAATCTGGTGGAGGGACGTGTCGAGGATCTGAAATCTCCGGACGCAATCATTCTGGACGAGCTCTACAAATCGAAGCTGGGCGTAACGCGTGTGGGCGAGGTCTTCGAGATAGGTGGGCATCGCGCGCGTGTCGTGGGCTTTACGCGCGGGATTCGTTCGTTCACGACTTCTCCCTACGTGTTCACGACCTTCAAGAACGCGCAGAACTATACAGGGACGCGAGAAGATCAGACTATGTTCATTCTGGTGAAAATGGCGACGGGAGCGAGTCTAGAGCAGGTGCGTCGCGGACTGCTGGATCACATTAAAGACGTAGAGGTCTTTACTACCGCTGAGTTCAGCCACATGACGACCTTCTACTGGATGTTTACCACGGGCGCAGGGGTGGCAGTGCTGATCGCGGCAGTGCTGGGGCTGGTGGTGGGATTCGTGGTCGTCGCTCAGACGATTTATGCCACAACCATGGATCACATCCGCGAATACGGAACGCTGAAGGCGATGGGCGCGCCGAACAGCTACGTCTACAAAGTCATCATGAAGCAGGCGGCAATCAGCGCGGTGATCGGATATGCGCTGGGGATGATCGTCAGCGCGTTTGTGGTGCATGCCAGCCAGGCCGGCGGGGCGGCGATCCTGATGCCTCCGAGCATGGCGGTCGGAATGTTTTTTGTCACGCTGCTCATGTGCGTGGGCGCGGCCCTGGTTTCGATCAACAAGGTTACGCGAATCGATCCGGCGATGGTGTTCAAGGGGTGAGTTCGTGGCGCAAGCGGAGAGTTACAGATTTCTCGCTTCGTTCGGATGAGCGGGGCTTTTGAAAGGGAGATAGACATATGCAAGCCGCAATTGCAGTTCGCAGTCTTACGAAAAACTACGTGGAGGGGGGCGCGGGGACGCTCGCGCTTCGTGGCATTGATCTTGACGCACATGCGGGTGAACTGCTGATGCTGATGGGCCCTTCGGGCAGCGGAAAGACCACGCTGCTTTCCATCATGGGCTGCATCTTGACCGCGACGTCCGGCAGCGTGCGGATTGCCGGAACCGAAATCACGAGCCTGCGGGAGAAAGAATTGCCTGCGATTCGCT
>Ga0210399_10004388_pt1 | contig 10968 bp, 10 predicted proteins | sample IncBWC14MmetaG_FD_150865 | JGI IMG/M metagenome (GOLD analysis project Ga0210399, IMG submission 150865) | Forest soil microbial communities from Barre Woods Harvard Forest LTER site, Petersham, Massachusetts, United States - Inc-BW-C-14-M | ecosystem: Environmental > Terrestrial > Soil >...
CCAGAGTGGGCGGGCTGGATCCGCCGGCTCCGGCGGCCGCGATGGCAGTGATTTTCGACAGCTTGTCGTACGCATCTGCAAGCGCGGTGAAATCCGCGTTTCTCGCGTTCTGCATGCCGGTGGCTTGGCCTGAGTTGATGGTGATCTTGGTGGTACCACCCCCGGTCGAAATGGCAAACCCCGAGTCGCCGACCTGGTCGCCCGCATTGATCAAGTCGTGAAACACCTTGGACAGACCTGCAATTCCGGCCGCATCGGTCAGCGTGCCCACCGCGGTTTGCAGTGCGCCGATCGCAGTCTGGGCGGCGGCCGTATGGTCTCCGGAAAACAAGTTGTTGAGGAACTCGGTGGTGTCGATGGCGGAATTCGCGACATCCTGCACCGCGGCCACCAAGTCCTTCTGCGCCTGCGTGACCTCGGCCGCGAAGCTTGGACCATTCGCATTCGCTTCCTCCTCCGGAGTCGTGGCGCGGTCGATGCACACGGTCACTTTCGCTCCCGGCTTGCTGAAAATTTCCTGGCTGATGAGGTAGAAGGCGGCATCGGTACCCGGCGCCTTGCCGAGCGGATAGAAGATCTTCGTAAGGTCGAGCGGGGCAGTGCCCGCATAGGCGGCGTCGATCTGAGCGGGGCCCTTGCAACCGCTGCCGCCAGGGTCGTGGGTGAGCGAGCGATCGATGGTGGTGCGCAAGCTCATGGACCTCGCGATCGCGAAGGTCCGCGCCGGGTCGGGCGGCAGCGGTGCGGTCAGCCGTCCGCGCACCCAGTAGTTGGCAATGTTGCTGACCGAGGTTTGCGCCGAATCGCCACAATCAGCCTGCAGCGAGACAATACCGCTGCGGGTTAGGCCGAGCGTTGCGTCGTTGCTGGCGGCCGGGTCCGTGGCATCGAAATCGCGAAACGATCGCCACGTCGATCCGTCCCAGAATTCCCAGCGAAAAGTGACCGCCTTGCTGCCGTTGATGGCGAGGTCGAAGCGTATCTCAACGGTCGATTTACCCTTGAAGGCAAGCAGTGTGTGTTGCGCGAGGTAGAGCACGTGCTCCACCGGTGTCGGCGCCTGGAAAAGCGTGAAGCGGCGTGCCCCGGCGAGATCGGCCGAGTGATCGATGAAACCATCCTGATCCGGCCAGAGGGAGACCACTTGGATCAATTGCGCCGCGGTCATCGCAATGTCGTTCTCGGTCTCGAAAACCGTCGGGCGGGTAACGCCCGGAGCGCTGGCGCCGGCACGCGTACCGGCGGGAATATGACCATCAACGGTCATCGGCAGCGGCTGAAACACCAGCGGCGCCCGCGCCGGTTGCGCCGGGATCAGGCTGATTCCCAACATCTGCAGGAAGGCCAGCTTGTCGAGGTCCGGCGCTTGGTCGAGGCGTTGCGTCACCGTGGAGGAGAACCGCGCCAGGATCTGCCGCAATGCCGCGGCCGAACCCAAGGGTACGGGCGGCAGTTCGGGTGTGAATGCCGGCTGACGTGCCGTCAGCTCGGCGTAGAAATCCTCCGCCGCACGTGCATCCAGAATGGGTGTCCCGTTGCCGCTCATGGCGTGTTGCCCTGGGTCAGATAGAACGGATAGACCAGGTTGTAGAAGACGTTGGTCAAACGCACGCGGTAGCGGATGTCGATCGACAGGCAGCCGATGGCGGGCTGCGGCGTGACTGTGACGGTGACCTGATCAATGCGCGGTTCCCACTCGATCAGCGCCTTTTGCACGTTGTACTGCGCCAGCGCCGTTGTCGTCGTGTTCATCGGCGCGAACAGCAGCGTTTTGAGCCCGGCTCCGAAATCTGGGCGCATCACCCGTTCACCGGGCGCGGTCATGAGAATGATGCGGATCGCTTGCTCGATGTCGGTCGCATAGGCAGCCGTGGCGAGATCGCCCGCGGCCGATGCCGCCACGGGGAATCCCCACCCGACCCCGAGAAATGCATTGCCTGCTGCTGCTCCGGACATGATGCTAAACCGGGTTGATGAGGACTGTGGCGCCGACGATGGTGCAGTTGCCGGTGGCCGTCATCGTGATCTCCGGAGCGGTGAGATTGAGAGCCGTCGTGGCCCCCAGATTCACCGTGGCGCCGGCGATCACGACTCCGGCCGCGGTCACCGCGATCGTCGCGCCACCCACGACAATTTCCACACCGGTCGCCGACAGCATCACCGTCCCGGCGTCGGTCATGGTGATGCTCTGGCCGGCCAGCGGCGACATTAACTGGATCATGGGAGGCGCTTCGATCATCAGCAACTCGTTGCCGGTGAGCGTGCGAATCATGTAGCTGGTGCGGACCGGGCTGTCGGGGACTGGAAGATTGGGCGGCGGCGGCGCGAAACCGTTCCACAGGGAGCCGATGACATAGGGCACGTTGACGTCGCCGTGTTCGAAGGCCACCAGCACCTCGTCACCGATCTGAGGAAGCATGGCGACGCCCGACACGATGCCGCTCATCGGCGTGGCGATGCGGGCCCAGGGACTGAGATCGAGATCGTCGATAAAGGGAAGCTGGACCTGCACGCGGCCTAGCTGCATCAGATCCATCAGGTTGATGACGCGGCCGGTGACCACGCCATAGAAGCGTTTCGGCTCCTTCTCATCGTCGTCCTCCGGCGGCGCAGACAGCCAGTCGACGCTCGCGCTGGTCATGGCAGAATCTCCTTCCTGACTTTGAATTTCGTGCGATAGCCATCGCCATCGATCGTGTGTGTTGCGTTGGTGACCCGGTAACTGCCGCTGAAATCCGGGCCGATGCCGTTGAATTGCACCACGGAATTCGCCAGGATTGCTGGATTGCCGACTGCGCTCGCTACCGCGGTCAGCCGGTTGTTGAGCGTGTCGCGCAACTTGCGCGTGATGAAAAGCGCGCTATTGATGATGTCGGGCGGGCTGCTGATCGGCCGATTGATCACGCTGACGATGGGACCGATGAGCGATTTCAGGTAGGCCGCGCTCGCGCCGGGAATGACGTTGATGGCGAGGCTCTGCGTGTCAAGGTTCCACGACGCCGTGACCATGAAGCTCAGCGGTATCTCCCGCAAGGTGAATTTAACGCCCACGCCGAACACCGAACCGACGGTGCTGATCTTCGGGGCAAAGCTCAGCAGCGACTCTCCCCAGCTCAGAGTGACGCTGGGTGTGTATTCCTTCATGAAGCGCGACAGATACAAGGTATCGCCGTCGACCCAGAAATCAGCGTCGTAGGTTCGCGCAATTTCCTTGAGAAGCTCCAAATCGGTCTGAGCTTTCTGCTTCCTACCGCTGCCGTTGAAGATGTAACCGACCACGGCGATCGCGATCGATGCCGCTGCGATCGTCGGATCGATGAGGGGCAGCAACAGATTCTCCGCGCTGAGGATCGCCGCGATCAGCACATCGGGCAGCGGCCCGAAGCCGCGTCCGTAGCTGCCCTGAGCCAGGCGATTGAGATAATTGTGCGCGACGATGGTCATCATCGGCATCCCATCCGACGGCAAGCTGACGTAGATGCCGGTGATCTCTCCCTTGAAGACCTCGCGGAGTGATGCGTCCGCGTAGCCGATCGACAGCTCGATCTTGTTGCCCATGTCGAACAGGCCGGTGCCGTTGAAATTTGGCGTCTGTATAGGGCCGATCTTCACATTGGTCGGAAAAGGTAAAAATCCCAGACCGTTGATGTGACTCTGCAGCCAGGTGAGGCCCGGATTTGCCACCGCCACTTCGATCCGATCCGCCGCGTTGATGCCGCTGTCGAACGTTATGCCGGTGATGGAGGCCTTCAGCGACTTCGGAATCGATGTGCCGTTGATGCTGATCGCGTAGTCCGGCACGAATTGCAGGGAGGTCGCTGTGCTTTGGGCGAAGGCGGGCATCTACTGGACCACCTTGCCGGTTTCAGGGTCCTGGTACGGCAGCTGTGGAATGAGTAGCTGCCGGCCGATCGACAGATCGATTGCATCGTCGATGCCGTTCTCCATGCCGATCGGCCGCCATACTGCGGGATTGCCGTAGAGCGTAGCGGCGATTTTGGAAAGCGTATCGCCCTGCGCGACCGTGTAGCTTTTGCTGTAATCGGCCGTCTGACGCTTTATCTCCTTCGGCTCCGTATTGGCATTGTTGTAGCCGCTGAATACCACCTGAAGCCGGGCGCGCACCGGTGTCCCATCCGCCACGAACATGACGAATTTCTGCGACACGCGTGTCAACACGCACGTAAACGATAATGAGGACCAGGTAAACACGATGATCGGCGGGCCATGGGTTGTGTCATCGATGGCCATCAGATCGACGATCTGCTGGGTAAGCGCGCGCACGTCGCTGCCGGCCGTTGCGATGGTCTTGCCGTTGATCCGGACGGTCTCGTTGGTGTCGAGGAATAACTCCATCTCCAAGGTCGGCACGTTGCCGTTGACGAACTGCAGCAAGGGCTGGCTTAGCCCTGGAACCGCCGCCTTCGCGTAGTTGATGTCCTGGCTCACCGTATAATCGGTGGGGTTGAACATCACCGGAATGCTTTCATGGGTGATGGTGTTGGCGATGACGGCCTTTTCCAGGGCTGGCATCGTTCAGCGCCTCCCCAACCGCTCGCGCTGCGCGGCAAGCCGATGGTCGATTTCCAAAATCACCTGATCCGCTACTCGCCTTACCTCGGGGGCGGCCAGTGTGATCGGCTTCGCTTCCGCCGAAGGAATGCACCGCGATCCCCATGGCTGCTCGCGCACGGGCTGTTGAGATGGATGGCTGCTCGCCGCCATAGTGACAGCGGTGTCCCGCGTCGGCGAACGAGGCAGGATGCGCTCCACCGCGCCCAAGCGCGGTAACCGATCACGGGATGTCGCGCGAGAGTGGACTGGTGGTTCCGCTCGTGAGGCAACCGTCGGGACCCTCGTGCTGCGCGAGAGCAACCGCTGAAACAGCGCGGCGGCCTGCGCCTCGCCGAATCCATCGGCGTTCCTCAGCGGCCCCGGCAGCGTCGTCGACACTGCGGTGAACACGCCGATTCGCGGCCCGGCGTGGAAATGGCCGACGTTGCCCGCGGGCCGCGAAGCGAGAGCGCGATCCGCGCGCGATATGCTGACCGCCTCGGCCCGATGACGCCGCGCAAGCCGCGCGGCAAAGGCCGCAACGGCAGCGACCGTGGGAGGCACGCGTGCCGCCGGCACTTCCTGCGGTGGAATGATCCCCATATGCATGGCCATGACCGCGTTAATTCCCTTCGCTGATGCGGCGGTTGAGATTGGAAATCTCCGCAACCCAGCGCCGCCGGTCCCGATGCTCCATCCGCATCATTTCGGTCTCGCTCCAATGAAAGTGAAAGGCGACAAAGGCTATCTCCTCGTGGAGCTCATCGAGGGGATAGCCCACTATCCCCCCATGCGCGCATCCTCCGGAACGAACTCGTGGCGACAGGACGGACAGATCGCCTGGGGCAAGCCATCGTCGAGGCTGTTGACCCGGTTGTAGAGTTTCTGCAGATAAGCGAGATCCGTTGCGTACAGATCCTCTATGACCTTGGTGTTGACTTGTTCGACGCCGTCCAATCGAGTCACCAGGCGGGCCAGCAGAATGACGATCAAATAGGATGGGTTCTTCACCACTCGCGGATCTTTGAGCGGCAGAATTTCGTCGGCGGCGGTCGCACGACGCATCACGCCCTCGCGATGCAGTGTCCCGGCCGCGTCGAGATAGCCGCACGGAAGGGTGAACTCGAATTCAGTCTGCAACATGCAAGCCTCCGTCGTTACTGAACGCGCTGCAACGTGGTGCAGGCGATTTCATAGCTGTCAAAAGCGATCTTGTTGTCTTCGGCATTAAGGTCGGGACCCTCGCACTTGGTCGGCCACGCCTGCGTGAAATCCCACCGCGCGACCTGATTGCTGGCGCGGTCCAGCAAGAGGATCGAGCCGTTCTTACGCTGAATCGCGCCCTGAACCACGCTCAAATGCCAGTGGTAGAGCTCGAGGTCATCAGTCATCCCGCGCTTCAACATCAGGTTTGCGTATTTCACTCGACCGGGCAGCTTCATCGACGAGAGGCTCCCGCCCTCGTTGTATTCGATGATCTCCACCGACGAGGTAAAGCCGCTGCATTCGTGAAATGCACCTCGGGTGATGCCGTCGAGCTCCACTAGGAAGTTAAAATTTGCATAAGGCTCATTGATGATCCCGTTCGCCATGTTGATGCCCTTCCACTACGCTTGGGTAACGCTCGATCCGCCTTGCCAGATGCCGATCCGCAGAATGATGAACTCCGCCGGATAGGCAGGCTGGACTCCCACTTCGACGAACAGTTGTCCGAGCGCCCGCGTTGCCGGTGGATTGAGCGCGGCATCGATTCTTACGTAGAAGTCGATGATGCCGCCGTCGCCCTGTACGCGAGTGAGGAACTCGGTGATGGTTCGCTTGAGCTTGCCCCACAGCATTGCGTTATTCGGTTCGAATATCGCCCAGCGAATGCCCTGCTCGATGGATTGCTCTAGATAGATGAAGAGCCGGCGCACATTCACATACTGCCAATCGGAGTCCGTGGACGTCGTGCGCGCGCCCCACACGAGTGGCTGCGACTGCTCGGGAAAAACGCGCAGTATGTCGATGCCGAGCAGGTTGAGCGGGCCTTGGTCGGCATTGGTCAGCAGCGATTGCAGGCCGAGCGCCCCGGCCACGGGAACGTTCGCCGGCGCTTTGTACACGCCCCTTACCTGATCGGTATGCGCGTAGATGCCCATCACATGGCCCGAGGGCGGCCAGTATTCGAGCATACCGGTTAGCGGATTGACGACCTGAATCCAGGGAAAATAGAGCGCGGCAAAGCCGTCTGGCGTGCGCACCAGGCCGTACTGGGTGAGCAGGTTGGGAAACCCGACGGCAGTGTCGGGGACGCCGTCTAAAATGGCAAAGCGGTTGAACAGCGTCTCGCAATGCGTGACCAGCGCCTGCTGCACATTGGAATCGGTCACCCCGGGAATCGCGACAATGCTGAGGTCCTGCAGCGGCTTGAGCGCGTCGAGGTATTTGTTGGGATGTGTGGTGAGATCGATCAGGGCCGCGGCCCGGTCGTCATCCACGCCGCCGGCAAGATTGTAGACGGCGTCGGCTGGGCGCGGGTCGGGCAGCGCGCCTGTCGGCGGGGACGCTGGTAGCGACAAGGTGATCAATTGCGATTTGACCACCTTTTGCCAGTATCCCGGATGATTCGGATTCATCGAAAGCTGAGGCCACGTTTCGGATTTTGCCGCGGTCACCACGAGGTCAAATTCGAGCGAGGCGATTTGCGGAAATGATGGACCTGCCATGGAGTAGATATTCGTCAGAGCTGTCGACAGCGTGATCGTGTTCCCACCCGACGAGGCCACGGTGACGTTCTCCGTCGTCCCGCCGAGAGTCACGCTGATGAGCGCGCCGGCAGGCAGGGCTTGGCTCAGCACGAGACCGTTCGGAACGATCACCCGAAAGGTAAGCTGGCCCGCAACGAGATCAGCGGTGCGCGCGGTGCCGCCGACCAGACCCGGGGCGCCGGGAACCGGCGCGAGCAGGCGAACGATGGTGGTGCCCTGCGTCGATGAGATGACGGCGGTCACTGGCGGGCCGCCATTGGAAAGCTCAATGCGATCGCCGGCCACGAACCCTGCGTTGCTGGTGAGCGTCAAGAGGGTCGCGGTAGCGTCGAATGCGACGATTTTGCTGGTTGCACTCGCCACGACCAGCGTTGTGGCCGTGGTGTTCGCGGTGAAGCCGCTGGTGTAGGTGCCCGCACCGGTGGTTCCGTTCAGCGTGAAGATGTTTGGCGTAGCGGGGTTGGGTACCGTGATAGTGTAGGTGCCCGCGGCGACGCCGGTGAAGGTCGTCGACGCCCCGGTGATGGTGATGATCTGGCCGGTCGAGAAAATGTTGCCGGCTGCCGTTGTGACCTGCACCGGCGTCGTAGGGGTCATCGCCATAATGTTCCACGAGCCCGCCGCCTTTAGCATCGCTGTAAGACGGCTGCTGTCGATCACTTGTGCCGTGATCGAGTTGCCGATAATGCCTTCGGCGATCGCTGTGGCGACCAAGTCGATTTGCGGGGCGAACTGCCGCGTGAGGAGATTGGCAAACGCCATTACGCCCGTGCCGGCCCGCACGATGTAGCAGTTCGTTCCCTGATTCAGGAAAAATCCATAGACCGCGGGCGCCAGATAACCGGAGGGGGGCTGGGCGATGAATCCGCCAAAGACATTCTTGAATTCGTCCCAGCTCGTCAACTGCACGGGCAGGTTGATCGGCCCACTCAATGCCGTGCCGATAAAGGCGCCGGTGCTGGTGCTGACGCCTTGAATGGGGGCGCCGGGTGTGAATTCCTGCGTGTAGATACCTGGATAACTGACCTGAACTGCCATACTCGACCTCTCAGGGAAACTGCAGGTTGTATTCGCCCGTCGGCGACGGAACGGTGATGCTGCGCGCCGGCGTCGGCGGATGGTTTGCGGCGACAAAACGCAACTGGTAGCTCCCCGGCCGGAGCTGATTGAAGATGAACCGGCCTTGCGCGTCGGTGGTCGTGTTGCCAAGTTCGCTGCCCGCGGCATCGTCGATGGCAACCCATGCCCCGACCACCTCGGCCGGAGGCGAGACACTGGCGTCGGTGACTGTGCCGCCGATCTCGGCCCACATCTCCACGCCCCTGGCACCGCTCGAGAGGCGGTATTCGGTAATGCGCGTCGTCACCATGGGGCCAGTGACAATCATCGGCTGCAACACCGGAAGCGTGACGCCGAGCAGGACCGCTGGGCGCCACGGATGATGATGGCCCGGCATGGTTCCCCAAAACTCCGCGTGCTTGCCGAAACCTTGGGCCGGCAAGATCGTCGTCGGCAGCTCGGCATTTTCAATCAACGCCGGAAATCCGATGGGCAACGGCAGAGGGAAATAGATTTTATTCGGCGTGAGCGGATCCGCATCCATCAATGCGGAGGTAACTCCCCACAGCAACTCATGCTCCACGATCGAGGGTTCGACGGCGGGCGTGGGGACCGCCGGATCCCAGGCGGTGATGAGGTACTGAACATCGACGTAACGCGGCAGCGGTGTCTCGGTGACGACTCCCAGGTTGACGTCGCGTGTCCTGCCGCACGAACGAAGCATTCGGTTCTCGCGCATCTCGACCATGTACACGTTCAATGCGACCTGTCCCAACGTTGAAACATACGTGCGCCAGTCATCGTCGGGCGGCTGGAACCGCACCTGTAGGGGGCTCGCGATCCCCGGGACTTGCGTGATGAATAGTTGGCGCAACATGTTGTCGATGTAGTCGAGCAAAGGGTCCTCATCCGATTTCCAGTGTCATTATGTGAGTAGAAAAATCAGTCCCACACTCGATTCCACAAGTCGCGCGCCTGGCGCTCCTTGGCTTCAATGCTTTCCTTCACTTGATCTTTCACTTCGACCAGCTTGTCCTTCACTTCGGTCTTGATTTCAGTGACCACTGCCTTGGCCTCGGCAACCTTTTCCTGGGCCTCCGCTTTCAGTGCCGGGATATCCTTGTCGATCACCTCAGCGGCCTTCTGGTGTGCGGCCCACGCGAGGTCGCCGCCGGCGCCGCCGACCTTCGCCAAGAGCGTGTTTTCCCCGGGCTTCGCGGCGTGCTCAAGCGCCTGGTCCCAGCTTTTGCCAGCGATGTGGTCTGTCAGGGCCGAGGAGATCATTGCCCAACCCTGTACCGGTGCGGTGTAGTCTCCGGCCTTTGCGGCGTCGGACTGGCCAAGGTCATAAAATCCTTGGCCGCTCGCGTTTCCAGCCTTCCCCAGAGTCGAGTCCTCTCCCTTCTTCAGAGTCTTGTCGAGTGCCTTGGCCGAACCCTCGCCCGAACCGAGATTGCCCGCGAAATCGGCGGCCATCCCAAAGGGCTGGAAGATCATCCCAAGCTTGCCTCTCGTCGCGTCGTCGCCCATCTTATCGACGCCCTTCGAGTCGCCGCCAATCGCCTTCCCGATGTCCCAGTAGGCGCGAAGGCCGGCCCCGAGCGTCTGCGAGAACATCCGCGAGGGTGTGAGCTCGGCGGCGAAGTCGGCACCGGTACGCAGGCTCGCCTTCTGGTCCTTGGCGGTCGCGTTGAGATCGCCCCGCTTGAGATGATCGTCCACCGCGTCGGTCACGTTGGCGCCGGCATTGATGGCCTGGTCGATCCCCTTGCCGGGCACGAGAAATCCCCCGAGCGTCTCGCCCGCCGTCGACAACCCAGCTTCGATCGGGTCCTGCCCATCCTTGCGTTTCGCCTGGTAGTTGGCGACGGTGCCGGCGACGATGTTCGTGTTGTCTTGATACGTTTTGACAGCGCGCAGCGCCGCCAGTGGCGTGCTCATCTTGGCCTGCTTGGCGGCATCGTAGCTATCGTAGGCTCGCACCAAGGCGGCGCCTTCATTGGCGACCTGTGTGGCCGCATGAAGAATGCCGCCGCCGCTCGGCTTTCCCTCGGCCTGCTCAGGTGTCGCAGGCTTTTCGTTCGGCGTCTGAGTCGGCGCCTTTCCCTGCAGTTCGGTGGCAGGCACCGGCGCGGCATGATCGGCTGGCACCGCTGTGGCGTGATCGGCTGGCACCGCTGTGGCGTGATCGCCCGGCACTGCTGCGGCGTGATCGCCCGGCGCCGCTGCGGCATGATCGGCCGGCGCCGCTGCGGCATGATTGGCCGGCGCCGCTGCGGCATGATCGGCCGGAGTGGGCGCGCCCGATGCACCGGGGCCGCTAACCGCCGCGCGCCGCTTGCGAGCAGTATCGAGAGCATAGTAAGTCTGGCGCAGACTCGGCAGGAAGATATCCTGAATAATGTCAATGCGGCCGCCTTTCTCCGCTTTTTTCTTCAACGCCTCCGTGCGTTTGTTATCCGAGTAGGGACCCTCGTAAGTTTTGATGTCGGCGACGTCCTTCTTCACGGACACCGTCTTGTCATAGGCATATTGATTCTCGTTGTACATAGGGCCAGACGGAGTCTTGGTCACAGCCTTGTATTGCGCACCGGGCTGCACATGC
>Ga0210399_10004389_pt1 | contig 10967 bp, 8 predicted proteins | sample IncBWC14MmetaG_FD_150865 | JGI IMG/M metagenome (GOLD analysis project Ga0210399, IMG submission 150865) | Forest soil microbial communities from Barre Woods Harvard Forest LTER site, Petersham, Massachusetts, United States - Inc-BW-C-14-M | ecosystem: Environmental > Terrestrial > Soil >...
CGTGCAGGGCATCCAGCATGGCAAGGAATTATTCACCAAGCTGGAATGCTGGAAGTGCCACGGTCCAGAAGGCCGTGGAGATGGCCCCTCGGCTTCAACTCTTACCGACAGCAATGACCAGCCCATCCGCCCCTACAATTTCGCGGCGGGCTCGCGGTTCAAGTGCGGCACCTCGAACCACGACCTCTACAAGATTTTCATGACCGGATTGGATGGCACACCCATGCCATCCTTTGCTGACGTCATCAAGCCGGAAGATGCCTGGGATCTGGTGCACTATTTGCGGACCCTACAGGTCAGCCACAAGAGCCCCGAGCTGGCACTCTGGGAAGGCACCAAAGAAGGCGCCGAGATCGTTCGAGCCCAGAAAATACACGGGACTCCGACGGGTTCCGGCGTCAATCAATAACCGGGAACCTAGACCAGGAATTGCAGGAGGAAAACACGAATGCGAATGCGAAATGTCTTTATGGCGGGTATGGTCATCCTTTCCGTTTCGATGATGACCCCTGCCCGGCCGAGCGGTGGGACCGTCAGCGGCAAAATCACCTACCAGGGCACGCCAGCCAAGCAGAAGCCCATCGACATGTCCAAGGAGCCGAGTTGTGCGAAACAGTATACGACTCCTCCCACGACAGAAACGGTCGTAACCGGTCCGAACAATGCGCTCGAGAACGTCGTGGTTTATATTTCCTTAGGGGCACCGGATGAGGCTGCTCCTTCCAAGGCGGCGGTATTCACGCAGAAGGGCTGCCGCTACTTGCCTCATGTTCTCGCATTCCAGGTGAACCAGGTCTTGAATGTGCTGAATGAAGATCAGACCTCCCACAACATCCATCCGCTAGCCAAGACGAATCGCGAGTGGAACAAATCGCAGCCCCCGGGATCACCTCCCATCGTCGACAAGTACGACAAGGCGGAGATGATTGCCGTGAAGTGCAATATCCACCCCTGGATGCATGGCACGTTCGCGGTGTTGAAGAATTCTCATTACGCGATTTCTGGCGAGGATGGGAGCTTTTCACTGCCCGACCTGCCGCCGGGAAAATACACCGTCACGGCGTTCCACGAGTCTTACGGTGATCAATCGCAGGAAGTGACGATTTCCGGAAGCGAAACGAAAACCGTGAGTTTTACGTTCAAGGCCAAGCCCTATTAGTCGGCGGTGTTCTGCGCTTTGGAATAAGGAAAGCGAACTCTCTCGGTCAAAAACTCGGATAGGGTGAGCGGCGTCCTAGAGGTGTTATGGGAAAACTTTTTGGAGTCATTCTCACGATCATTGCGCTGGCTTCGGCATACCCCATCGTGACGCACATGTATGTACAGCCCGTGGACATCTCCACCCACGGACACGCCATCGATGAGCAACTCGCTGACACCATGGCGGAAGCCGGGTTGTCGTTCGTACTGGCCCAGCTTTTGTTGGCCTTTTGTGTTTGGAAGTTTTCCAACCGCAAGGAAGGCGCCAAGGTGTTCCACTTGCCGGGCGGCGCGAAGTTGATGGTCGTCGCCGCGTTTATTCTCGTGGGCACGGAAGTTCTGGCCTTAGGGGTGTTCGGACAAAAAGCCTGGGCGGCCGTTTATTTCACGCCGCCCAACCCGGACGCTCTGCAGGTTCAGGCCCAGGCCGGGCAGTTTGCTTTTTATTTTCGATATCCCGGTCCGGACGGAAAGTTTGGTGCACTTCATCCCGACAAAATTGACGAAGGAAATCAGAATTATTTCGGGTTGGATCCCGCAAACGACGTGGAGGCGAGAGACGATGTGGTTACGGCGGAACTGGCCATTCCGGTGAATCGGGAGATTCATCTTCTGATGCATTCAAAGGACGTCGGCCATTCCTTCTATGTCCGCGAACTCAGGATTCAACAGGATTTTGTGCCGGGTCTGGATCTCTCGCTTCATTTCACAGCCACTCAAGCGGGACATTTCGAGATTCTTTGCACGCAACTCTGCGGGCTCGGTCATTACAACATGAAGGCCTACCTCAGCGTTTTATCTCAAGAGGATTTCGACAAGTGGATGAAACAGAAAGTGTCGGAGCAATAGCTCCGGCAAGCCGGCTGAAGTTTTTGACGGTTCGATCGCTACTCAAGTTTCGACGGAACGAGGTGAACATTTGGAAGAAGCCCTGAAATCGCAGGCTCACGTGCACGCCCCGGCGGAAGGCTTTCTTTGGAAGTATGTGTTCAGCCTCGACCACAAAGTGATCGCCAAACAGTACTATGCGCTGGCTCTGCTATCCGTCTTTGTGGGAATGGGGTTGTCCTGGCTGATGCGTTTTCATCTGGTCTGGCCCAACGCGAAAATTCCAGGGCTCGAGCTTATCGCCAAAACAGGCGCGCCCGGCGGGATCATCACTCCCGAGTACTATCTCTCGCTCCTGACCATGCACGGCACGCTCATGGTGTTTTTTGTTCTCACCAACGCGCCATTCGCAGGTTTCGGCAACTATTTCCTGCCCATCCAGATCGGCGCCGAAGACATGGCTTTTCCGCGATTCAACATGATGTCGTTCTGGACCACGTTTGTAGCCTTCGTTGTTTTGATCGCCGCTTTCTTCATCCCCGATGGTCCGCCGATTTCCGGCTGGACGGCGTATGCCCCGCTCAGCGCGATTGGAAAGGATGCGGGACCCGGGCTCGGTTGGGGGCAGAATCTCTGGGTCATCGCCATTGGCATTTTTTGTATCGGGCAATTGCTGGGGTCGCTGAATTTCATCGCCACTACTTTGGATTTGCGCGCCAAGGGAATGACGCTCATGCGCATGCCCATATCCACTTGGGCGTGGTTCATTACTTCTTCCATCGGGCTGCTGGCCTTCGCGGTACTGCTGCCTGCCTGCGTCCTTTTGCTCCTCGATCGTATGGCCGGAACCAGTTTCTTCATCCCTTCCGGGCTCGTCGTGAGCGATCGACTTCAGAATCATGCCGGCGGGTCGCCTCTTTTGTGGCAGCACTTGTTCTGGTTCTTCGGGCACCCGGAAGTCTATATCGCCATTTTGCCGGCAGTCGGGATTGTCTCTCACGTGCTCACCAACAGTCTGCGCAAGCCGCTCCTGAGCGCGAAAGTCATCATCTACTCGATGATGTCCATCGGTTTTCTCAGCTGGATGGTTTGGGGACATCACATGTTCGTCAGCGGCATGAATCCCTTTTCGTCGCTGCTTTTCTCTTTCCCTACGCTCACCATCACCATCCCCGCCACCATCATCACGCTCATCTGGCTGGGAAGTCTGTATGGCGCGAACATCCAGATCAATTCCGCATCCTTCTTTGCTCTTGGATTCATCTCCATGTTTGTCAGCGGCGGTGTAAGCGGATTCTTTCTTGCGCAGCCCTCGATTGACATCTATCTGCACGCCACCTATTTCGTCGTCGGTCATTTCCACATGGTCATGGGAGTCGCCGCAATCTTTGCCATCTTCTCCGGAACCTATTTCTGGTTTCCTAAAATGACCGGGCGAATGATGAACGAAACTCTCGGCATGCTCCATTTCTGGATTACCTTCGTCGGCACCTACTGCATCTTTATGCCCTTCCACTATCTGGGACTGGTGGGCAATGTGCGCCGTTATTCCTCCTTTGTGGACGATTTCATGCCCGCGCTGATGCCTTTGCACAAGTTCATCACCATTGCTGCACTCACTACCGGTGCGGCGCAATTTATTTTTCTTTTCAACCTGGTCCACAGCCGTTTTCGCGGAAAGCTGGCTTCCGCAAATCCGTGGAGGGGAACTTCTCTCGAATGGAGCGTTCCTTCGCCTCCGCCCTGGAACAATTTCGGTGGAGCGCATCCGGTTGTTTATCACGACCCCTATCAATACGGTTTGAAGGGTTCAACCGGCGACTTCGTCATGCAAACTTCTCCGGAGCAGATATTGAACGAATAGCGCCGTCGGGCGCCGCTAGGGACGTGAGCAGCGCTCGAGCGAAGCTAAATTCGCGGCAAAAGGATCTTATGTCGACAACGATACATTCCCCCGCGGTTCTGCCCCGGCTCGCTGGTCCCGCGAAGGGCTCAGAGAGTGGAATCTGGATCGCGCTGTTTGCCATCACCATGTCGTTCGCGGCGTTTACCAGCGCGCTGTTCATTCGGCAGGCCTCTACGGACTGGACGCATATCGCTGCGCCTGGGGTCCTGTTCGCGAGCACCGCCGTTTTGCTGGTGAGCAGCTTCATGATGGAGGCGTCGCGGCGCGAACTGGAAGGTAAGCCGGCTTCGAAGATCCATGAACAGGGCAGGAGACTCGGGTTCGTAGCGGCCACTGTGCTTCTCGGGCTGACCTTTGTCGCCGGGCAATACCTGGCATGGAGGAATCTCCGGGCTCAAGGGCTCTATCTGGCGACGAATCCCAACAGCTCGTTCTTTTATCTTCTCACGGGCGTCCATGCGCTGCATGTCCTCGGCGGAATCGCAGCTCTGCTCTATCTTTTTATACAACTTGCCGTTAGGAAATCTCTGCGGCGAAACCTGCTGAGAGGGGTCGTGGTCTACTGGCATTTCATGGCCGCCCTTTGGCTCTATCTGTTGGTGGTCATCTGCGTGCGTCTGTAAGCGGAAAGGAGAAGAAAAACTGTGAGCGAGTCTCAAGTGACCGTGCACGGGCCGGGCGGCTCTACCATGGAAGAATCACCCTACGGTATTCCTTCCAGAAAATTGACGATGTGGCTGTTTATCATATCGGACGCGGTGACCTTTGGAGCCCTGCTTTTTGGCTACGGCTACTTGCGCACGGCGAGCAGCGACTGGCCTGCTCCGTTTCGGTTCAATCCAAGCATATTGAACGTCATGTTCATGACCTTCATTTTGCTCACAAGTAGTCTGACCATGCTTGGAGCTGTGGACGCCGCTAAAGCCGGCGACAAGGACAAGGCCAGGCGTTTTCTGTGGTCCACAATTTTATTGGGAGTGATCTTTGCCGGGCTGCACATCCGTGAATGGATCGGACTCATCGATGAGGGCGTCAGTCTGTTCCAAAATCCTTGGGGTTCGCCTCTATTCGGAGCCACTTTCTTCAGCATAACCGGCTTGCATCTGCTTCACGTTACGGGCGGCGTGGTGGCCATTGCCGTCGTTTCCCGCGGCTTTTCGCGCGGCAGCCTGACGGCGGGCCATGTCGAAACCACGGGCTTGTACTGGCATTTTGTGGATTTGGTATGGATGTTCGTTGTTCCCTTGATCTATTTGTTGAATATCGCGAGGTAAAGCCAGCGAACTAGAAAACGAGGGAAAAATGGCCGCTTCAAAAAAATCCGGAAACGTGATTGTAAAATATCTGCCCGTTTATTTTGTCTTGCTGGCGATTGCGGGACTGGAGATTGTTCTCGCGTATCAGGGTTTTTCTCCGGGAGCGCTCATCGCCATCTTGCTGGCGCTCGCGCTCTGCGGCGGGGCGCTGGCGGTCATGTACTTTATGCACCTCAACGAGGAACGGCGCAGCCTTTTTTTGACATTGATCCCGGCGGTCATTTTCGTTCTAATGATGATGAATATGCTGTGGTCTGATAGTCTTCGCCTGCTGCACATGAAGCCTTTCGCGCACTGAGCGTTGGGCCTGGACGAGAGAACCAGGAATCATGCCGGGGGGGCGTGGCGGAGCCCTCACACGGGCGATTACGTCGGAGCACTTTTATTATGGGCAAGAGCAAAACCATGTGGCCATTGTTACTGCGTTGTCCGGCTTTGTTGGCCGCCCTTTTGGCGCCGGCTCTGGCGTCCGCGCAAAGTTGTGCGCTTTGCTATTCGCAAGCGGCGGGTTCCGGGTCTCGCTTGATTCAGGCGCTGCGCAGCGGCATCCTTATCTTGGTTTTCCCGCCCATGTTGATCTCCATCGGGCTCGCGATCATGGCCTACCGGAAGCGCAATCACTTCAACGAAGAATAGTTCGTTCACGGAAGATCAACATCCAAAGCATAGATGTCCGTTATGCCGCGCTCGAGCATCACGTAAAACGAACCATTCCTGTCTAAACCGGTGAAGTAACAGTGCGTGGCGCTTCCGCGGAGCAGTTCTCCGAATCCGAACACGCGCTCCACCTTTCCTGACGCCACACTTGCGCGAAAGATGGATTCTTCTCGGTCGATTTGATCCTGGAAATAGATCACCGAGCTGTCGTTTGCCCAATGAAGCGACTCGAGAAGTCCCCCGGAAGCAACCAGCGACCAGTCGGCTTTCTGCACATCGTAAAGCAGCAGCCCGCGCTTGGCCTCATTGATCGCCGCGATGTATCGGCCGTCCGGCGACCATCTCGGCTCCGTCAGGCCCTTTGAGTCCAGTAACTCCTTCAGCGTTCCGGTCGTAGGTTCCAGCGTATAGAGCCCATACGCTGATTGCGTCTTCTGGTTTCGCATGGACACTACGATGCGGTAACCATCTGGCGACCAATCCGCTTCCGAGGCTTCCCACCCGCCGGAAAGAACGGGATGAAGTGAGCCTCCGTCCGGCGAAATAACGTAAATGTTGCGTGCCTGGTTCTGGCGGGCACCCGTAAAGAGAATGAGCTTGCCGTCGGGAGACCACCTGGCATGACGGCCGTGTAAGGGGGCGATCGTCAATGGAATGCGCGCTTCGCCATTGACCCGGCTGCGCCAAAGCGAATCATCGGGACGGCTCGAATAGACCACCATTTCATCATTGGGTGAGAAGCTGGCCTCGGCGATGGAGGTGTCCAGGCTAAGCGCGGACATGCGCTGCGTGTGCGGATCGATTTTTCCAAGCTCCGGACGCGAGCGAAAACTGAAGGCAAAGATGCGCGAACTCATTTGAGCCGGAATGGCAGCATGCAGGGAGTCGGGACCGCTGGTCAGAGGGAATGGCGAGTGGTGCGAACGCCGGAACCAGCTCCACGCATTGCGAATACCCCACAAATTGCAGTCGTACTCTTCACACCCGGAAAAGAGAAAGTATTTGCCGTCTGCCGTCCAATTCCCGGCAGATTGGCGTGACGGATGAGCTGTCTTTGACAGCATCGCGTGCAGGCCAGTGCCATCCGCGGTCATTTCCCAGATCGACGGCGTACCAAACTCTCCGAGGTCCAGCGTGAACCGGATGCTCCCGCCGTCGGGCGACCAGGCTGGTGAACGTGGATGGCCTTCCACGTGAGCTAGCTGCCGGACTTGCGTGCCGTCGCGATGGATGGCGTATATGTTTTGTCCGCGCACAAATACGACCTGTGTCCCGTCGGGAGACCAAGCGGGATCTGCACCGGTAGCCTGTCCGAGCCTCCGGGGCTCTCCACCCTGAACCGGCCAGAGCCAGAGCGGCATCTCCTCGTCACGGCCGGCGAACTGCCCGATCAAGAACTGCGCGTGGTCGGGTGAAATGGCAAAGAGGCGTGTGTTTTCAAAGGGCGTAGCCATCTTCTCCGCATTGCCGCCTTCCACGGAAGTCTGCATCAAATTCCAGCGGCCGCCGTCGCGTTCCAGAAAGAAAATGCGCGTTCCGTCGGAAACAATTCCACCCCACTCATCAATCCGGCCGGCATTGGTGATGCGCGCCATGCGCTGCATGCTGGGATGCGGCACTGGGTAGACCAGGAAGAACAGGAACCAGGACCCAAACAGAATCGCTATAGAAAGCAGCATCACGTCGAACCATTTTTGCGTGCGTTCCGCCTTTTCGCGATCCCAATCCGGCGGGGTAGCGAATCCCTGCGCGACCTCCGGCCGCAGATGCAGACGCACCTCGATAGATTGGTCGCCATTGCCGAGCCGCGAGAGTCGCCCTTCTTGGACCGATGCCACGGCATCATTAATGACCTGGATGGGGACCAGGAAGCGGTAGCCTTGTCGAGGGACGGTTTCGATAAATCGAGGGTTTTCCGCTTCGTCCTGCAAGGCTGCGCGGAGCTTTTTCAGGGCCGCGTTGAGGCTGCCGTCGAAATTGACATGCGTTCCTTCTGGCCAGAGGGCCTGTCGGCACTGCTCCCGAGTCACAATCTCCCCTGGCTGTTGCAGAAGCAGGGTCAGAATTCGGAAGGGTTGCACTTGTAGCCTGAGACGTGTACCTTGGCGGCTCAAAGTTCCACGCCCAAGGTCCGCCTCAAACAGTGCGAATCGCACCCTGCTCCCAGCGGATATCTCCGGTCCAGGCAAAGGCACACCCCCTGTCAAAGGTCGCTAGACACAGTAGCACAGGGCGGGTTTCCCGTCCAAGATCTAGTTCATGTGACCTTATATCTCTTTCATAAATTGGGAGTTATGCGGTCATAGTATTTTCAGCAGCAGTTCGTTTGACCTGCGCATGAGACTTCGGTTATTCCAGATGCGGCGTTCTACGTTGCTGTTTGGTGTGGTCACCATCCTTCGGCAGCGCAACCTACTTGTAGGCTGATAGGAGGCCTAGGACTAGAAATATACCCGTAGTCCCAGAACCATCGAAACGCTCGCTGTCGCGAGTCCTGGACAGAACCAAAAAAGCCTCCCGACGCGGGCGTTTCGATACAAATCTATTCACGGCCCCGAATAACTCTTCCCAGTTATCCCCGTTTTCTTATTTCAGCAACTCGCTCTTTAAATGCAGTTTTGGCGACTTTCTCTCCGACTCGTTTGCGCTAGCAATAGACGTCCATTTCGGCCGCTGGAGCTGGCCTATGCGGTCGCTTTGAAGACCGCACACCTTGCGTTTACGGTGTGGGAGAAGGAGTTCCTTCCCCAGTTCGATGGCCTGCGTCATCGTGAGCGACCCCGGAATGTGCCCGCCATCTATCGCTCGCAATTTTAGGGAACAGAATAACGCTCCATGGCGGTGCATACGGCACAGCGTGGCTCCTCGGCCGTTGACCCTTCCGTATGACCGTGATAGGTTGAACTTATCCCTTCCTAAAGCTCGTTAGTTCCGTGTGTGTGGCGTGTCGAATGGCATTCGCGCTGCGGATCTGGGTGCGATCCAGCTCCAACTGCGTTGTGGCTATCGTAACCGGCCGAGGAGGTCTAGGTGTCCGATAAGAGTGTGGCTGACCTAACGACGATGACTCGCGCTCTCGGCAATCTTGAGGGACAGGCTCTGACGGAAGGCGCAGCGCAGATGAAGGCCATTCTCGAGCTGGTGTCTGATGCCATGGTGGAAACGGATTCTCGAGGCGTCATCACTGCTTGGGACTCCAAGGCCGAGACCGTCTTCGGTTGGACCGGCCCCGAGATGCTGGGGCGTCCGCTCCTCGAAGTTGTGGTCCTGCCGGGTTTTCAAGAAGCGTACCAGCAAGAATTTCGCGACTTGCTTGCCGTTGGCGACAGCCCGGTCGCGAGCAAACGGGTGGAAACAAAGATGCTGCATCGGGACGGTCGACAGCTTTCCATGGAAGTGTTCATGTCCACCCTGCGGTGCGGGGAGGCGCGCCGGGTATCGGTTTTGGTTCGCGACATCTCAGAGCACAAGCAACTGGAAAAGTCCCTGCGCATTAGTGAGGACAGAACGCGAGCTATCCTCGACCGCATCGAGGACGGCTGTTTCGAGGTCGAACTGAGCGAAGAAGGTCGCTATCTGTTCGTCAATCAAGGGTTCTGCGACATTACCGGTTACTCCGCCAACGAGATGCTCGGGAAGAGCTTCCGGGAATTCTTTGATGCCGAAACCAACCGACAACTGCGCCTGGCCTACCGCAGGGTTTACGAAACCGGAGAGCCCCTCAAGGCCTTCGAGTATGCGCTGACCAGGAAAGACGGAACAAAGAGATATGTCGAAGAGACCGTCAGCCTGAAAAGGGATCCCCAAGGCCGGCCCTCTGCGTTCATCGGGATTCGTCGTGACTCGACCGAGCGCAAGTTGGCGGAGGAAAGAATCCGCGTCAGCGAGGAAAGATATCGAGCGATTTTGGAACAGATTGAGGACGGCTATTTCGAGATCGATCTTAGGGGGCGATATCAGCTTGTTAATGACGCCTATTGTCGCATGCTGCGCTGTCCTGCAAGCGACATCGTCGGCAAGAGCTACAAGGAGATCGTGCCTCCGCTCCAGGTTCCCATGCTCTACGAAGTCTTCCACAAAGTCTATGAAACAGGTGAACCTGTCAGGTCCCTGGAGTACGAGACTGGTAGGCCCGATGGGTCACCAATTTATGTTGAAAACTCTATAACCCTCAGGAAAAACCGCCAGGGACAGCCAATCGGCTATCACGTTATTGTCAGGGACATTACCGAGCGGAAGCGGACCGAGCAGGAACTAGAGGCGACCAAGGATGCCGCAGAGGCAGCCAATCGCGCGAAGAGCACATTTCTGGCAACCATGAGCCATGAGATCCGCACACCCATGAACGGCATTCTGGGGATGACGGAACTCATACTCGACACGGAATTGACGACCGAGCAGCGCGAGTATCTCGGACTAGTGAAGAGTTCTGCCGAGTCGCTCCTTTCTATCATCAACGACGTTCTGGACTTCTCAAGAATTGAGGCACAAAAGCTGGAGCTCGAGTCGATTCCCTTCGATCTTCGCGAGAGCCTGGGCGAAACCATGAAGGCACTTAGCTTTCGGGCGCATCAGAAAGGGCTGGAACTGGTTTACGACGTGCAGCCGGATGTGCCCGAAGGGCTGGTAGGCGATCCCACCCGCATCCGGCAAATAGCCGTGAACCTGGTTGGAAATGCCATCAAGTTCACCGAGCGTGGGGAAGTGGTCATCACCGTTGAACAGGCGCCGGCGGAGCCGTATGACGACGGTACCGTTTTCCTGCATTTCGCGGTGAGAGACACGGGCGTCGGCGTTCCGGCCGATAAACAGCAGAAGATATTCGAGGCATTTTCGCAGGCGGACGGATCGATGGCCCGCAAATACGGCGGCACCGGACTGGGGCTGGCCATCTGTGTGCGGTTGGTGGAAAGGATGGGCGGTCGCATCTGGCTCGAAAGCGAACCCGGCAAGGGCAGTACTTTTCACTTCACGGCTCGGCTAGCGATGCCAAAAACGTCTCCGGCCCGACCCGCTGCGCTCCCGCCGGAGCAGCTGCGGGATCTCTCCGTGCTGGTTGC
>Ga0210399_10004391_pt1 | contig 10964 bp, 7 predicted proteins | sample IncBWC14MmetaG_FD_150865 | JGI IMG/M metagenome (GOLD analysis project Ga0210399, IMG submission 150865) | Forest soil microbial communities from Barre Woods Harvard Forest LTER site, Petersham, Massachusetts, United States - Inc-BW-C-14-M | ecosystem: Environmental > Terrestrial > Soil >...
CTTTGTTGTGGATGATGATCCGTCGGTCCGTTCTTCGCTCAAGTTTCTGCTCAGCAGCGTGGGTCTGCAGGTTGAGAGCTTTGAATCGGCCGAAACCTTCTTGCAGAGGAAACCGCCAGATGCGCCCAGTTGCCTTGTACTGGACGTCAGATTGCGTGGATTAAGTGGACTCGATTTTCAGCGCGAGCTTGCAGCGAGAAACATTCGTATCCCGATAGTCTTTGTCACCGGTCACGGCGATATTCCCATGAGTGTTCGCGCTATGAAGGCTGGGGCGATCGAGTTCCTCACCAAGCCATACCGTGACCAGGATCTGCTGGATGCCGTTCGCGTCGCACTGGAACGGGATCGTGCCAGACGTGAAGAGGAGAAGGACTTAACGGACCTACGACAGCGCTTCGAGTCGTTGACTCCTCGCGAGCAGGAGGTGATCTCCATGGTCGTTTCAGGCAAGCTCAACAAACAGATTGCTGGTGAGCTTGGAACTGCCGAGAATACCGTGAAGGTTCATCGCAGCCGGGCAATGGAGAAGATGAACGCGCAATCTTTTGCCGACCTGGTAAGAATGATCGAGAAGCTTAAGGGCTCTGCGGAAAAAGCCTTGTAAACGAAAGCATTACGCCCCTTCCCCTTTCTGGGACTCCAAATCTACCAACGCTCAATAGATTCCTTCTCCCTCCGAGAGTACCTTGGGCTCATTGGAGAAGTCACCATGGCAAGGAATCTAATTTCGGTAGTTGACGACGATGAGTCCATTCGCAGGACCACAACGTTGCTCATCGAATCTTTTGGCTTTCGAGCGGCAGCCTTTGAATCTGCCGAGAAGTTTCTTGGCTCTGGCCATCTGAACGATACCTCATGTCTGATCGTTGACGTACAGATGCCCGGCATGAATGGACTGCAGCTGCAAAGCCAGCTGGCTGCGGCGGGCCGCAGCATTCCGACCATCTTCATCACCGCCCACGACGACAAAGAATCGCGCCGGCGAGCAATGCAAGCCGGGGCCGTCGCTTTCCTGGGAAAGCCCTTTACCGACGAGCAGTTACTCCAATCTATTCGTTCAGCGTTAGATGAATTCAATGGAGAGCCCGGAGTGGCAGGGAATCTGATCTCGATCATTGACGACGATGAGTCGGTCCGCAGGACGACTATACGACTCATCGAATCTTTTGGCTTTCGAGCAGCAGCCTTTGAATCTGCCGAGAAATTTCTTAGTTCTCACCATCTGAACGATGTCTCGTGTCTCATCGTTGATGTGCGGATGCCGGGCATGAACGGATTACAGCTTCAAAGCCAGCTGGCGGCCGCGGGCTGCCGCATTCCTATCATTTTCATCACGGCTTACGACGATAAGGAATCGCGCCGGCGAGCAATGCAAGCGGGTGCGGTCGCATTTCTGGGAAAACCTTTTAACGACGAGCAGTTACTCCAATGGATTCGTTCAGCCCTGCGTCACGAGAAAGGCGGTACGGAGGCGACGTGAGCATGGACTGATCGAAGTGAATGCATCAGTGGTTTTGTCTGAATGATGCTGAGCTTGCGATTTTAGGGAATTTCTCTGGGAGGTTGTCATGGAGAACGTCAACACAGCTCCGCCAATCGATCAGGATTGCGCGGAAGACAAATTTGAAGAAATCATAGGCAACAGCGCGGCGCTCAAGTTCGTGCTTACTGAAGTGCAGCGCGTCGCGCCGACCGATTCCACGGTGCTGGTTCTCGGAGAGACAGGAACCGGAAAGGAGCGTATCGCAGAGGCGATTCACAAAGTTAGTACGCGACGCGATCGTCCGTTCATCAAACTGAATTGCGCAGCGATTCCCTTCGACCTGTTGGAAAGCGAACTGTTTGGATATGAAAAGGGGGCTTTCACTGGAGCCTTCGCGCAAAAAAGTGGCCGTTTCGAAATGGCTGACACGGGGACTTTGTTCCTCGATGAAATAGGCGATATTCCGCTGGCCTTGCAACCGAAGCTCCTGCGCGTACTGCAGGAAAAGGAATTCGAACGTCTGGGCAGCGGTAAGACCCATCGAGTCGACGTTCGTCTGGTTGCCGCCACGCATCGCAATCTAACCAACATGGTCACACGGAACCAGTTCCGCAGCGACCTCTACTATCGTCTAAACGTATTTCCGATTGTGCTGCCGCCTCTGCGTGAACGCCGCGAGGATATTGCGCTACTGGTCTCGCACTTTGTCGAAGTCTTTTCCCAGCGCATGGGTAAGTGGATTAGCAGCATTCCGAAAGAAACGCTGGATGCGTTCGCCTCGTACTCGTGGCCCGGGAACGTTCGAGAACTTCAGAACCTGATCGAACGAGCCGTGATCCTCTCGGACAAAGGAGTGCTTGCGAATCCATTGTCCCCGTTGGACGCGGACTTGCTAGGAGAGAACCGGGCCAACGCGAACTTCGTCGTACTGCGTTCCTTACAGGAGAGCACGTTCTGGGATTCGCAGCGAGCAGTGATCCTGCGGGCATTGGATGCGTCAGGTTGGATTGTAGGAGGACTACGAGGTGCCGCCGCTCGCCTCGGACTCAAGCGGACCACGTTGATTTCCAAAATGAAGAAGCTTGGGATCTCGCGACCAGTGCATGAACACGCCATGGGTCGGCTCAACGAGAATCGCGAGAGTGAGCAGTGGTGGCAACCGACAGTTGAGTGAGGTCGCTGATTTTGCTACCTCGAGGATCGCTTGAGCCAGTCGGATGTGCACTACTTGATGTTGATCGGCGCAGGCCGAGCCAACGAAGTCAGTTCCGGCCACGTGCTGATGCGATGGTTAGAAGGATCGAAGGGAAGAGATTATGGCCCGACCAAAGCTCCAATTACGGATTGCCCAGTCCCCCGTCCTACGCTACGGTCTCGCAGTGCTTTCCGTCTCCGTGGCGCTCGGCGGGGCGCTTCTCATCGAGCGCTTTCAGCTCCGCAACATAACGCTCTTCCTGTTTGCCATCGCCGTGGCCGCCTGGTATGGAGGGACTGGGGCTGCCGTGCTGGCGCTTCTACTCTCATGCATAAGCTTCGCTCACTTCTTCGTAGAACCTTCTCACAGTATCCCTTACTTTATTCTTTTCGCCTTATTCGCGTGGCTAGTCAGTCGGTTTAGCGCTGTTCGACGCCGCGTCGAGGCAGAGCTTCTTGCGGAGCGAACGCAGCAGGGCAGCCTGCTCAATCTGACACATGACTCGATTTTCGTCCGTGATATGGATTTCATCATCAGCTACTGGAACCTGGGGGCGCAGGAGCTATACGGGTGGTCAGCCGAAGACGCGATCGGAAAGCATTCCCGCCAACTCCTGCAAACAATGTTTCCAGCGCCAATCGAGGACGTTCACGCCGAATTGCTTAGGACCGGGCGCTGGGAGGGCGAGCTCCAGCGCACGACAGCCCACGGCACCACAGTGGTGGTGGCCGCTCGATATGCTTTGCGCCGAGATGAGCAGGCGCGCCCTGTGGCCATCCTGGAAACGAGCAATGACATCACCGAGCGCAAGCACCGCGAGCAGGAAATTGAAAACCTGAACCTGGAACTTGCAAACCGTTCCACGGCGCTCGAATCCATGAACAAGGAACTGGAGGCGTTTGCGTATTCCGTTTCGCATGACCTGCGCGCACCGCTTCGCCATATTGCGGGTTTTACGGAGCTGCTTCAAAAGAAGATTTCTTCCGTTGTGGATGAAAAAAGCAACCGCTACCTCGTGATGATCCTGGACTCGGCCAAGCGAATGGGCAATCTGATCGACGATCTCCTGGCTTTTTCGAGAATCGGGCGGGCTGAAACGCAAAAGACTCTATTTAGTCTGACGCAGCTCGTAAGAGAAGCTCTTACCGAAGTTCGGCAAGACGTGGAGGGACGCAACATCGTCTGGAAAGTAGGCGCATTGCCCGATTTCTATGGAGACCGCTCGATGCTAAGACTGGTACTGGTCAACCTTATTTCCAATGCGATTAAATTCACGCGCACGCGCACGCAAGCCGAAATCGAGATCGGATGCTCCGACGGAAACAGCGATGACTTGGTAGTATTCGTTAGGGACAATGGGGTGGGCTTTGATATGAAGTACGTGAATAAACTGTTTGGAGTGTTTCAACGCCTGCACGATTCTGATGCATTTGAAGGCACCGGCATTGGACTGGCTACGGTTCAGCGCATAGTACATCGTCACGGAGGCAAGGTTTGGGCTGAGGGTGTCGTTGATGGCGGTGCCACTTTCTATTTCTCAGCTTCAAAAACATGAGGACACTTATGGAAAGCATGAACAAACTGGGTCGTATTTTGCTGGTTGAAGACGATCCAAAAGACGTAGAACTTACCCTAACGGCCCTTGAGGAATACAATCTCGCCAATGAGGTCATTGTCGCTCGCGATGGCGAAGAAGCTCTGGAATACCTCTATTCCCGGGGGAAATTCAAGACACGGTCCAGCGACAACCCCGCAGTCATGCTGCTGGATCTAAAACTACCCAAGGTCGATGGGCTTGAGGTGTTGAAGCAGGTTAAGTCCGAAGAGAAGCTGAGAATGATTCCCGTAGTGGTGCTGACCTCATCGAAAGAGGAAAAGGACATGGTGGCAAGCTACAAACTCGGAGTGAGCGCGTACGTGGTAAAGCCAGTCGACTTTCATGAGTTTGTGAATGCCATAAAGGAACTGGGCATTTTCTGGGCAGTCATCAACGAGCCGCCACCAGGGAGCGTAAGGAAGTGAGTATCGTCGGGAAGTGAGCATGCGAAACCCATTGCGGATTTTGTCGATTGAGGATGACCCTAAGGACTCGAAGCTGATTCAGGATCTGCTTGAGTCAGAAGACATCGTCTGCGAAGTAACACGGGTCGATACCCAGGCTGCCCTGCTGGCTTCCCTCAAGCAAGGCGGAATCGATCTAATTCTGGCAGATTACACCCTTCCCTCGTTCGACGGCCTTTCCGCATTGAAGCTTGCAATGAAAGCTTGCCCGGAAGTGCCGTTCATCTTTGTTTCTGGAACACTGGGCGAAGAAATAGCGATTGAAGCGCTCAAAGTTGGCGCAACGGATTATGTTCTGAAGACGCGGCTATCGAGGCTTGCGCCGTCGGTGCTGCGTGCGCTCCGTGAAGCTGGAGACAGATCCGAACGCAAGCAAGCAGATGAAAAACTACGCCGCAGCGAAGCCTACTTGACCGAGGCCCAGCGACTGAGTCAGACCGGCAGCTTCGGTTGCAATCTTTCCACGGGCGAGATGTTTTGGTCGGAAGAAACCTTTCGAATCTATGGATACGACCGGTCCACCCAGCCCGCCGTGGAACGAGTTCTTCAACGGGTCCACCCGGAAGACAAACCTTTGGTTCAGGAACAAATCGAACGGGCGTCCCGCGGCGGCAAGGATTGTCATGTTGAATGTCGCCTGTTATTGCCTGACGATTCGATCAAGCATGTCCGCATTGTGGCGCATGCATCAAAAAATGAGCCAGGAATCATCGAGTTTATTGGGGCCGTGATGGATGTCACTGCTACAAAGCATGCGGACGAGAAGCTGCGACGGAGTGAAGCCTACTTGGCCGAAGCGCAGATATTGAGCCACACTGGGAGTTTCGGTTGGAACGTTTCGAGCGGAGAAATCTACTGGTCGGAGGAAACCTACAAGATCTTTGAGTATGATCGGACGGCTAAGCTCACGTTGGAGTTAGTATTCCGCCGAATTCATCCCGACGATAGAGATCGCGTGCAGCAGACTATCGACCGCGCGTCCGAGGCAAAGGCGGATTTTGATTTTGAGCATCGTTTGTTGGTGCCAGACGGTTCGGTCAGGTACCTTCACGTTTTGGCTCGCGCGTTGGAGTCTTCCTCAGGCACCCTAGAATATCTAGGCGCCGTGACGGACGTCACCGAGCGCAAGCGGGCGGAAGAGAAGATCCGGCAAAGTGAAAAGGAGCTCCGACAGCTCCTTGATTTTACGCCTCAGCACGTCACTCTACTGGGACCAGACGGCAGCCGCCTATATAACAATAAGGCCGCGCTCGATTATCACGGTCTTACCCTTGAGGAGTGGCAGATCGCCGACCCGGAAGGATTGTTTCATCCACAGGATTGGGAACACATAACGGAAGTTTATAGCAAATTCCTCAGCGGGTCCTCGCACGATGTGGAGGCGCGGCTAAGGAGGAGAGACGGGCAGTATCGCTGGTTTCTTTTGCGCTACAATCCGACGCTGGATGAACAAGGACGTCCCACACGTTGGTACGCCGCAGCGACCGATATCGAGGATCGCAAGCAGGCTGAGCAGCGGCTCCAGGACGAGAACGTTGCGTTGCGCGAAGAAATCGATAGGGCGTCGATGTTTGAGGAGATCGTGGGGATTTCTCGCGCCCTGCACGCGGTCCTGTCTCGTGTATCCAAAGTTGCTCCCACAGATTCCACCGTTCTGATCACCGGCGAAACGGGAACCGGTAAGGAACTAGTGGCTCGTGCGATCCACAGGAGATCTCATCGCTCCTCGCGCGCTTTTGTGAGTGTTAACTGCGCCGCAGTTCCACGCGACTTGATCGCCTCCGAATTGTTTGGCCATGAGAAGGGCGCCTTCACGGGGGCGACGCAGCGGCGTTTAGGGCGCTTTGAGTTGGCCGAAGAAGGCACCATCTTCCTCGACGAAATCGGAGAGCTTCCCGCCGAGACCCAGATCGCTCTTTTGCGCGTTCTGCAGGAACACGAGTTCGGTCGTGTCGGTGGGACTGGATCCATCCGAACGAATGTTCGGGTGATTGCCGCTACTAACCGCGATTTGGAAGCGGCCATCGCTGCGGGCACGTTCCGGAGTGACCTCTTTTACCGGCTCAACGTTTTCCCGATTGAGGTGCCTCCTCTGCGGGAACGGCAGGAAGACATTCCGGTGCTCGTCGATTACTTCATCGATCGTTATGCGCGGGACGCAGGCAAGAGCATCCGCGGGGTAAATAAGAAGAGCTTGGAATTGCTTCAGTCATACCCCTGGCCGGGTAACATTCGCGAATTGCAGAACGTCATCGAACGATCGGTAATCGTGTGCGACACGGAGAATTTCTCGGTCGATGAGAGTTGGCTTTCTCGGCAGCCCCGTTCAACTGGACCGAAGAGCCAGTTTGAGCTCTCCCAAAAGCTTGCTTCTCAGGAGAAATCGATGATTGAGGCTGCTCTGCTCGAAAGTGGGGGGCGGGTGTCCGGACCGTTGGGCGCGGCAGCCAAGCTGGGTATTCCAGGTTCTACCCTGTACTCGAAGATTGGATCACTAAGAATTGACAAGAATCGCTTCAAGACCACAAATTCCTCAAAAGATCGCAGCTGAATACTTCCTTAGCTTGGACGTAAAGCACGATTACGAAGTTCCGTAAATTTCTAAGCTTTCGTAATTTGTACGTCACTTAAGCCTCCTATTTTCACTAGCATAACATTGGGGCTGTGATTGCCCTTACAGAGGTGTGTGATGGACGCGGCATGAGTAAGCATTCTCAGGAGAGGGTGGATGCTGAAGATCACGAGGGCAGCGAACGGAGAAGTGGTCTTTAAGCTGAGCGGTCGAATGGGCGCGGAAGACGTAGGCGGATTGGAAAAGCTATTTAGCGCGGAAATCGACAGTCGCCGCATCGTGTTGGACTTAAAAGACCTGACACTAGTAGATCAAGACGCTGTCAGTTTCCTTAGGCGCCTCGAAGCGGACAGCCTCCAGCTCAGGAATTGCCCAGAGTACATCCGCAAGTGGATCGCGGGAGAACGGTGATGGGAGGTTATCATGGAGAACGTCAACACAGCCTCGCCAAATGATCAGGATTGTGCGGAAGATAAATTTGAAGGAATCATAGGCAACCGGACGGGGCTCAAGTTCGTGCTTACTGAAGTGCAGCGCGTGGCGCCGACCGATTCCACCGTGCTGGTTCTCGGAGAGACCGGCTCGGGAAAGGAGCGTATCGCAGAGGCGATTCACAGAGCCAGTGCGCGACGCGATCGTGCGTTCATCAAACTGAATTGCGCGGCCATTCCCTTCGACCTGTTGGAAAGCGAACTGTTTGGATATGAGAAAGGCGCTTTCACCGGAGCCTTCGCGCAAAAAATTGGCCGCTTCGAAATGGCCGACAGGGGCACTCTCTTTCTGGATGAGATAGGAGATATACCGCTGGCCTTGCAGCCCAAGCTACTGCGCGTGCTGCAGGAAAAAGAGTTCGAGCGGCTGGGAAGCGGAAAGACCCATCACATCGATGTGCGTCTGGTTGTCGCGACCCATCGCAATCTGGAGGAAATGGTCGCACGGCAACAGTTTCGCAGCGACCTCTACTATCGTCTAAACGTATTTCCGATTGTGCTTCCGCCCCTGCGCGAACGCCGCGAGGATATACCGCTCCTGGTTTCGCACTTCGTGGAAGTCTTTTCTCGGCGCATGGGTAAACGGATCAGCAGCATTTCAACAGAAACGCTGGATGCGTTCACCTCGTACTCGTGGCCCGGGAACGTGCGAGAACTTCAGAACCTGATCGAAAGAGCCGTGATCCTCTCGGAGAAAGGAGTGCTTGCGAATCCATTCTGCACGTTGGACGCGAACCTGCTAGGAGAGAACCCGAGCAACCCGAACTTCGTCGTCCTGCATTGCGCACAGGAGAGCACGTTCTGGGATTCGCAGCGAGCAGTGATCCTGCGAGCATTAGATGCTTCAGGTTGGATTGTCGGAGGAATAGGAGGTGCCGCCGCCCGCTTAGGACTCAAGCGGACCACGTTGATTTCCAAAATGAAGAAGCATGGGATCTCGCGACCAGTGCGGCAAGTGGAGGTGGCTGGGCTGAACCTCGAGCAGGACATTCCCTGGCAACCCGTCGCTGATTGAGGTCGTGCGCTGACCACGAACTCTCAACCCTGAGCACAGAAACAATGGTGGGGGTGAATGATGATCGCTTCGATTGTTACTTCGACGTATTCCCCCTCGAAAAGTAAGAGCGTGCTGTTCCTCTTTTTGTTAGCAGCACTAATTGCAGAGCCGGCGTGGGCGCAAACGCAACTTGGGACGCTGTTCGGTACCGTCACAGATACCAGCGGGGCTGTTGTTCCCGGAGCTGAGGTTTCGGTCGAGAACGTAAGCACAGGATTGAAACGGGACGGGCACACCGACAAAACGGGCGAATATCAGCTTGTGGGCTTGCCGACCGGAAGGTATACGCTTCGCGTACAGAAAGAAGGATTCCAGACCGAGGTTCGCGAAGGAATTGCCCTGAGCCCGGGTGCCGTAATCGGAATCAATCTGTCACTGGTTTTGGGCAAGGTTTCTGTGCACGTGACGGTCGAGGCGAGTGTGTCACGCCTTGACACCAGCACCACCGCTATAGGAGGAATGATTGCGGAACGAAGCTTGACCGCGCTTCCTCTGGACGGTCGCGACCTGTTCAAGGTCGCAATCCTGCAACCTGGAGTTGCACCAACACCTAGCGGTGCTCCTTCGTTGTTGTCAAATGGTAAGGCCGGACAAGTATCCATTAACGGTATGCGTCCGAGTTGGACGAATGTTCTCATCGACGGCATGGATGCCAATGATCCCGTGTTTGGCTATTCGCCTGCCGGCGCTTCTGGGCTTTTTCTGGGGCTAGAAGATTTCGTGGAGGTACGGATCTTAACCCAGACGTTCGGCAGCGAGTACGGTACAAATGGTGGGGGCGTCATCGAGGCAATCACCAAATCAGGTAGCAATCATTTCCATGGATCGTTGTTTGAATTGCATCGAGATGCCGCACTGGACGCTAGGAACTATTTCGATCTAAGTAGCCGTCCAATCCCGCCATTCGTGCGCAACCAATTCGGAGCCAGTATAGGTGGGCCTGTGGCGCGTGATCGCACCTTCTTTTTTGTCAGTTACGAGGGCTTCCGCGAAGTGCAGGCATCCACGGCGATTGCGACCGTCCCGGACGCGCTGGCGCACCAGGGATTGCTGCCTGCTGCCAATGATCCGAGCGCCTGCACAAGTCCTTCACCCAGTGGTTGCGTCTCGGTTGCGATTGATCCGCGCATACAACCGTTCCTTGCTCTACTTCCTCCCTCGAATGGCGCTGACAATGGCGACGGAACTGGAGACCTGATTACAGCCGACAAGGGTGCCACGTACGAGCATCACGGCATGGTTCGCGTGGACCACAATTTCTCCAGCACGCATTCGCTGTTCGCGCGTTACATTGTGGACGACAGCACTTCCTTGGTGCCTTATTTCGGAACGCCTCCCGGAACTTATGTCCCGGGGTTTCCGGTCGGTCATGACGCGCGCAATCAGTACTTCAGTGTTCAGGACCGCAGAGATCTCGGACACCAACTATTCAATGAACTGCGATTCGGCATTAACCGCACCACCGCGTCAACCTCGATTGTCGACACACACCCTGGTCTCTCCATTTCCCGGGTGCCCGGTCGGCCCTTCGGGATGCTCGACGTTGCGGGTATGAGCTTCATTGGCTACAACATAGAGGTTCCCCTGGGTGATTTTTCGACCGTATATCAAATTCAGGAACAGGTTTCGCGCACAACTGGTCATCAGACCTTGAGATTCGGAGGTGAGTTTCGAAGGATTCAGTCCAACGGCCCCCTGGATGCTGCGGTGAATGGACTGTACTCGTTTACGGATCTGAGTCCCTTCGGTTTTCCAGCACACAGCGACAATCCAGCTCTGGAATTCTTCCTTCAAGCTCTGCCTTTGTCATACCTTGGTTCTGCTCCTTCCATGTCCGATTCTCACCGCGACTACCGCCAGAGCGTAACTTCAGGGTTCGCACAGGATTATGTGCGAGTCACGAGCCGTCTGACTTTAAGTGGGGGATTGCGGTATGACTTCTATTCCAATCCAAGCGAGGTGCACGGCCGTCTCTCAGTGATTCGGAACCCGGTAACGGACTCTGGACCAACCGTCGGAAAAGTATTTGCCGGGACACCTGCGGATCTGCTGTCACCCCAGGCCGGTTTCGCATGGAACATTTTCGGTGACGGCAAGACCGT
>Ga0210399_10004392_pt1 | contig 10963 bp, 9 predicted proteins | sample IncBWC14MmetaG_FD_150865 | JGI IMG/M metagenome (GOLD analysis project Ga0210399, IMG submission 150865) | Forest soil microbial communities from Barre Woods Harvard Forest LTER site, Petersham, Massachusetts, United States - Inc-BW-C-14-M | ecosystem: Environmental > Terrestrial > Soil >...
TCTTCAATGGAGAAACGGCCAATATAGGCGATGACCCCCTGCGTCGTGCTGCGCTGCGCCAATTTGATATGACGGTTCCAATCGTTGATTCCCATCATGACGACCGCGATATCCGGCGAAAACTTCTCGCTCTCCTGCAAGGTCAGCAAATGGTGCCGACCCCGAAGCCCCGAAACGCCGGTGTTGATCATTTCGACGGGTCGGTCGAGCGCCTTGGACAGGCGCGCCGCCAACAGGAAGGTCCAGGTCTTGGCGTCATCCAGGTAGATATCTTCCGTCGTGCTGCCGCCAATGGCGACGATCCGCACTGTATCCGGATCCTTTCGCGCATAGTCGATCGGCGTGTTTGTCCGATAGCCTTTGGAGTCGGTGGTGATGGTCTGAATTCCATCAACACCAAATGCCGCGCCGCCGGCAATACGGACGTGCAGTCGGAGATTCGGCTGCAAGGTGGTGACGGGTTCTCCGATGAAGTTCAGCAAGGGGCTGAACAGGTTCATCACCACCAACGCCGTCACGGCAATAGAGATCTGTTTCAGCGCGACATTGCGGAAAGGAATCAAGCTCGCCAGCAGGCCAGCCTGGAATGCCGCGAACATCCCCCAGAACTGAAGGCTGCTGGTGATGCGCCGGAAGTCGCCGACGAAGAACGATACCGACAATGCCGCGCAGGTCGTCGCATAGAAAACAATCTTGATGACGGTAAGACGACGGACCTGCAGCTTCATTTCATCTCGATTTACGCGCGATATGAACGTTCCAGATCTTCGTCGCAGTGCGCTATTTCCGGCCGCGTTCGACTATAGCCGCATCCCAATGAACGGCCAACTGCAGCACTTCAGCCGGCGTCATGCCTCTGTCGCGCAGGGCACGGATCGTCAGGCTGCGATCGCGCTTGGCGAAACGGCGGCCCGAGGCGTCCGTCAGAAGTTCGTGGTGCGCATATTGCGGCGTCGGGTAGCCCAGCAGCTTTTGCAGCAGGCCGTGGACGTGAGTCGACGGCAGCACATCGATGCCGCGCGTCACCAGGGTCACGCCCTGCAGGTGGTCGTCGACCGTGACCGCGAGGTGATAGCTGGTCGGCGTGTCCTTGCGCGCGATCACGAAGTCGCCCATCAGCCGCGGCTGGCCCTCGATGCGGCCAAGCGACTCGTCGAAGAAGTGATAGGGCCCGGCCTGACCGGCGGCGCGATCGCAATCGAGCCGCAGGCAATGCTCCTGTCCCGCGACGATTTGCTGGCGCCGCTCCGCCGCCGAGAGATCCCGGCAGGTGCCTGGATAGAGAGGGCCGTCCGGCCCATGGAGCTGGCCGTGCGGCGCGTTGGCCGAGGCCGCCAGCTCGCGCTCGACCGCGGCGCGGCTGCAGAAGCAGGGGTAGACGAGTCCGCGCTGGTCGAGCTGATCCAGCACCTTGCCGTAGTCGGCAAAATGCTCGGACTGGCGGCGCACCTCGCCGTCCCAGTCGAAACCCAACCATTTCAGATCGGCGAGGATCGACGTCTCGTATTCGCGCCGGCAGCGGCGGACATCGATATCCTCGATCCGCACCAGGAAAGTGCCGCCGGCCTCGCGCGCGCGATGCCAGCCCGTCCAGGCCGAATAGGCGGAGCCGATATGCAGCTCGCCGGTCGGGCTGGGGGCAAAACGCGTGACCAGGCTCATCATCCGACGTTACAGCGGCCGCGCGCGGCGTGCTATGCCGGGCCCATCATGCCGACAAAAGCTCAAGTGATTCTCGATGCCGCCAATCTCAAGAAGGCGATGCGGCATCTGGCGAAAGTCGATTCGGATTTCGCGCGCATCCTGAAGGAGGTGGGCCACCCCGAGCTGCGCGAAATGCCGACCGGGTTCAGCGGCCTGATGCGCTCGATCGTGGGCCAGCAGGTTTCGGTCCATGCCGCACGCAGCATCTGGCTGCGACTCGAGGCGGCCGTGCCGAGCATGGAGCCAACCGACTTTCTGGCGCTCTCCGACGAAGCGCTGCGTGCCGTCGGCCTGTCGGGTGCGAAGACGCGCTACGGCCGCAGCCTCGCCACCGATATTGTCGAAGGCCGCATCGACTTCGACGCCCTGCGGCGACTCGACGACGCGGCGGCCGTCGCCATGCTGTGCCAGGCCAAGGGGATTGGACCGTGGACGGCAGAGATCTACCTGATGTTCGCCCATGGCCGCCCCGACATCATGCCCGGGCTCGATCTCGGTTTGGTGGTTGCGGCACAGCATCTGAAGAAGCTGCGCAAGCGACCCGACGCCAAGAGGCTGCTCAAGATCGCAGAGCAGTGGCGGCCCTGGCGCAGTGCCGCGGCGCTGCTGCTCTGGCACTATCGCCGCAACATGCCGGACTGGGGTCCCAAGCCCCTCAAAGCGGAGGCCAAAACCAAATGACCAAACTCGAAGGCCCCAGCTACGGCCCGCACAACAAGGGCAAGCCCGGCCACCTTGTCGTGCTGCTGCACGGCTATGGCGCCGACGGCAACGACCTGATCGGCCTTGCGCCGGTGCTGGCGCCGCTGATGCCCGACGTGGTGTTTTACGCGCCCAACGCGCCCTATCCGTCGGATGGCAATCCGCACGGCTACCAATGGTTCGCAATTGCCCGCGGCGATCCCGCGCTGACCCTGGCCGGCGTGCGCAGTGTGGCACACTTCGTCGACGCCTTCCTCGACGACAAGATGGCAGAACACGGGCTCGACGAGAGCAAGACCTGCCTGGTCGGCTTCTCGCAGGGCACGATGATGGCGCTGCATGTCGGCCTGCGCCGCCCGAGGCCGCTCGCCGGCATCATCGGCTTCTCCGGCATGCTGGCGGGGCCGGAGATATTGAAGGACGAGATCAAGTCGCGGCCGCCGATCTTGCTGGCGCATGGCGACAGCGACGAAATGCTGCCGCATGGGCTGAGCGAACGCGCCGCCGAGACGCTGCGGCAGAACGGCCTCCAGGTCGGCCTGCACATCGCCCAGGGCGTCGGCCACGGCATCAACGACACGGCGCTGTCGCACGCCGCGCGCTTCCTGCTCGAAGCGTTCAAGCTGCCGATGCCAAAGCAGGAAGCGCGATGACCGACGGACTCTGCAAACCGGGCTTCGAGCGCGTGGCCGAAGCCTTCGACAGGAACTTCGACAGCAAGGGCGAGATCGGCGCCTCAGTCTGCCTGACGGTCGGTGGCGAAACAGTCGTCGATCTGTGGGGCGGCGTCGCCGACCCCAAGACGCAGGCGCCGTGGACCCGAGACACGGTCGGCATCGTGTTCTCCTGCACCAAGGGCGCGACCGCGCTTTGCGCCCATGTGCTGGCCAGCCGCGGCAAGCTCGATCTCGATGCTCCGGTGGTCGAGCTGTGGCCGGAGTTCGGCCGGCACGGCAAGGAGGGCGTGACGACGCGCATGATGCTCGATCATTCGGCCGGCGTGCCGGCGCTGCGCGCCCGGGTGAAGGAGTCGGGGCCCTACGAATGGGACTACATGACCGGCCTGATCGCCGCGGAGGAGCCGTTCTGGCCGCCCGGCACGCGCAACGGCTATCACGGCTTCACCTTCGGCTGGACGGTGGGCGAGATGGTGCGGCGCGCCAGCGGCAAGTCGCTCGGCACGTTCTTCCAGGAAGAGATCGCGCGGCCGCTGGGGTTGGATTTCTGGATCGGCCTGCCCGAGGCGATCGAACCACGCGTGGCGCCGATCATGCCGTTTGCGCTCAGGGCGGAGGACGCCAAGACGCCGTTCCTGCGCGATCTTGGGACCAACAAGCAGTCGATCCCCTTCCTCTTCTACATGAATGTCGGCGCCTGGCGGATGGGTGGCGCCAATACCCGCGCCGGCCACGCCGCCGAGATTGGCGCCGCCAACGGCATCACCAACGCGCGCGGACTTGCCGGCATGTACGCCCCGCTGTCGACTAGCGGCGGCAAGCTGGTCGACGGCAGGACGCTCACGCGCATGGGCGAGGTCTCGATGGCCACGCACGACGACGCCACCTTGCGCATCCCGACCCGCTTCGCGCTGGGCTACATGAAGTCGATGGACAACCGCCGGCGCAGCCTGGGCGCCAAGCTGTTCGGCGAGGATGTCGACAGCGTGATCCTGGGCTCTCCCGCCTTCGGCCACGTCGGCGCCGGCGGCTCGCTGGGTTTTGCCGATCCCGTGGCCGGTCTTTCTTTCGGCTACACCATGAACCAGATGGGACCGGGCCTGCTGATGAACGAACGCGGCCAGGCGCTGGTCGACGCGGCCTACCTGTCGCTCGGCTACAGGAACAAGGACGGGGGCGTCTGGGTACGCTGATGCTGCCCGTCTTCCGACCGCTCGCCGACCGCGCCGTGCTGACCGTGTGGTCGGGTCTCTGCACCTCGACCATCGGCGAGGATCTGTTCCGCGTCGCCAGCGTGTGGCTGGCGGTCGAGGTCGCCGGCAACATGGCGGGCCTCGTCACCGGCGTTCAGTACGTCGCCATGCTGGTGGCTGGCCTGTTCGGCGGCGTGCTGTTCGACCGCTGGCGGCCCGACCGGGCGATGATCGGCTCGCGCGCCTGGAGCGCCGCCTTCGCCCTGCTGCCGGTCGCGGGCTTCTACTTTTCGGGCCTGTCGATCACGCTGCTGATGATCTCCTCGGTGGGTCTGGCCTCGCTGCGCATGGTGTTCTCGCCGGCGCTGCAATCCACCATTCCCACCCTGGTGCGCGACCGCGACGCCCAGCAGGCGATCAACGGGCTGTTCGACGCCACCTACCGCATCGCCCGCCTGCTCGGCCCGATGGTGGCGGCACTGCTGCATATTTTCCTGCCGGTCATCCATTTCCTCACCGCGACGGCGCTGGGCTTCCTCGTCTCGGGATGGGCGCTCTATGCCGCCCGCGAGCGGCTGATCGGCGGCCAGAGCGACCCGGTGCGCATGCGTCCCGGCTGGCGCGGCGCCTGGGAGGCGCTCACCGCCGGTTTCCGGCTGATGCTGAGCGAGCCCAGCATGGGCGCCATCCTGATCGTCAATGCGATCCTGAACGGGCCGTGGATGGTGGCGCTCAGCCTTGCCATCGCGCTGATCGTGACCGAATACCGGCCGACCTTCCTGGGGTTCGGCGGGCTGGCCGCCTACGCGCTGGTCATGGGCGCCTATGGCGTGGGCGACGTCAGCGGCAACATCGTTGCCGCCAGCGTCCGCTTCCGCCGTCCGATGTCGACGATGTTCCTGGGCTATGTCGTCATGGGAACGGGCTTCTCCATTCTCGCGCTCGTGGTCTGGCTCCTGCCGCCGGATCGGCTGCTGCCGGCGATGATGGTGGGCGCGCTGCTGGCCGGGCTGGGCGGGCCGTTCTTCTTCGTGCCCATGATCACCCGCATGCAGACCGTGTTCCACGGCCACGACATCGCCCGCGTCTTTCGCCTCAGGCTGGTGGTCATGGCGGCCGCGATGATGGTGGCGAGCCTGGTCGCTACCTGGTTCTTCGACCTGATGGGCGCCGTGGCGACACAACTCGGCTGCGGGTTGCTGATCCTGGCGACCGGCATCGCGGGCTATTTTCTCTGCCGGCGCATCGAGGGGCGTGAAGCGGCGGGCGCCAGCTTGCCGAGACCCGCGGTCGGCGAATAGCGCGCAGAATCCTCTTGCGGGGAACAGTGTGTATTGATAGCGTCTTTGCGTTCACAGCGTTACCGTTAACCGACTGCAGCAGGAGCGCGCCATGGCCAAGGCCTTCCCGACCGACAATCCCTTCCTGCGCGGCTACTACGGCCCGGTGAACACCGAGGCCGATGCCGGCCACCTGCAGATCACCGGCGAGATGCCGCAGGAACTCTGCGGCACGCTCTACCGCAACGGCCCCAACCCGCAATTCGCGCCGAGGGGCCCGTACCACTGGTTCGGCGGCGACGGCATGATCCACGCCTTCCACGTCGAGAACGGCAACGTCTCCTACAAGAACCGCTGGGTGCGCACGCCCAAATGGGAGATCGAGAACAAGGAGGGCGAAGGCCTCTCCGGCACCTTCGGCAACCCGCGCTACACCGACCCCAGGGTGATGGCGCTCAATTCGACCATCGCCAACACCAACATCGTCTGGCACGGCGGCAAGCTTCTGGCGCTCGAGGAGGCGCACGCGCCGTTCGCGCTCGATCCGGCGAGCCTGATGCCGAAAGGTTACGAAACCTACGGCGACAAGCTCTGCGGACCCTTCACCGCCCATCCCAAGATGGATCCCAAGACCGGCGAGATGGTGTTCTTCGGCTACTCCGCCAAGGGCCGCTTCACCAAGGAAGTGAGCATCCAGACCGTCACGGAAGACGGCAAGGTGACGCGCGCCGAGATCCTGGAAGGTCCCTTCCCCAGCATGATCCACGACTTCGCCGTCACCAAGAACTGGATCGTCGTGCCGATCTTCCCGCTCACCTCCTCGATGGAACGCGCCATGGGCGGCCAGCCGCCTTTCGCCTGGGAACCCGACAAGGGCACGCACATCGCCTTCATCCCGCGGAACGGCACCGTCGCCGACGCCAAGTGGGTGACGGCGCCCGCCTGCTACGTCTTCCATCCGATGAATCATTTCGAGACCGACGACGGGAAGGTCGTGATCGATGTGATGAAATACGACGTGGCTCCGCTGTTTCCCCTGCCCGACGGTTCGCCGTCATCCAAGGAGATGCCGGCGGCGCGCCTGTTCCGCTGGATCTTCGACCTCACCGGCAAGGCCAACACCTTCCAGGAGGTGCAGCTCGACGACCGCGCCGGCGAGTTCCCGCGCTTCGACGAGCGCTTTTGCATGGGCGACTATCGCCATGGCTGGATCGTCTCGGGCAACATCGCCGAGGCGGGCGTGCGGCGCCGCGAGGGCATCACGCACTACGACCTGGCGAACGGCCGCAACGCCACCTGGAACGCCGGCGCCGACGACCGCTTCGGCGAGCCGGTGTTCGTGCCGCGCCGCGCGGATGCCGCCGAAGGCGACGGCTGGGTGCTGAGCGTGATCTACCGCGCCGACGAGGCGCGCAGCGACCTCGCGGTGTTCGAGGCGACCGACATCGTCAAGGGCCCGGTGGCGCTCGCCCATTTGAGCAGCAAGGTGCCGGCGGGCTTCCACGGCAACTGGCGGCCGGGTCCGCTGTGATTTTGCCGCGAACGGAGGCTAAGCTTGCTCCAAAGGAGTGGCTGTCATGGCAAACCCCATCACGCTCCCTCGACGGCATATGATGCGAGCCGTCGGGGCGGTCGGTCTGCTGTCGACAGGATCGCTGCCGCGCGCCCGGGCGGAGGTGCCCAAGTCTCCGCCGACCGATGATCCCTTCCTGAGCGGCTACTATGCCCCGATCCACAGCGAGAGCGAGGAGCCCGACCTCAGGATCCAGGGCGACATGCCGAAAGCGCTGCACGGCACGCTCTACCGCAATGGTCCCAATCCGCAATTCGCGCCGCGCGGCCCCTACCACTGGTTCGACGGCGACGGAATGATCCATGCCTTTCATTTTGAGAATGGCCGCGTCTCCTACATGAACCGATGGGTGCGCACGCCCAAGTGGCTGGCCGAGCATGAGGCCGGCAAGAGCCTGTTCGGCGGCCTCGATGACCCGGGCGATCGCGATCCCAGCGTGGCCAAACTCAACGCGACCACCGCCAACACAAACGTCGTCTGGCACGCCGGCCGGTTGATGGCGCTGGAAGAAGGCCATGCGCCCTTCCGGCTCGATCCGGCGAGTCTCGCGCCCAAGGGATTCGTGACCTATGGCGAGAAGGTGAAAGGCCCCTTCACCGCGCATCCGAAGTTCGATCCGCAGACCGGCGAGATGATCTTCTTCGGCTATTCGGCCAAAGGGCCGTTCTCGCCTTTCGTGAGCCTTCATGTCGCCGACAAGGACGGCAACATCACGCGCACGGAAATGCTCGAGATTCCTTTTGCCAGCATGATTCACGATTTCGCCGTGACGAGGAACTGGATCGTCGTGCCCGTCTTCCCGCTCACCGGATCGCTGGAACGCGCAAAAAGCGGGCGGCCGCCTTTTGCCTGGGAACCCGACAAGGGCACCCACGTCGCCTTCGTGCCGCGCAACGGCACCGTGGCCGACGTTAAGTGGGTGACGTTGCCGCCCTGCTACGTCTTTCATGCCATGAACCACTACGACACGATCGATGGCCGGATCGTGATCGACGTGATGAAGTACGACATCGCGCCGCTCTTCCCGCTGCCCGACGGCAGTCCTTCGACCAGGCAGCCGCGGTCGTCGCGACTGTTCCGCTGGTCCTTCGACCTTGCCGGCAAGGGCAAGGCGTTCCACGAGCTCCAGCTCGACGAGCGCGTCAGCGAGTTCCCGCGCGTCGACGACCGGCTGGCCATGGCCGACTACCGCCATGGCTGGTCTGTGACCGCCAATCCCGCCGACTCGCCACGCGACCGCGAGCAAGGCCGCCAGCTTACGCACTACGACGTCAAGAGCGGCAAGGACGCGGACTGGCGGCCCAACCGGGGCGATCACGTGAGCGAGCCGGTGTTCGTCCCGCGCAGTCCCGATACGGCCGAGGGCGATGGCTGGCTGTTGAGCGTCGTCTACCGCGCCGCTGAAGCCAGGAGCGACCTCGCGGTGTTCGAGGCCACCGACATTGCCAAGGGACCGCTGGCGCTCGCGCATCTCAGCGGCAAGGTGCCCGCGGGCTTCCACGGCAACTGGCGGGCGGGTGCGCTATGATCACGGTTCATCATCTCAACAACTCGCGCTCGCAGCGCATCCTCTGGATGCTGGAGGAGCTCGGCCTCGACTACGAGATCAAGCTCTACCAGCGCGAACCCTCGATGCAGGCGCCGGCCTCGCTGCGCGCTGTCCATCCGCTCGGCAAGTCGCCGGTCATCACCGACGGCAACAAGACACTCGCGGAGTCGGGCGCCATCCTGGAATACCTGGCTGAAACCTACGGCAACGGCCGGTTGGCGCCGCAGCCAGGCACGCCCGAGCGGCTGCGCTATACCTACTTCCTGCATTACGCCGAAGGCTCGCTGATGCCGCTTCTGTTCATGAAGCTGGTGTTCAATCGCCTGCCCGAGCGCGTGCCTTTGCTGATGCGGCCGGTCGCGCGCATGATCTCGGCCGGCGCCGACAAGACGCTGCTCGGCCCGCAGATCTCCAACCACTTCGCCTTCCTCGAAAGCGAGCTTTCCAGCCGCGACTGGTTCGCCGGCGCCGACTTCACCGCCGCCGACATCCAAATGAGCTTTCCCATCGAGGCCGCCGCCGCCCGCGCCGGTCTCGGCGGGCGGCTGCCGAGACTGAAAGCCTTCGTCGAAGCCATCCAGGCGCGGCCGGGCTACAAGCGCGCGCTGGAAAGAGGCGGCCCCTACTCGATGCTGAAATAGACGACGACCGCGGCGCTTCGTGCTAGGTCCGACCCAATTCTGCGAATAGGCTTTCCAAGGAGCGAAACCCCATGGCCCTTCCGGCTCTGCTGCGCGACAACCTGTCGATTCCGGTGGTCGGCGCGCCGCTGTTCATCGTCTCCAACCCCGATCTGGTGATCGAGCAGTGCAAGGCGGGCATCGTCGGCGCCTTTCCGGCGCTGAACGCGCGGCCCAAGGAAATGCTAGAAACCTGGCTGCAACGCATCACCACGGAGCTGCGCGAGTACAAGCAGAAATACCCGGACCGTAAGGTGGCGCCGTTCGCGGTCAACCAGATCGTGCACGGTTCCAACGACCGGCTGCAGCACGACGTCGAGCTCTGCGAGAAATACAAGGTGCCGATCCAGATCACCTCGTTGCGCGCGCCCGACGACGTGGTGAAGTCGGCCAAGCGTTACGGCTGCCTGGTGTTCCACGACGTGACCAACATCACCCACGCCAAGCGCGCGCTGCAGGCGGGAGTCGATGGCCTGATCCTGGTCTGCGCCGGCGCCGGCGGACATGCCGGCCGCCTGTCGCCCTTCGCGCTCGTCCCCGAAGTGCGCCAGTTCTACGACGGCTGCCTGCTGCTCTCGGGCGCGATCGCCAACGGCGCCTCGGTGCTGGCGGCGCAGGCGGTCGGCGCCGACCTCGCCTATATCGGCACGCGCTTCACGGCCAGCAAGGAAGCCAACGCGACCGACGGCAACAAACAGTGCATCATCGATTCGATTGGCGAGGAAATCATCTACACCAACCTCTTCACCGGCGTGCACGGCAATTACCTGAAGCGCAGCGTCGCCGCCGCCGGCCTCGATCCCGACGACCTGCCCGAGGCCGACAAGAGCAAGATGAACTTCGGCTCGGGCGGCAACTCCAAGGCCAAGGCCTGGCGCGACATCTGGGGCGCGGGCCAGGGCGTCGGCCAGATCTTCGACGCCCCGCCCGCCGCCGAGATCGTGGCCCGGCTCAAGGCCGAGTACGAGGCCGCGCGCGCCGCGCTGTTCGCCGGCGAGACCGTGCCGACCCGACTGAAGCAGGCGGCCGAATAGTCACATGCTGCGCAGCCTTTATGACTGGGTGATCCGCCTCGCGGGTCACCCGCGCGCGATTCCCATCCTGGGCGCCATCTCCTTCCTCGAAAGCTCGATCTTCCCCATCCCGCCGGATGTGATGCTGATACCGATGGTGCTGGCCAACCGCGACAAGGCCTTCCGCATCGCGCTGGTCTGCACCGTCTGCTCCGTGGTGGGCGGGCTTCTGGGCTACGCCATCGGCTATTACTTCTTCGAAACGATCGGCGAATGGGTCGTCAAGACATACGGCCTGCAGTCGGGATTGGCGGCGTTCCGCGCCGGGTTCGCGGAATACGGCATCTGGATCATCCTGATCAAAGGCCTCACCCCCATTCCTTACAAGCTGGTAACCATCGCCTCGGGGGCGGCACATTTCGACCTCTTCACATTCGTGTGGGCTTCGATTGTGACGCGTGGCGTACGCTTCTTCGTCGTGGCAGCGTTGCTGTGGAAATTCGGCGAGCCGATCCGCGCCTTCATCGAGAAGCGGCTGACGCTCGTGACCTGGTTGTTCCTGATCGCGCTGGTCGGCGGCTTCGTCGTCTTT
>Ga0210399_10004396_pt1 | contig 10960 bp, 8 predicted proteins | sample IncBWC14MmetaG_FD_150865 | JGI IMG/M metagenome (GOLD analysis project Ga0210399, IMG submission 150865) | Forest soil microbial communities from Barre Woods Harvard Forest LTER site, Petersham, Massachusetts, United States - Inc-BW-C-14-M | ecosystem: Environmental > Terrestrial > Soil >...
TTCGCTTTTGCTCACGGAATATCGCAAAGCGGCAGAGATCACGCGGCGGCGCCTTTATCTCGAAGCGATGCAAGCGATCCTTCCAGGCTTGCAACACAAAGTCATTGTCGATGACAGCCTGAAGGGCGTCCTGCAAACGCTGCCGCTCCTCTCGCCGGAACCACCCAAGGAACAGCATTGATTCGATGGAAACGCCACGCGCTTTGTTAATCTTCCCCGGGGCGATTCGATTCCTCCAGAGCCGCGGCATGGCCCTGCTCGGCGTTCTTTTTATTCTGACGGTCTTTAAATGGGGCGCATTGCTTTTTACCGTCCATCAATACGAGACCGTGATCATCACGCGTTTTGGAAAAGCGATTCGCACCGACACCAAGCCCGGTTTGAAATTGAAGTTGCCGGTTTTAGACGTCGTGCATCGATTCGATAATCGGATTCTGGCGTGGGATGGACCGCCGACGGAATGTCCGACCAAGGACAAGCTTTACCTGATCGTCGATTGCTTCGCTCGATGGCGGATCAGTAATCCGTTGCTCTACTACAATCGGCTCAACGACGAACGCAGCGCCCTTTCGCGGCTCGACGACATTTTAGGCAGTGAGACGCGCACCGCCGTCGCGACGCATGATTTGGTCGAGATTATTCGCGTGACGAAAGGTCGCCAGCCGGTGCGCGACGAGGAGCTGGAGAAAACCGGTACGGTTCTGCCGAGCAACATCCCGGACATTCAACTCGGCCGCGGCGAGATCGAAAAACAGATTACGGAACGGACCCGGCAGAAAATAGCAGATTTTGGGATCGAGCTGCTCGATGAGCGCTTCAAGCGCAGCAAATACAATCCAGCGGTCGCGGAAAAAATTATCGAGCGCATGTCGAGTGAGCGTCATCAGATCGCTGCGAAATTCCGTTCGGAGGGGAGAGGCGAAGCCGCGAACATCAGCGGCCAAAAGGAAAGCGACGTTGCTTCCATCAGGTCGATCGCAACCAAGAACGCGCTGGAGATTGAAGGCAAAGCAGACGCCGAAGCCGCAAGAATCTATGCGAATGCCTATGCCTCGCCGGACGCGCAGGATCTTTATGCGTTTCTGCGAAGTCTCGATGTAATGCGGGCTGCGTTTGAGCACGATACCACCGCCGTGATCTCGACCAACAGCGATCTGGGCCGCTTGCTGAAGTCGGCCGGTCCACCCGCAGCGGCGCCCAAGCAGCCCGCGCCGTAAGCGCTCCCGTTCATGTGAGCGCGCGGTTCTGGACCATCGGCCATTCGACACGCGCGATCGAAGATTTCATCGCCGCACTGGAAGCTAACGCGATCAAGTTGCTTATCGATGTCCGGAGTTTGCCGGGATCGAAACGTTATCCGCAATTCAATAAAGAGGCGCTGGGCGATTCGTTAGGCAAAGCTGGAATTCGCTACGAACATTTTCCGGAACTCGGTGGTCTGCGTAGGCCGAAGAAGGATTCAAGAAACACGGCCTGGCGCAACGCGTCATTCCGCGGTTATGCCGATTACATGGAGACCGAGGAATTTCGCAAAGGCGTAGATCGACTTGTCGATCTTGCGGAGAAGGCTGGACCGGCCGCGATCATGTGCGCGGAAGCAGTTTGGTGGCGTTGTCATCGCGCGCTGATTTCCGATTTTCTGAAAGCGCACGGAGCCGAAGTGATCCACATTGTCAGTGCAACAAAGACTGAGTCGCATCCATTTACATCGGCCGCGAGAATTGTTGACGGCAGCTTGACCTATGCAATGGGCTAGGGATCGCAGTAAAATCGTTTTTCTCATTGTGACAATACGTGCAGGGCTCACCCGATGATCTCGCTTCCGGTTAAGCTGCGGCGCAAGCCAAACTTAATCGTCTTTCTGCCGGACCAGCAAAGAGCGGATACGATCGCTTGTTGTGGCGGCGAAAAGGTTCATGCACCGAACTTAAATAAACTCGCTTCCGAGTCAGTGGTTTTCAGTCGAGCCTACGTGACCCATCCAGTTTGTACTCCTTCGCGCTCCTGCCTGATGACTGGGATGTGGCCGCATACGACCGGTTGCACCAAGAACAGTGTCGCGCTCGACCCGCGTTTTAGTGTCTTGCCTCAATTATTAGAGGACAAAGATTACCGGGCCGCATACATGGGCAAGTGGCACCTGGGCCGGGCAGGATTCCCACAGCGAGGATTTGACGAATGGATTTCAACAGAGCAAGGGGGCCACTACGGCAGATTTCTGGTTTCAACGGGACTAACGCCAGACAGGAAAGATGGAGACTTCTCCGAGTTAGCCATTAGCAATTTACCGCTTGAACTATCGAGACCGAAATTCCTCGAAAAACATGCCTGTGAATTCATCGAAAAACGCCGTCGTGATCCGTTTATCCTCATTGTTGCTTTTGTGGAACCGCACTCGCCTTACAACGGTCCGCTCAACGACGAACATCCGTTGGACGAAATCGACCTCGACCTTACAGCAGCGCTGCCGCCGGCTGAGGATGTTCCGTTGCGCTACCGGTTGATGCGGGAATGGCAGCAAGCCGAAGCGGAACTTGATCGCGCGCGCTTGCCGAAGTTGTTGTTCTTTGGGATCACCCCAGAGGAGTACCGAAGCCTCAAGCAGCGATACCTTGGGTTAGTCACCATGGTCGATCAGAGCATTGGTGCCATTCTCGGTTGCTTGGAACGGTTGGGCTTGGCGGACGACACCATTGTGGTGCATACCAGTGACCATGGTGACATGCTGGGAGCACATCAACTCTTCGGTAAAGAAGTCATGTTTGAAGAAGCGGTGCGTGTACCGTACCTGGTCAGGTTGCCCGGCCAGCGAGGCGCCACGGTAATCCGCCAGCCAGTAAGTCACATCGATTTCGTGCCGACTTTGCTCGATTTACTCGGTCAGGCGAAGCCACCTCAGTGCGTGGGTAAGAGTCGAGCATCGCTAATTCGCGGGGATATTATGGCGCCGGAAAATATTTTCATCGAGTGGGCTCCAAACCGGACAAAGGTTAAAAAAGGATCGTCACTTGCTCCGCGCCGCATGATCAAGTGGGCGGTCGAGGAGTCTACCCGGACTGTAATTTCCGCTGACGGTTGGAAACTTTGCCTGCGCGACAGAGATTTAAACGAGCTGTACAACTTAAACGACGATCCACTGGAGAGGCGCAACCTCTATGCGGACCGGCAGCATGCTTCGGTGATTTCGCGTCTTGCCGGCGAGATCCACCGGTGGCAGCAATCCGCAAACGACAAGCTCAAATTGTGAATGACAGAACGCCGCAGCATTTTCCAACAATCTCCGAAGCAGGATGGGATTTGGCGCGGATGTGACGCGCCAAACCCAGTAATCGGTCGACGGCCGAACGCAGTCAGCTTTTCATCGGCCCGCACGATGAAGCGGTGACCGTCGCCGCGATGCGCGTCTCCAATGAAGATTGTGACCGGGTTGTAAGATCTTCAGTTCACGGTGACGGCAACGGGAGCCGAAGGGATGCCGTTAGCAACGACAACAAGTTGGCTAGGGCCCAGCTCTTGATTTGCCGGGACGTCGAAATGAGTGGACACGAAAGCGCCAGATGCAACGCCCATGCTACTGTGGTCGTGCGTTCGGCTATAAAACACGTGTCCAGTTGCATTGTTGGTGATGCGAACCAGCGGATAGTTCGTTGCCGATTGATGATCGTCCCCATAGGCAGCCCCTTGCGACATGCCATTGAAACCGTGGCCGGAGATAACGTACGATCCCCCGGGACTAACCGTGGCAGGGGCAGACTGGATCCGTGGTGCCCAGGCCGGATTGTATGTTCCCGAAGGGTTGTAAACTGACACGAAAAAGAAATCAGTGAAGAGAATCTGGCCGGTTGGGAGTACTAAGAAGTTACCATAGAACGAGGGATCATTCGATGCGTGGGGAGCCGGAGAAATTTCCGTCAGGCTTGACCCGTCCCACTCCAAGAACGTCGACGGGGTTTGAAAGATAAATGGGCTTGCCATCATCAGAACGTTGCCGTTAGGCTCCAGTGCAGCAGGTCCGTCGGCGATGTCCAGTGAGTCTGGGAAATCAGGGCCAGGCGTCCAGACTCCGGTATTCGAGTTGTAGATGGCAGTGTGGCCCGCGCCGCAACCGTTCGCTCCAGTGTAGAAAACCGTACCATCGGGTCGTAGTACGCCGGGCCCCACTTCATGCGAGGCGAAATTTACCCCGCCGCAATTTGCTGCGGAGTCCCAGAGTTGCGCGATCGTACTACCGGCACCGGACCACTTGCCCGAGCTGGGATCGTAGATTTCCGAGTTCGTGCCTCCAGCATCGTACGCAAAGACGTAGGCATCGACCGTAAGCACCTTCTTATTGGGTAAGAGCGTCCATCCTTCCTCGTTGTTGATGTCGAACTTATTTTTGCCCGTCGGTGTCCAAGTAAGAGTGTTTGCGTTCAGCAGAGCCGCCTGATCAGTGCAGCAATTGGCCTGCATGTACGTTCCATCGAAGAGAACCACACTTGAAGCATCGCCAATCGTTCTCGGATGCGACCCAAAGCCTCCGAAAAATGAAGGAGGGTTCACGAGAGTCCAAGTGTTGGCAAGCGGGTCATAGATGGCGCCCTTATCTGTCCAGACCGGGTTAAGGAAGTTATATTCTCCGCCCTCAATGATGACCCGGCCGTCAGGGAGTACGGCTGACGAGTGATAAAGCGGGCTATATCCCGCTGGCGTTGAGGCCAGCTGGGTCCAGGTTCCATTCACATAGCTGCCGAACTCGTCGGGGGTGAGTTTCCACCAATCCTGACACCCGTCATCTTGTAACATGACGGTGCCATCCGTGAGCAAAATCGGGTTGCCAGGGCCGCAATCGGTGTAATCGAGAACCGGAGGTTGGTTGGTCAGCAGTTGCCATGGCGAGTCGGGAGCAAGGGCGGGAGTTGTCTTAAGGATACTTGTGTCCTTTTTCGGCGGAAGGGGCTTTAGCTTGGGAAAGGCCTGTGCGCCGGTCGACTGCGCAACGGCACTAGATGGCCGGGCCGCAAAGAAGCCCGTTGCCACCGCCGCGAAGATTAGCGCGACTGTAGTTGCGATATGCAGAGGTGAGAGAGAGCGATTTTTCATAAACTAATTTTCTTTCGTTGTTTTGGCCTTCCGTGACTTCTCGTCATTGAGAACTCATTTCTGGCCGTTCACCCAGGTACTCCGTAAGATTTGGCGATTCGTTACGCGGAAAGTGCAGAAGACTTGTAAACCACGGATTACCCGCCTCCGTGGGATAGCTACGGCGGGCAGGCAACGGATCTCACGGATCGCGTTTTGAAGAAGGAAAGGAACCGAAGGTCTTCCGCAATCAGGCCAGATCGGAACTTTGTTTCGTTCGTTGCCTTTGTTAGAGAGGAAACCCGACCCGGCGCGCGCGCCAGTCGTGCCCTACCTGGATTTGAGAAGTGATCAGCCTTCGCTTCGGCTCCGGCGCTCGCCTCGGCGAACACCGCTACACTTTGTCCGGGAACTCCCCCGGGCTAGGGACTACGGGCAGCTTCCAGCTGAAACGTCTTTTAGCAAACTGGCCGACAAGTAATAAGTGCCTTTAGTTCGGCAAGAATTTTTCGATGTCACAGTTTCTTTTCTGCGGCTAATTCCTGAAAGCGCGGATCATTCCGAAGCGGATCGAACATCGGATCTAGCCGGAGCAGCGCAGGAGTTAGCGGGGTTCCAGCCAATTGGCCAAAGCACGGTATCGAGAGTAGTTTCTGCAAAGCGGCAATGGCGCGGTCGGGCTCTCCCATCTGCCCTGCCACGCGAGCGAGGATTTCGACCGGAACGGGACCAGACACCGCGTCTTTCTCGATCGAGACAACGGCTATGGCCCGCTCGGTCAGAGCCAATGCGGCAACTTTGTCACCGAGGCCCATATTGGTCAGCGCGAGATCCCCAATGAGGATATTATTTTCCGGCTGTTCTTTGAGGAAAGGTTCCAGTTCGCTGCGCGCCTGTCGCCAACTTTCCTGGGCGGCAGCATTGTCGCCGGCGACTTCTTGCGCCCAGCCTAACCAAAAGCGCAGTTCGCCATTGAAGTAGCCCAACGCCGGATCAGGCTTGGCAAGTAATTCCTTTAACCGAGCGATGATTTGTGCAGGCCGACGCTCCAGGATCGCTTGGTAAACTTGTGTTTCCAACGCGTTGGGGTCGTCGGCGTTCGGATGCAGCTGAGCGAGGAGCGCCGAGGCCCGCGGGAGGTCGCCCTCAGCTTGCGCGATAGACGCCTTTACCACGAGGGTATCCACGTCGTCCGGCGCAATATCGAGCACGTGATCAAACTTTCGCAGCGCTTCGGGGAAACGACGAAGTATAACGTAGGTTTGTGCGCGCTGGGCGAGCAGGTTAACGTTGCGCGGGTCGAGCCGCTCAGCTTCGTTGAAATACGACTCGCTCCGGTTCCACTGGCCTCGCCTCCGCGCGACAAAGGCCAGCGATTCATGAATCCGGCTGCTATTGGGCAGGAGCTGACGTGCTTGCTCAAAGTAACGCACCGCAGTGTCGTAATCCTTTAGACAAGCGTAGTGGTAATAGCCCTTGGCATGCAGCGCCTCGCCGAGATTGGGCTGAAGAGTCAGCGCGATTTCAGCTGCCTGCATTGCCTCCTCACGAAGGGCCACCGTTGGTTGAAGAAGCTCCTGGACCCATCCGCGCGCATCCACATATGACAGTAGCGCCCAACTAAGGGCGAACTTCGGGTCCAACCGCACCGCTTCTCTGAGATATTTCTGCGCGCCAAGGGCGTTGGCTGGTGTGCTTAACGGTTTCAGACTATAAGCCAGACCACGCAAGTAGGCATCGTAAGCCTCAGGATTGTCTGTCGGTTTGGCGGCGATGACTTGCTCTTCCCGACCGCTAAGGTGCGCTCGCAACTGCTCGGCGATGGCTTTGGCCACCTCACTCTCGACTGAAAAGATGTCGGTCAGTTTGCGATCAAAGGTATCGGCCCAAAGATGGGAATCATTGGCTGCTTTTATCAGCTGCACGTTTACGCGCACGGCGTCGCCGCTCTTCTGCACGCTTCCTTCCAGGATGTGAGCGACGCCAAGTTGCCTGGCGATCTCGGGCAGGTTTTCGGGCGCGCTTTTGTAATGCTGCGTGGAAGTGCGCGAGATGACCTTCAGATCTGCGATCTTTGATAAGCGCGTCAGAATCTCGTCCTGGATACCATCGGCAAAATAAGCGTTTTCCGGGTCGCGACTTAGGTTTTCAAACGGGAGCACGGCGATCGATTTGGCGGGCGCCGGATGGACCGATTCGCCCCTCCAAACCATCACAGCCACCGCTGTTGCCAGAACGACCAGCGACGCCGCCAACCCCGCAGTAGTTGGATTGCGCCGCACCCACTTTTTACCGCGGGTGAAGATTCCGCTGCGACGCGCCTGAATGGGTTCATGCTTTGCCCAGTGTTCAAGGTCTTCGGCCAGCGCGAGTGCTGATAAGTACCGGCGCTTTGGATCTTTCTCCAGACACTTGAGACAAATAGTGGAAAGATCGCGATCTATCTTTGGATTCAGGAGGCGCGGTGGTCGCGGCTCGGTATTTAGCAGCAGCCGGATGGTTTCGTAAGTTGTTCCGCCAGCAAACGGCGGCTGACCGGTCAGTAATTGGTAAAGCACCGCGCCAAGTCCATAAACATCTATTGCCCGCATGACTCCCGCATCATTCGGCGGACTGGAGACCGCCGCTCCTTGAGGTGAATTACCTCTTGCTTGTTCTGGCGCCATGTAACTGGGCGTGCCCAGGACGTCCAGGGTCTGCGTGACACTGCTTTCAGACTCAACCAATCGGGCAAGACCAAAATCGGTCAGATGCGGTTCGCCTTTTTGATCGAGCAGGATGTTCCCTGGCTTGATGTCGCGATGCAGAATCCCATGTTCGTGCGCGTAATGCACCGTGCGTGCGACCTTCTCGATTAATTCCACCGCGCGGCGAATCGGCATTGGCTCGCGCCTGGCCACTTCGTCGAGTTGTCCGCCTTCGATGAACTGCATGCTGAAGTAGCAGGAGCCATCGCGCTCACCGACTTCGTGGATCGGAACGATGCCGGGATGTTCCAAACGCGCCGCGGCTTCTGCTTCAAGGCGAAAACGCTTCAGGTGCGCTTTGCTCGCCCACTGACCGAGGCTAATGACTTTTAAAGCGACAGTGCGGTTGAGACTCTTTTGTCGCGCGCGAAATACCACGCCCTGACCGCCGCGACCGATTTCTTCCAGCAATTCGTAATCGCCCAACTCTCCGAGAAGCTCGGCGGCGTGGGTCGCTTTTTTCTTTGACGCTGGCACGACATCATCGCGTGCTGTAGTCCCGACTCGTCGGGATGATGCCGGCCGGCCAGGGTCATCCCGCTCCTGCGGGACTACAGGATCCGGCAAGATGAGCAGCGCGGTTTTCAGCACGCACCTGGTGCAGAGCCCTTCAGGCGCGTCGGAAAAGATCTTGGCGCCGCACTTCCGGCAAATTCTGATTACCCTAATCATTGTCGGAGTCGCTCCCGCACTGTCCCGTTGTACTCCGTAAAATTCTTCCACACGTTACGCCTGCCTGTACCTAATATTTCTTACGTCAGTGACCGCCATCGAAGAACTTTCATAGGAATTATCCGCCAAACACGCCAAATGACGCCAAAGCTTCAGCCGCCTTCGCACAAGGCTACGGCGCGCCAGGGAGGTCAGAAGTTGGAAGTCAGTTTTCTTTTTGGCGTTATTGGAGGATTGGCGGATCCATCAATTTCAGAAGGAGATCGGCTCATCGGATTGCGGTTTAGTGCGTGTCTTTGCGATGCGCTCGTACTGCAATTTAGGATAATGGCCAAAGTTAACGAGCAGCCCAAGCTCAAACCTGCCGGCTTTCAGATAATTGAAAACTTGAGCTCGATGCTCGTCAGTGAGTTCGGTGAGGGCTTTTAGTTCGACGATTATCTTCTCGTAGCAGACAAAATCGGGGAAATATTTTTGGTTGAGAATTCTCCGTCGGTACTCCAGCGGCAACCCCGGCTGCGCGATTGCTGGAATGCGGCAATGGTCGACTTCAATGCCGAGACATTCTTGTAGACAGGCTCGTAAAATCCGCAGCCCTTGTCTTTGTAAACTTCGAAGCAGGCACCAATGATGGCATAACATTCGTTCCTAAAGATGAAGTCTGGCGCTAATTTCTTTGGCGTCATTTTGCGTGTTTGGCGGACCAAGAAAATCTCAGGCTACGCCTCGAGCACTGCGATGAGATGGCGCAGCTCATCTTCAATATCGCCGGGTGTGGCAACGGTATGGGCAATCTCCTCTCGCAATAACGATTGATAGCGTTGCCGAAATCGGTAAAACGCCTGCCGGACCGCATTTTCGGTAATCCCCAAGCGCTCGGCGATCTCCGCCTGTGACGGCGCGCCCGGTTCATCCGGCAGCAATTCCTTCAATGAACCAAACAACGTGGCGTTACCCGCCGCCTGGTATTCATCCTTTAGCCGGCTGAGCACCTGTTCCAACACCGTCGAAGCCCACCGCCGCTCGTAAATCATTTCGGCAGTCACTGGATCTGCTGGTTCCATCTCGATCCGCTCGTCAGCGCGCAGTCCTTCCAACGGGATGAGCCGCTGTCCTTTCCCTCGCTTGATCGCCATCGCGCGACGCTGCTCGTCGGCCACAAAATATTTCAGCGCCCCAAGCAGATAAGAACGGAGTCGCCCTTTTTCCTTGCGCACCGCACTCAAACTTCTGCGCTCCAACAACTGAGCGAAAAACCCCTGAGTAATATCCTCCGCCTCCTCTGGCCCGATGCCCTGTCGCCGCACAAAGCTATAAATGGGTCGCCAATAGATGCGGCAAAGTTTTTCTAACGCTTCGTGTGCCGCTGGCGATTCGCCTTGCGCGGTTAGCACCACGCTCCAATGGGTGGTGGTAAATGCGACGGCTCCGCGTTGCGCGTTTCTGCCAATCGCGGTCACCGAAGTGACCTGATCATCAGCGGGCACAGTGCCATCCAACTAAAAAGTCGCGCCGAAAGCAAGACTATAGCGGGCAACCCCAAATCTAAATCGACTCTAAACTAGAGCTTACGCTTCAAACCGATAGCCGTGCAGCTCGATTTCTTTGGCGAACGCTCGTTCTACGATCGCGCGTTGTTCCTCATTGAAGATTTCCCAATACGGTCTCCGGTCGGTCCGATATTCTGATTTCGCTCGGATGCCCAGGCTGCCCTCGAATGGGATGTTCAGCTTCGCGAACACTTCGGCGAGATCGTTCATCAGATTCTCGTAACGCAGAACTCGATCGACAATGATTTTTTCACCGGCGGGGTCGGTATAACGAAAGTAGTTAACCGGAAATCTGCCGGTGGCGAGATACTCGTCCAGAGAAAGCGATCCGCCCTGCCGGGCAACCCGCATATGATAATGGGACAACACCTTGTCCCAAGGATTTCTTTCGACGCAGAATTTGAAGTAGCTATTCCAAACCTCGGCGGGAACGCGGTTTCTGACCTCAGATGCCGGCATGTGGTTATAAAATTTCTCGCGACTCGTGAATGCGTGGCGCAACGCTCGAAAGAGCCTTCTTGGTTCCGCGATAAGTTCAGGGATCGGATTAATGAATCCCAGGTAGTTTCGCGGCTGATGCCCTTCGACCGAAGGACCTATCGGAGTTACGATGTCCATGGGGCCGCACTGTTTTGAAAGAAAGACCTCGATACTCGTGCCAGCGGTCTTAGCCGTCTTAATAAAGATGAACTTGTAATTGTGTGAGATGATCATCGCCGATGCCGGGGAAAACTGGAAGCGCAGTCCAATCTATCCGATTATCTCACAACTTACCCATCGTCACGTGTTGGCCGTTTGGGTGGTGAAACCAGTCCGGTAATGCAATCTGATTTGCTACCATACTTTCGTAGCAATTTTGGGTTATAAGGCCTCGCGCCGTGCTTTCACCGAAGACGGCGAAATTTTCCTTGGTCACAAACAGCCGAAGCT
>Ga0210399_10004397_pt1 | contig 10959 bp, 4 predicted proteins | sample IncBWC14MmetaG_FD_150865 | JGI IMG/M metagenome (GOLD analysis project Ga0210399, IMG submission 150865) | Forest soil microbial communities from Barre Woods Harvard Forest LTER site, Petersham, Massachusetts, United States - Inc-BW-C-14-M | ecosystem: Environmental > Terrestrial > Soil >...
CCCGGTCTCGAAGAGGGCCGCCGTCGCCGCCCCCCCCACCGCGATCGCGAGCAGGGTGTTCACACCCCCCAGGCTGTCCAGGACGGGGATGAAGAGGAGGCAGCCGGCGGCCGCCCCCCCCAGGTCGTAGAGGTAGAGGCGGCTCATCTCCGCCGCGAAGTTGCGGATGGCCAGGGTCACCGCTCCTCCCGCAAAGAAGAAGGGCAGCGCGCTGGCTCCGTAGATGCTGGCCAGACGAACGAGGGTGCTGGAGCCGGGTTCTCCGGGCACGAGCGGGTTGGCCAGGATCACGAGGAGAGCGAGGACGGTGCTCAAGGCGAAGAGGAGGGAGGCGAGGGAGAGGGAACGCCCGGCGGCAAACACGTCGGCCCGGGGCCCCAAGAGGTAGACCGCCACCCCGCTCGCGGCGGAGCCGAGAAGGGCGAGGGAAATCGCCATGAAGGCGAAGTGGTAGTACATGGTGGCGGAGAACAGGCGGGTGAGGGCCAGCTGGAGGATGAGGACGCAGGCGCTGACCAGCGAGACCCCGAGGAAGGCCCGGCCCCGGCTCATTCGGTCGGGAGGGCGCTGGCCGGGAGGGATCCGCGATTCGAGGGCGAGGCGGCGCGCCGGCGGTCGGATCGAACGGCCATGGTAGACTCCCGCTGCACTCTTCTAAGCGCTTTGCAGGTGGCTCCTTGCGCCGCCGGGAAGGCTAACGGTTATGAAAGCAAAGAGCAAGGTAGGTCAGGGCCTCTTGGTCCTGGCTGCAAGCGTCGCCGTCCTCGGGGCCGCCCCTCCTGAGTTCCCGTCCCCGGAGACGCTCCGCGAGCTCCGCTCCTACATCAAGAAGGCCTGGACCACGCTCTCGCGCTCCAACCGGGATCTCACCGCGGCCGCCCCCGATCCCAAGATGAAGCGGGGCCCCGGGCAGCCCTGGCCGGTCTACGTCTCCGCGCGCGAGGACCGCGCCCGGGTCGAACGTGACCTGCGCGGCCGGCTCACCGCGGAGGAGATGTCCCGAATCGAGCTGCGCACGCTCCCCCCCGACCTCCGCCAGCTGAAAGAGCATGGCCTGCTCTATCTGCCCCTCCCGTACGTGGTGCCGGGCGGCCGTTTCAACGAGATGTACGGCTGGGACAGCTACTTCATCCAGGTGGGACTGCTCCGGGACGGGGAGGGGGAACGGGCCCGGGACCTGACCGACAATTTCGTCTACGAGATCGAGAACTACGGCACGCTCCTGAACGCCAACCGGACCTACTATCTCACCCGCTCCCAGCCGCCCTTCCTTACGCGCATGATCCTGGGCGTCTTCGCGGTCACCCACGACCAGGCCTGGCTCCGCGCCACCCTCCCCGCCCTCGAGAAGTACTACCGCTTCTGGACCACCGAGCCCCACCTCATTCCCGGCCTCGGCCTCTCGCGCTACTACGACCTCGGGGAGGGGCCGGCCCCGGAAGCGGAGAGCGACGAGCGCGACGCACAGGGGCGCACCCATTACGACCGCGTGCGCGAGTTCTACCGCGAGCATCCGGTGCCGGACTACGACCCCTCGCTCTTCTACGACCGCAAGGCGGACCGCCTCACCGAACTCTTCTACAAGGGGGACCGCTCCATGCGGGAGTCCGGCTTCGATCCCTCCAACCGCTTCGGGCCCTTCAGCGTGGACATCATCCACTACGCCCCCGTCTGCCTCAACGTGCTGCTCTTCCGGATGGAGGAAGACGGGGCGGAGATCAGCCGGATTCTGGGGGACGCGCGGGCGGAAAGCGAGTGGCGAGCGCGGGCGGCAGCGCGCCGGACGGCGATCGACCGCTACCTTTGGGACTCTGAGGCGGGCCTTTATTTCGACTACAGCTTCAAGGCCGCCCGGCGACGCACGTATCCCTTCGCGACCACGTTCTACCCGCTCTGGGCGGGCCTGGCCTCCCCCGAACAGGCGGTCCGGGTCTTGAAGAACCTCCCCCTCTTCGAGGCCCCCGGCGGCCTCCTCACGAGCACGGTCGAGACCGGGAACCAGTGGGACGCCCCCTTTGGCTGGGCTCCCCTGCAGATGATCGCGGTAGAGGGCCTCCGTCGCTACGGCTACAAGGATGACGCTGACCGCCTGGCCCGCAAGTTCGTCGCCCTCGTGGCCAAGGACTTCCAAGAGCACGGCACCATCGTCGAGAAATACGACGTGCGCCGCTGCACGTCCGACATCGCGGCCGGCATCCGCTTCGGCTACAGCGCCAACCAGGTCGGGTTCGGCTGGACGAACGGGGCCGTGCTCGAGCTCCTGGCCGGGCTGAACGGGACACCAGCTCCCGCCCCCTGAGCTCGCGGTCTTTCCGGAAAGGAAAAGGAGGAGGGGCCCGGTGTGAGCCCCTCCTCCGCGGACGTACGGAAAGCCGTGCGAACGTCAGGCCATCAGAACTGAACCCGGATGGCGAACTGGACCTGGCGCGGCTGGTACTGGGCAGCCGTAGACGTGATGTGCCCCGCGTCGGGGTTGTCGTTGCCGGGCACGCCCACGTTGCCGTCGGGCTGGCCCAGGTTCACGTGGTTGAACAGGTTGACGACCTCCGCGCGGAACTCCAGCCGGGTATCTCCCCCGAGCTTGAAGTGCTTGAAGAGGGAAGCGTCCACCTGCCAGAAGCCCGGCCCGATGAGCGCGTTCCGGCCCAGGTTGCCGAAGGTCCCCGCGGCTGGCCGCGCGAAGGCGCTGCCCGACGAACCGATGGGGATGGCGTTGAACCACTGGTCCTTGGTGCCCGGCCCGCTCGGATCGCCGATGAGGTTCGGGTAGTTGGGTCCGGTGTCTCGGTCGGAGCCCGCGTTGTTGTAGGTGACGTTGTAGGGAATGCCGCTCTGGATCACCACGTTGGTGTTGAACTGCCAGCCGCCGATGACCGCGTCCAGGGCGCCGGTGGCGTCGCTCGCCCATTTCTTGCCCTTCCCGAAAGGCAGCTCCGCGATCGCGGAGAGGACGAAGTTGTGGTTGCGGCCGAAGTCCGCGGGGCCGTAGCTGACCGCCTGATCGATGAAGAAGTCCCCGTTGTGGTTGTAAGCCTTCTGGAAGGTGTAGTGGGCGAGGAGGGAGAGGCCGTCCGAGAAGCGCTTGGTGATCTTGGCCTGGAGCGAGTTGTACTTGTTGGTCGCGCAGTTGCAGAAATAGTCGATACCCTGGGTCCAGCCGAAGGCATTGTAGAAGGGCCGGCGCTGGTTCGTGTTCAGGGCCGGGAAGCCGGTGAGCACCGCGTTGTTGAAGCCCGCGGCCGGGTTGTCGCCGAAGAAGCCCTCCCCGTGGTTCCCCACGTAGGCGATCTCTGCGGATACCGTGTCCGATAGTTGCCGCTGCAAAGTAATGTTCCAGGCGTCAACCCGGGGTACGTGCTGGGTGTCCGGCAGAAGCCGTGCGAAGACGCCGTTCGGGAGCGCGAACCTCCCGTTCGCCCCGGGAGAGACAAAAACGGGGGCGGAGGGGCCCTGGCCCAGGTTGAAGACGGAGTTGAAGTTGTTCGGTGGGTTCAGTTGCTGCTCCTGGAGCACGGGCAGGTTCTGGGTGACGGCGTGCCCGAAAATAGACCCGAACACGCCGGTATCGTAGCTGCGGCCGTAGCCGCCCCGGATGACGGTCTTCTTGTCGAGCTCGTAGGCGATGCCAAGGCGGGGGGCGAAGTTCAGCTTGTTCTTGACGTTCCCGGCGAGGTCGATCCCGCCTTCCCCACCCACCCGTATCTCGCCGGTGTTGATGTCGAGCCATCCGCCGTTGCCGGGCGCGTTGACGGTCTGGGGGTTGAAGATGTCGAGCCGAACGCCGTAGTTCAGCGTCAACTTGGGGGTGGCGCGCCAGGTGTCCTGCGCATAATAGAAATGGCGCCACTGCAGCTCTTCAGCATTTGTGCTGGTGCTCACATACCGCTGGAAGGACGAGACGTCCCCCAATAGGAAGGTGGCCAGACCCAGGCCGCCTCCGTTCGGCCCCTCCGTGCCCGGGCCCTGGAAGTAGAGCTGACCGGACCGATGGGCGTCGCTCGGTACGCGCAGGTTGGTGGCATGCCGGATGTCGAAGCCGAACTTGATCGTGTGGTTGCCAAATACCTTGGTGAGGTTGGAGACCACCTGGAACTGCTTCTCGTCTTCCTCCAGCGGGCAGTTGCATCGACCCGCGTCGAGACCGGACCCGAACCGCATGCTGGTCGGGGAGCTGAAGCCCTGGTTGTTGTTGATCTCGAAGAAGGGCAGGCCGCTCGTGAAGGGGTCGCTCGCGTTGTTCAGGCCAGGGATGCCAGCGGAGAGCGCGGGGTTCGTGCCGAAGTCGTTGGGCAGCACATTCACGAAGTACTGGTAGAAGCCGAAGCGCACGTCCAGCACCGTAGTGGGGCTGATCGTGTAGTCGAACCCCGCGGCCACGCTGTGATCATGGGACTTCGAGGCCCCGCCCAGCGAGACCAGCTCGTGGCCCCCGCCCGCGCCGAAGACCTGGGGCCCGTTGCGCGTGTAGGTAGCGTAGCTGTAGCGGCCGAACAGGTTCACCCGGTCGCTGACGCGGTCGTCCAAGCGGACGTCGAAGTGGTCGGCATTGAAGGTCTCCGAGCCGGAGCCCACATAGTTGTTGATCAGCCCCGGCCGGTTGGGGAGCGGGATCAGACCGAGGACCGCCAAGGCCTGGGGAGACAGGCGACCGCTCGGGATGACGTTGCCCGGGAACTGCAGGCGGCTCGAGGGATCTCCGGTCAGGGGATCATAGATATTCACGCCATACGCGGAGAGATCGCCGGCGCGGGCCGCCGCAGTGGGAACCGTGGTGAGCTGCGAGCCGCCCACCGTGTCGCGAGAGCCCTCGTAGTCAGCGAAGAAGAAGAAGTTGTTCTTCACGATCGGGCCCCCGAGCGAGGCTCCGAACTGGTCCGTCTTGGTGGTGGCGATGAACTTCCCGGTCAGCGGGTCGGGCTGGGACTGCGAGAAGGGATCGCGGGCCTGCAACCCGTCGGTCCGGTGGAAGTCGAAAGCGCTGCCGTGGAAGGTGTTGGTGCCGGACTTGGTCTGCACCGAGACGACCCCGGCGATGGCCTGACCGAACTCGGCGTCGTAGTTCTGGGAGGTGATCTTAGTCTCGCCGATGGACTCCAGGGTCGGGTTCACGACAACGATGCCCAGGATGACGTCGCGATTGTCGGTCCCATCGAGCTGCCAGCCGGTGCCGCTGAAGGTCTGGCCGTTGACAATGGTCTGGGTCGAGCCCTGCGGGTTCTCGCTGGCCGCGTGCTGCCAGACCTGCTTCTGCGTCCCCGGCGTGAGCAGGACGAACTTCGTGAAGTTCCGGTCCAGAACCGGCAACTCGGTGAGCTGCTTGGTCTCGAAGGTCGTGGCCACGTCGGCGCGATCGGTCTTCAAGAGCTGGCCTTCGGCCGCGTTGACGGTGACGGTCTCGGACACCTCGCCGAGCTCGAGACGGAAGTCCACTTTGGTCTGGGTGTCGATGCTGACGTTGACCGAGGAAACCACCTTGGCTTTGAAACCGGCCAGCTCGGCCTTGACCTCGTAGCGGCCGGGCAGCAGGCGGTCCTTAACGTAATTCCCGGTCGCGTTCGTCTGCACGGCGTCCACGCTCTTGCGTTCGACGCTCGTGACGGTCACGGCTGCGCCCGGCACCGCGGCACCGGTGCTGTCGATCACCGTGCCCGCAATGCTGCCGTAGACGGCCTGGGCCATCGCGGGCCTGGGCGTGAAGGTCAAGGCGAGGACGAGGCCCGCCAGCGCTCCCCCGGTCAAGGACCGGAAGGCCACTACAGAAAACCGTCGGAACAACGTCATAACCCAACCCCCTTCAGGGTCTCGGTCGGCCCCATTTTTCAGGAACTTGTTCAATCTCGATGCGATTCGGCAAAGGCGTGAGCTCTCGTCGGACCACGAGGCAGTCGCTCCCTCGGAGCCAGGACCAGGTGAGCTGTGCTTGAGCGTCCCGCGGGCGGCACCCAGGCCGGATTGCATAAAGTTTCTTCAATGAAGCGTAATTTGTTCGCGGATGCTACTTCGGTGGCGTCGGGGCGTCAAGCCCTTTTTTCAGGCCCCTCAGGCACTTATTGACGGTCCTTAAGAAAGTGTCGCTTGACGAGGTCGGCCCAGCGTCCTACCCTGCCCCCGCCCACAAGGAGGTATTGCGTGCCGAAGGGATGCACCCTCATCTGCCTGATCGGCGGCTCTTTGATCGCGCTTGCCGCGCCTGCCCCGGCCCGTCCGGAGGCCGATTCCGTCGCCCGCTTCCCCCTGATCAAGAGCGGGCTAGAGCTCGAGCAACCCGTGCAGGCGGGTCGCTTTTTCAGCGTCGTGGGCCGGCGGTCCGCGGTTCTCGGTCACGAAGGTCAAACCCTTGAATCCTGGGTATACCCTCTGAAGCTGCTGGACGACTTTCACCTTTCGTTCCGCTTGCGGGACTACCCGCTAGAGATCGACGGCGGCGAGGTCATGGCCGGCATCGCCGTGCGGCCCGAGGCCACGGTGCTCACCTACGCCCACGCGGCCTTCACAATCCGGCAAGTGATCTTCGCTCCCCTGGAAGAGCCCGGGATCTTGATGCTTCTGGACGTGGAAAGCACCTTGCCCATGACCATTACCGCCTCCTTCCGCCCCCGGCTGCGGCTCATGTGGCCGGGGGGCCTGATGACGCCCAACCTCGAATGGGATGGGAAGGTCCACGCCTACTACTTGACGGAGGAGAGCAAGCGCTTCGCGGCCGTCGTCGGCTCCCCCACGGCTCGGGACGTGTCCGTCATGCCCTACCAGGAGGAGCCGCGCGACGTTCCCACCCGCTTCGTGATCGAGGCGCCGGGGGAAGGGAGGAGCTCCGGCTTCATTCCGATCGCGATGGCGGCGAGCGTGGAAGGGCGAGCGGCGGCCATCGCCAACTATGACCGTCTGCTCGGCTCGGTGGCCAAGCTCTATGACCGCAACGTCTCCCACTACCGGGACCTGCAGGATCAGACGGTGTCCCTCGCCACTCCGGACGCGCGCCTCGACGAGTCCTTCGCCTGGGCCAAGGTCGGCCTGGACAAGGGGATGGCCACCAACCCGCTCTTGGGAACCGGGCTTGTCGCCGGCTACCGCACTTCCGGTGACAGCGAACGGCCCGGTTACGCCTGGTTCTTCGGACGGGACGCGCTCTGGACGGCCTTCGCCCTGGACGCTTGCGGCGACTTTGCGGCCACCCGCACCGCCCTCTCCTTCCTCAAGACATACCAGCGCGCGGACGGGAAGATCCCGCACGAGGTCTCCCAGAGCGCCTCCCTGGTCCCCTGGTTCACGGACTACCCCTACCCCTGGAACAGCGCGGACGCCACCCCGCTCTACGTGGCGGCCCACGCCGACTACTGGCGCGCGACCGGGGACCGCGATTTCCTCAAGGCGAGCTGGGAGTCGATCCTAAAAGCCTGGCGCTTCTCCGCCGGCACCGACACCGACGGCAACGGCTTGGTCGAGAACACCCGCTTCGGCCACGGATGGGTGGAGGGGGGAGCGCTCTATCCGCCGCACGAGGAAATTTACATGCAGGGCGTGTTCATGGAGGCCGCGCGGAGCCTGGCCGAGATGGCGGAGGCGATGGGCCAATCGAGCCTGGCCGAGGAGGCGCGGGCCGCCGCCGAGCGCACCCGCGCCGCTACGGAGAGGACGTACTGGCTGGAGGGCCGCGGCTTTTACGGCTTCGCGACCGTGCTCCCCACCGGCAAGCCACCTGTGGCCGAGCCGGGACCGGACCGCGAGCGACGCCAGGCCAGAATGGAGGCCTTGGCCCGGGGCCGCTTCGTGGACGAAGACACCGTCCTCCCGGCGGTCCCCCTGTGGTGGCACCTCCTCGAGGACGGCCGCGGCCAGTCGGAGATCGACCACCTCGGCGCGGGGGCCATCGCGACCGACTGGGGAGCGCGCCTCCTCTCCAGCCGCAGCGAGCTCTACGATCCGCTCTCCTACCACTACGGCTCGGTCTGGCCCCTGTTCACGGGCTGGACGGCCATGGCCGCCTACGGGTACGGTCGGCCGCACGTGGGCCTACAGGCCCTGATGGCGAACGCCCTCCTCCGCTCTCGTAGCGCGCTCGGCTATGTGACCGAGCTTCTGTCGGGGGACTTCGACACGCCCTTCGGCCGCTCCTCCCACCACCAAGTCTGGTCGGAGGCGATGGTGGTGACCCCCATCCTCCGCGGCCTGCTCGGCTTGGAGGCGGGAGGGGGCGGCCGCGTCCTCCGTTTCGCGCCCCAGCTCCCCGCGGACTGGGATCGGGTGACGGTGCGCAGCCTGGCCGTGGGCGAGTCCCGATTCGAGCTCAAGCTTCTCCGCACCTCCGGCCGGGAGACGATCACGATAAGGCGCCAGGACCGCTCGAGCCCGGCTCCCCTTCCTCGGCTGGTGGTGGCGCCGTCGTTCCCCCTCGACGCCACCGTGCGCTCGGTCGCGGTGAACGGCCGGTCGGCGCGGTTCGCGCGGTCCCGGTCGGGGGACGTGCAGCGGGCCGAGGTCGTCGTGGACGGCGCGGAGACGACCGAGATCGTCTTTGCCTACGACGAAGGCACCGACGTCTACATGCGGGCCGAGGCAGCGGCGCCCGGAGCGCGGAGCCAGGGGCTGCGCGTCTTGCGGGCACGGGCCGAGGGCTCCGCCCTCAGCCTCTCCCTCGAGGGCCTGGGCGGGCACACCTACGCCCTCTTCCTGCGCACCCCCCGCCGACCAGGAGCGGTGGAGGGCGTCACGCTCGAGAAGGCCGGCCGCGATTGGGCGCTGCGCGTGGCGTTCGAGGGGCCTTCCGACCGGTACGTCCGACGCGACGTCCGCCTGCCCCTCAGGGACGGCGGCTAGGAACCAGGAGCAGGGGCAGCGGGGGACGGAGGGAGACGGGGGACCGGGCCGCCGCCCGAGCGGGCCGAACTCAGGGACCACCGCACTTTCCGCCCGCGGTGAGGTCCGCGCGCAGCCGCCGGGCGGCCCCCAAGTCGGGGTTGTGTCGGATCACGCGCTCCAGCACCTCCCGGGCGCCACTCGCGTCGCCGGCAGCGCACAAGGCCCGGCTCAGATTCAGGCCGAGGTCGCTGAGTTGGGGGTTGCTCTCGAAGGCGCTCTTCCAGAGGGGGAGGGACAAGTTGAGCTGGCCGCGGGTCGCGTAGATCACCCCCAGGTTCGCGGCCGCGACCGCCCGGTCGGGATCTGCGGCCAGGGCCTGCTCGTAGGAGCTCGCCGCCGGCGCCAGGTCCCCGCGCATCTGGTAGAGATAGCCCAACCGGGTCAGCAGGGCGGGATCGGCGGGATACCGCGGGCGGACCTGTTCCAGGAGCCGGAGTGCCTCGGCCCTGGCAAACTCATCCCCTCGCTCCGCGACCTCGGCGTACGCCAACCCAAGATCCCGCGGGTCGCTTCGCGCGTTACCGAAGGGGACCAGCCGCCGACCCGGAGCCCAGGGCTCCCGCTCCTCATGGGTCGCCTTTCTCAGAATCCGGTGATCGGTCACCACCGTATGCCCAACATCCGCGCTCTCCCGGCGCGGCATGTGGCACGCGGTGCAGTCCGGCTGCTCCTGATGGTGTCGCTCCGCCATGGCCAGGTGGCAGCCCAGACACTTGGCCCGGTAGTAGCCGGCCTTCTCGGCGGGATTCGGCGGCCGGTGCGGATCGTGACAGGTGGTGCAGGACAGGGCGTCGCCGCTCTTGGCCTTGCAGACGCTCTCTTCGAGCGACTCCACGTGGCTCACCGCTCCCAACCCGCCTCGGGCCGCGTCCGCGACCACGAAGGTGGTGACGTAGTCGGAGAGCCTCTCCCCCGGCCGGTAGTCCTCCCGCCTTCTCCCCGGCTTCAGGATCTCCGCCTGCCCCTCGAGATGGCACTGCAAGCAGACCCCGTCCCGGAGTTCACCCGTCAGTTTGGCCGGATTGACCATCGAGCCCTTGCCCTTCACGTGGTCGCCCCCGGGCCCATGGCAGCGCTCGCAACCCACTCCGTCCTGCCGGAACACGTCTCCGCCGAATCGATTCACGGTCCCCCGCACTTGCGGCTGAACGCCGCTGGCGTGGCAGAAGAGGCAGCTGGGCGTCACGGAGTGGTTGAGCTCCATCTCCGTGAGCTTCTCGTATCCGGGCGACATGTCCCAGAGCTTCCTCTCCGCGTAGTAATTGAGGGGAGCCTGGTAGAGGAAACCGTCGATCTGGAAGAGGAACGTGCGGCCCCGGGTATTCGAGCCCACGTAGTACTTGAGGAGCTGCGTCCCCCTCAGGTTGGGGTCGTAGGACCGTGAGTAGGAAAGAAGAGCGCGGTCGTCCTCCTTGAAGATCCGGTACTCCACCCCCGAGGGAGCATGCCGGAACGATCCCTCGATCAGGTTCGGGAGCGCGGGACCGCTCGTGCGCGCCATCGCGGTGCGGGAGTAGCTCTGCTGGATGGAATGGTGGCAGGCCAGGCAGGCCTGGTTGCCCACGTACGCGGGGGAGGCCTCGCGGGGAGGCGGGCCTGCGGACGCTCCTCCCCTCTCCCCCGCGGCGGTCAGGACGGCGGCGGCCATGACCACCCCCACCACGCGGATCATGGTCGGATCCCGCATCCCGAGGCCGGCATCGCGGGCTCGAAGGGGCGAGGAAGCCGGTCGGGGCCCAGAGGGCTCAGGGGTTCGCGCCCTCCCGGATCGTCACCACCCGGCGGCCCACGACGTCCTGGAGCCGGTCGGTCTGACCGCTGGGCCAGCGCACCTCGATCGCGTCCGCCTTTGCGCTCGCGCCCAGGCCGAAATGGAGCCGCAGGTCGTTGTGAGAATAGTAGCTCGATTGGCTGAGCACGGCCTGGGCCTGCTTCCGCCCCCCCGCGGTCACAATCACGGTCGCGCCCAGACCCGCGCGGTTGGACCGGGTCCCCACAAGCTTCACCTCCAGCCAGGCGTTCGGGCCCGAGTACTCGTTTCGCAGCAGCGAGGGAGGCTCGTTCATGTTCATGACCAGCACGTCCACGTTCCCGTCGTTGTCG
>Ga0210399_10004398_pt1 | contig 10958 bp, 7 predicted proteins | sample IncBWC14MmetaG_FD_150865 | JGI IMG/M metagenome (GOLD analysis project Ga0210399, IMG submission 150865) | Forest soil microbial communities from Barre Woods Harvard Forest LTER site, Petersham, Massachusetts, United States - Inc-BW-C-14-M | ecosystem: Environmental > Terrestrial > Soil >...
AAGATCTTCTTCTTCACGGGATTCGATCAGCACATCTTTCACGTGCCGAATGTCGTCGAATTTCTGAATCGCAGCTCGCGCGTCGTTCCACAGCCAAAGACCGGACCTTACAGCCCCGGCGATTACGAAGCTACCGACCAAGCCCTGGTCTTTGCCGCTGCTGCTCAGCTTACATCCCTGGCAGGAGAATATCCTGCGGCACAAATTGGAAATTCTTCCTACGCCAAGCTCGATATCAACCTTAACCCGCGCAACCAACTCGCGCTGCGTGTGAACACCACTCGCTATTGGGGATCGAATAACGTGTTCCTCGATCCGGCCAGTCCTGTCACCTACGATTCCATCAATAATAACGGAGAGGAACACGTCTCCACTGAAAGCGTGAACCTCTCGCTGACCTCCAGCATCTCGCCGCGGATGATCAGCCACTTCCGTGCGCAGTTCTCCCGCGATCAGCAGCAGTCGTATAGCAACTCCACCGATGTGCTGGTGAAGATTCCCACGATCCTCGACGGGATAGGGCGGTCTAATATCCTGCCGCGCCAAACGCACGAGCACCGGCTGCACCTGGCCGAGACGCTGAGCTTTGAGGGTTCCCGAAATACCTGGAAATTCGGCGGAGACGCCCTGTTAACGACGATCTATGACTTCTTCCCCAACCAGCAGAGTGGCGAATACCTTTTCTCTCCCCTCAAGGTCGACCCGTTCACATTCGAACCCAGGCAGGGCGGACTGCAGCTTTCCCCCCTTCGCGCCTATGCGCATCAGGTCCAGCACTACTATCTCCAAAATTTCGGCAGCGCCACCTCGCACCCGGACACCAATGAATACGCCGCGTTCGCGCAAGACACCATTCGCGTGACGAACCGGCTCGCCCTGAACCTCGGCGTACGCTGGGACCTACAGACGTTCAAGACCGCAGGGCTGATCTCAAGTCCACTATTCCCACCTTCCGGCAAGCTTCCATTTCAGCCATACAATTTTGCTCCGCGCGCCGGGTTTGCCTATTCTTTGGGAGACAAGCGTCCGTTTGTGATCCGCGGCGGATACGGGATCTTTTTTGTTCGCATTCCGCAGATCTACAACGCAATCGTCCAGAAGGAGAACGGCGTCACGGATTCGCACGTCTTCCTGAGGAACAATGACTATTACGATCACCAGGTCTTCCCCGCGTATCCCAATCCGCTGGTGAGCTGTCCAGTAGACGGCGCGAACTGCAACTTGCCGGCCGGCTTCACGCAAGGCGTAACTCACGAGGTCTCAGCCTTCGCGCCGAATTTCGTAACTCCTCGGGTACAGCAGGCCAGCTTGACCGTTGAGAAGGAAATCGCGAGTCGAACGACCGTTTCTCTTTCCTTGTTGAATGTGCGCGGAGAGCATCTTATCCGCGCCCTCGACGTGAACCTTCCGCAACCGATTGCGCTCAGCTATCCGATCTTCGACTCCACAGGTTCAACTTTCGACGGCAGCTACTATACCGTCGATTCTTTCTCGACCTGGCAGTTCACCCGCACGCTGACTTGTCCCTGGCCGCCCTGCATTAACCCGCTCGGACGTCCTATTGCACAACTTGGCGCTATTAACGAGTTTCAGAGCGCCGCCTCAAGCAACTACAATGGCGCGACTCTCTCCACGAACCGCCGCATCGCGAGGGGCACTTATTTCCGCCTTTCCTACACCTACGCCCGCGCTATGGACGACGGGCAAGACGCTCTGGTCGCCGGTCAACCTGCCACTGTCCAGAATTCATATGTGCCCAGCGCCGAGCGCGGTCCCAGTGTTAGCGACCAGCGCCATCGTTTCGTGGTTGCGTTTTCAGCCGAACCTCGACCCTTCCACCGCGGGCACGAACTCCTGGGCTACTTCTTTAACGACTGGAAAATTTCCACTGTATTGAACTACGGCTCTGGCCGCCCTGTAAACGCAACTGTCACCGGCGATCCCAACCAGGATGGCAATGATCTCAACGATCGCCTACCCGGCTATAGCCGCAATGCCTTTACCGGGCCCGACTACGCCACGACGGACCTTCGGCTCACGCGCATAATTCGTTTTCACGAGCGCTACAAACTCAACCTGATGGCCGAGTCGTTCAATCTCTTGAACCGCGACAATCGTCGAGTCGCCATCACTTCCAATGGAATGGTTGCCAGCGCGAGCACGTTCGTGCAAGATTCGGTCACCGCCAACATCGCGACGTATCCTGGCTACTACAAATTGCCGAACAATTTCATGAGGCCGAATGCGGCCTATGCTCCGCGGCAAATTCAACTAGCCCTAAAGTTCGTTTTCTAAACAATGACTCAGCAATAACCATGTAGAGACAGCCGCCTCGGCTGTCCCACGAAGGCGAAGCCGAGCGGCATGGCGATGCGGCCGAAGTCTTTCTCAAAAAGCTTGCGCGCGCGACGTTTTCAGCAGATAAAAAATCCCTGCTCCGCCTGGGGTTATACTTCCGCGTTCCCATGAAAACCCCAGCCATCTCCCGCCGCAAATTTATTAGCGCTGCCAGCGCCGCCGTAACGCTAACAGCCATCCCGGCCCCTCTTCGCGCCGCAGCTCGCGAGCCGGCGACGACCGAAGCCAGTGCAGCGACGTCGACCGTCCGCATCTCTTCTACTGCAAACCCAATCCTCTTCGACCCCGATCAGGCGCTCGGCAGTTCCATGGACATCCTCTCTCACGATGTCGTCGAGAAGATCTACACCCCTGAAATGGTCAAGCAATGCCTGTCGGCCGGATGGGGTCCGATCACCTACCGCCAGAACACAGAGTTATCGATTGGAGCCTGGCACTGGAATCCGAATGGCGTCTGGAGTGACCCGGCCCACAAGCGCGGATACTTCACCGGCAGCGCCGAGCTGAAAGATCCCATTCGCCACTCTTACGGATATCCTCTCCCCCGCCGCGGCCACACGCGCAATGGCGGCGCCGAACACGGCTATTCGCGGATTACTGACGGCAATCCCGAGACCTTCTGGAAAAGCAATCCGTACTTGTCCAGCAAATTCACCGGGCAGCCCGATTCGGCGCATCCGCAGTGGATCGTCATCGACCTCGGATCACACGAACTCGTATCTCACATCCGAATCGACTGGATAGATCCTTACGCGCGCCGCTACGAAGTGCAGTACTGGGTTCCGGAGAAAGCGGGCGCCGAAGGATCGCCGATGGAGCACCCGACCTCCGGCATTTGGACCGGGTTCCCCAACGGCGCAATCACGGACGGCAAGGGCGGCACAGCGACGCTGCAGCTCTCTTCATCTCCCATCAATGCACGGCACCTGCGAATCTGGATGACGGAATCGTCGAATACGCTCGATACCAGGCCCAACGCCACCCACGATCCCAAGGATCCCCGTAGCACAGCCGGATATGCAATCCGCGAAGTTTACGTCGGAGCCGTCACCCCGGCGGGCGAATTCGTTGACATCATCCAGCACCGTCCCGACCAGAATCAAACCCTCACACTGTGCTCTTCCATCGACCCGTGGCACTCCGAATCCGATATCGACACGCACGGCGATCAGACCGGACTCGACCTGTTCTTTACCAGCGGCATCACCAACAACCTGCCCGCCATGATCCCGATTTCGCTGCTCTACGGCAATCCGGATGACGCCGCAGCGCAGATGGAGTATTTGAAGAAGCGAGGCTATCCCATCTCGTACGTGGAGATGGGCGAGGAACCCGACGGCCAGGACATGCTTCCGGAAGACTATGCGGAACTCTACCTGCAGTTCGCGACAGCGATGCACAAAGTCGATCCGAACCTGAAACTCGGCGGCCCGGTCTTCGAAGGCGTAAACGAAGACATCAAGGTCTGGCCCGATGCGCAAGGCCGCACCTCATGGCTCGGTCGCTTCCTCGATTACCTGAAAGCGCGCAACCGTATCACGGACCTGACCTTCATGAGTTTCGAGCATTACCCGTATCCGCCGTGTGAAATTGTGTGGGCCGACCTGTTTCGCGAGCCGCAGTTAGTCAGTCACATTCTCGACGTGTGGCGTCAGGATGGACTTCCCGCGAACGTCCCCATGATGAACACCGAAAGCAACGTCACCTACGGCAACGCCCAGCAGATGGCGGACATCTTCGCCGCACTCTGGCTCGCCGACAGCGTCGGAGCCTTTCTCACCGCTGGCGGAGCGGTCTACTATCATTCGCCGATCCAGCCCGAGCCCCTGCGTCCCGGATGCCACGGCTTCGGCACTTACGGCAACTACGTCGCTGACGAGAAACTCAACGTAAAGACCTTCACATCGCAATACCACGCCAGCCGCCTGATCAACCTCGAGTGGGTGCAACATCGCGCTGGAGTCCATAAGCTCTATCCGGCAGCCTGCGATCTTCAGGACGCTGCAGGCCACACGCTCATCACCGCATACTCGGTTGAGCGCCCGGACGGCAATTGGTCAGTAATGCTGATCAACAAAGATCAATCAAACCCGCACGAGGTCCGAATTGCGTTCGATGACGCTGCTCACAAGTCGTTCACCGGACCGGTCACTATGATCACCTTCGGCAGCGATCAGTACATGTGGAAGTCGGACGGGCCAAACGGCCATCCAGATCCGAATGAGCCGCCCATTACGAAAACGCTTGCGGCGGGGACGCAGTTCATTACTCTTCCCAAAGCTTCGGTCACGATACTCCGCGGCAAAGTTGGCAACTAGGCCGGCAGCGAAATCGTTGTCCAAGGATTCGCAGACATATAATGCTGCGAGTTCCTCTATATGCACCTGCCCCAACGCACAGTCTCTGCTTCGCCGAGAATGAAATGCGCCATTCTGGTCTTCATAATCTGCTGCCTGCTATCCACGATTCGCATTCTTCGCGAGGCGCCGAACCCGGCCCACATAACTCCCGATGACGTTTCGAAGAAATCGGATCAGCGCTTCGCTGCCGCGAAAACACGTCTGCCGGCAAGTGGAGTCATTGGGTACCTCGGAGAGAGCGGCAATCCCTCAACTCCGGATTATTATCTGACCCAATATGCCTTGGCACCCTTGGTTGTAGATCGTTCAACCCATCACGCGATCGTGATCGGCAACTTCCCTCTTGCCCAGCCCTATGACCTCCCTCCAAACCTTCGCCTAGTCGAAGACTTCGGCAGCGGAGTCCTGCTCTTCGCTGGCGAGGACGCGAAATAGATGAATATTGTCCTGGCGCTGGGACTCAGCTTCTTATCGGGATACCTGGTCGTCTCCGTGGCATGGCCTCGCCAGAAGGCCAACAAGTCCGAACGGTGGATGGAGCTTTTTTTATCGGCTGGATTTGGATTCGGGATCTTCTCGATTGCCTTTTTCGTCGAGCGATGGCTTGGCATCGTTCACATACTTGCTACTGACCTATGCCTGATAACTTTGCTGCTCGCTACGTATCTCGTCACTCGCGTTCGTCGCAAATCCGAGAACCTGCCTGCGTCCAAGTTCGCGGACGTCAAACTCCCAAACTGGCTTCGTCGTCTCTTGATGGCCTCATTCGCAATCTCCATTCTCGCCGCGCTATACGCTACTGTGCTTCGCGCGCCTACCCATCCGCACGGCGATGGCTGGGACGCATTTGCCATCTGGAATCTGCACGCCCGCTTCTTGTTCCTGGGAGCCACCCACTGGCGCGATGGCCTCAGCGCCTTGATACCCTGGTCTCATCCTGACTACCCGCCTCTTGTGCCGGCGGCTATCGCTTACGTCTGGAGCTATATCGGCCATGATGATCCCATCGTCCCCGCAATCATCAGCCTCATTTTCACTTTCGCAACGCTCGGCCTGTTGATCTCGTCCTTGGCGACTCTCCGGGGTATCAACTCTGCCGGGATGGCGGGTATCGCTCTGGCATCAACCCCCTTCTTCATCGAACAAGGAGCTTCGCAGTACGCCGACATTCCTCTTTCTTTTTTCTTCCTGGCGTCTGTTGTACTTCTGCACTGGTACCAGCAGCGTTCGGCACAAATCCCTGACGGACGACCGACAGGCCTGTTCGTGCTGGCAGGAGCAGCGGTGGGATTCGCAGCCTGGACGAAGAACGAAGGCCTCCTTTTTCTGTTCGCGTTTCTGGTCTCTCAGATCGCCTTCGTTGCACGCCGGACACGCCCGTCGAGCGAATCACCCCTCAACTCGGGACGCGAGCTTGTCATTCTTCTGCTGGCGATAGCCCCATTCCTTCTCCTGATCCTCTGGTTCAAGCATTTCATCGCCCCGTCCGGCGATTTGTTCTCCGGCCCTGAAACCATGCTCCATAAGATCCTCGCTCCCGGGCGTTACTGGGCGATTCTGCGATGGTATGGAAAAGACTTCTTGCGGTTCGGGAACTGGGTCGTTCCCACCACGATCTTGTTCGTAGCGCTGGGTTTTTTGAGCCCTTCATCCGGAATCCGTCGTGAGAACACCGCATTTCGGTCTTCGGTCCTAGCATTGGCGTTGACGCTTTGCGGATATTTCGCCGTTTACGTGATCACTCCCAATGACCTGTACTGGCATCTAAGATTCTCCCTAAACCGTTTGTTTCTGCAACTTTGGCCTGCTGCCATATTCCTGTTCTTCCTCTCTTTGAGCCGTCAGCCTTCCTCCGAGTCTCAAAGTGAGTCGAATTCCGGCGCAAATACGTGAAAATGCTGTCAAGAATTTCGTCAGTCCCACTTGACTTGCAGTCAAATCCTTGTCATAACTATTCGGGTCCATCCGGACGAGTTTGGGGGTGTGTAGATTTGGCAGAAGTTAGGCTTCAAGAGGGCGAATCCCTCGAGAATGCTCTACGCCGCTTCAAGCGCAAGGTGCAACAGGAAGACATCATCAAGGAGGTCAAGCGCCACTCCTTCTACCTGAAGCCCGGCGAAAAAAAGCGTGTGAAAGCTGCGCTGGCTCGTAAGCGCGCAAGAAAAAAGACACGCAAAGAACAGGATTAATGCAATGAAGGGCCGCTCCGTCCCGGAGCGGCTCTGCTCGATCTGGCCCCCACCATGTTGAGCTGCATCAGGGATTTCATATCAATATTCTTCCCGGCATAAACGATATTCAGTAACCCACGCAGTCTTCCGACTGCGCGGCGGGCCGAGTCCAAGGGGCAGTACAAGAGGGGGGAGTAGTAGACGACCTGTCTTTCGGGTGTCACCACCGCAGTTCATTCCCCGCGAGTGGGCGCGACGGAAACGGGCTGAAGGAGCCATCCTCAATGGAATTTCAGGACAAGGTGCTGAAGTGCATCGACTGTGGGACCGATTTCATCTTCACGGCCGGGGAGCAGCTTTTCTTTCACGACAAGCAGTTCAAGAACGAACCTAAACGCTGCAAGGCATGCAAGGGCAAGCGGCTGGCCGTGGTGGGTGCGCCTCCTCCCCAGGGACAGAACTATCGCTACACGAAGGTCGAGACCCAGGCCACATGCTCGGGGTGCGGCAAGCAGACCACCGTCCCCTTCCGTCCGACACAGGGACGCCCGGTGTTTTGCCGGGAATGCTTCCAGTCGCGGAGAACGCAGGCGACGGCCTGAACTCCGTCACTCGTTTTAAGAATTCGGGAGTACGATACCATGGGGTGTGCCCGGATTCTTTGTAGAGAACTTCGGCTGCCGCGCCACTCAGGCCGATGGCGCCGCCCTCGAACGGCAGTTCGAAGAGCGCGGACTTGCGCGCGCCTCCAGTCCGACGCAGGCTTCCGTCGTAATCCTGAACACCTGCACCGTGACTGCGGGGGCCGATCAGGACGCCCGCGCCGCGATCCGCCGAGTCCGCCGCCAGAATCCTGAAGCCCGAATCGTTGTCACCGGCTGCTACGCGCAACGCGCCCCGGAAGAAATCGCCGCTCTGCCGGGAGTAGACCTCGTCGTTGGCAACTCTCACAAGCACCAACTAGCGGAAATCGCCCTCTGTGGGCCGGCGAGCGTCGAGAACACGCGACCGGCTTTCGTGCCGCTCGCAGGGCTGACTGAGAACCGAGAACTGAGAACTGACAACTCGATTTTCGTCTCCGACATATTCGCCCACACTGAACTCCTTGCCGCACCGGTCTTCGATGCCGCGAACGAACGCACCCGCCCCAACCTCAAAGTGCAGGACGGATGCGACAACCGCTGCTCCTTCTGTGTAATTCCCTACGTCCGTGGCCAAAGCCGCTCGCTCTCCATGGACCGCATTGTTCGCGAAGTCAACACCTTGGTAAACGCGGGATATCGCGAGGTCGTCATTAGCGGCATCAACCTAGGCCGCTGGGGAAGAGACTTGGGGACAGCCTCGGCGGATCTCATGGCAGTCACCCCAGCTCATGTGGGGACAGCCGCCCTCGACTGTCCAGGCGAGCAAAGATCGCCTGCTTCGCTAGTCGACCTGGTTCGCGCCATCCTCTCCGAGACCGCTCTCGAGAAGCTCCGCGTCTCCTCAGTCGAACCGATGGACTGGTCCGACGAACTCATCGCTCTGGTCGCGACCTCGCCGCGCATCGCCAAGCACACACACGTGCCCATGCAGTCCGGCAGCGACGCCGTGCTGCGGCGCATGCACCGCAAGTATCGCCCCTGGCACTATCGCGAAAAGATCGAGAAGATCCATGCCGCCATGCCAACTGCCGCGATTGGAGCGGACGTGATGGTCGGATTCCCCGGCGAGACGGACTCGGAATTCGAAGCCACACGGCAGATGATTACGGACCTCCCCTTCACCTACTTGCACGTGTTCACCTATTCGGCGCGTCCTGGGACTCCAGCGGCCGAAATGCCGCACCAAGTCCCGGTGCACGTAGCGCGAGAGCGTAACCGCATTCTCCGGGAAGTGGCTGCCCAGAAGAAGCTGGCGTTCATGCTCAGCTTCATCGGCAAGCAACTCGAAGCAATCACGTTGAATGTCGTTGGGAGTGACGCTGCCGGAGAATTCACCGAAGCTCTGAGCGACAACTATCTGAAGCTCCGGCTCCGCGGCCGCCATGAGCCGAATCGCTGGCAAACGGCGATGGTGCAGAATGTGGAGGCCGGATCCCTAGTAGCAGCACACACGCAGGTCAATGAGCGCGATGGCAATTCTCCAATAGTCTGGAGAGGAACCGCCTGAAGTTTGGTTCTATTTCCTTGGAATTCGATAGAACCAAAGATAGACAGCGCGTTCGGCGCTCTTTCCTCCGTTAGGACAATTGCCGTACATCCAGAAACCAGAATAGGTTTTAAAGATGTAGTCCAGAGCTTGGGACACCGTCACATCGTCGAGACTCCCAGATACACTCGGGTTTTGATCCCCGGCATCGCTGGGTACCCGGAAAATCTCAGTGAACGGCCCAATTTTGTGAGCCTTCCTGAAGCCTTCCACCTCGGGAGTAGACAGGATCAAGCGTATTGCCATATTCGGTCCGTGAACCCCAGGAACATCAAACGAGATCCGATGAATCTTGATTTCCAAAAGGTCACTCGGCACATCCGTTTCAAACATCCGAATGATGCCTCCTGGTTCTTGAATCACCTTCATCTTCGGATCGTCCGCAAACATCTCCTGCAAGACGTCGGTTATGGGGCCTGAGGTCGTGGGAAGTCGAACGGCAGGAACTGGAACATAACTCTCGCTAAACGAGAAATCGCACGCTTTCCGGCCCCAATAGGAAAGCGAGCCGTCTATGTGCGCCTTGCTTAGATATTCGGCAATAGCGAAGGGCTCGCTATTCACTTGGCCAAAGCTAAAGCTCACCACCAAGAAAACAAAGGATAGCGTTAATCTGAAGAAACCTTTCATCGTCAGGCGTTCATTGTGCGCTGTCCCAGGCCGATTTTTCAACATCGACTGTTGAAAATCAGCCGTTTACGCTCACTTAACCGCCCGCCGCCTCACTTCTTGATCGAAATCCCCAAATCCCGCAACTGACGCTCATCCACAGGCGTAGGCGCGTCCACCATCAAATCCACCGCGCGCGCAGTCTTCGGGAACGGAATCACCTCTCGCAGGCTCTCAGCCCCCGTCAGAATCATCACGATCCGATCCAATCCCAGCGCAATCCCTCCGTGCGGAGGGGTTCCGTATTCCAGCGCCTCGAGAAAGAATCCGAAGCGCTTCTTGGCCTCTTCATCGGTCATGCCAAGGGCCTTAAAGATCTTGGCCTGAATGTCTTGCCGGTGAATACGGATCGATCCTGAGCCCAACTCGGTGCCGTTGAGCACCACGTCGTAAGCCAGCGCGCGGACGGCGCTCAACGTCGACTGCGGATCGTTCACTGATTCCACTCCCTGCTCAAGGAGTCCCATGTCCTGCTCGTGTGGCGATGTAAACGGATGGTGCGCCGCCATCCACTGCTTCTCCCCTTCGTCCCACTCAAACATCGGGAAATTCGTGACCCACAGGAATCGGAAATCCTTCGCCGGATCACCCGTCTTCTTGAAAATCCCGTGACGGTCGGCATACTTCTGCGCCAGCGCCAGCCGCAGCAGCCCCGCCGATGCGTAAATCGCCAACTCCGCTGGCGTGACCTTGCGATGCGCCGGCATCGCCGTCTGCGGGCCGGCTTGCGCCGATCCCGCCACCAGCACGATCAGGTCGCCCTCTTCTACGCCCGACTTCTTCGCGATGGCGGCCGCTGCATCTGGATACTTGTTACCGATGCGTTTGAAGTCCTCGTACACCCGGGCCCCGCCCTTGGAATGGAACATCGGCTTAATGTCGTCGCGCTCTTTCCGCGATAATTCGCCGACCTTGGGCGTGCGGATCGCAATGACAGGCAAGTTCGCGTTGATCGCCAGCTCCTGCAGATTTTCTGCGGTGAAACAATCCCGCACATCCGTAAATGCCGGCAGGCGCAAATCCGGCTTGTCGATTCCATACAGCCGGATCGCTTCGTCGTAATCCATACGCGGGAATGACAGTTCAATCTCAACTCCAGCGGCATGGAAAGCCGCCTTCAAAAATCCTTCCACCACTTCCCACACGCGTTCCGCTTGCGGATACGACATCTCCAGATCGATTTGTGTGAATTCCGGCTGCCGGTCCGCCC
>Ga0210399_10004399_pt1 | contig 10958 bp, 8 predicted proteins | sample IncBWC14MmetaG_FD_150865 | JGI IMG/M metagenome (GOLD analysis project Ga0210399, IMG submission 150865) | Forest soil microbial communities from Barre Woods Harvard Forest LTER site, Petersham, Massachusetts, United States - Inc-BW-C-14-M | ecosystem: Environmental > Terrestrial > Soil >...
GTTCTACCGGTTAACAGCTTTGGGCCGGAAACAGCTGGTGCTGGAGACGAGCAAGTGGGACAAGCTGGCGAGGGCGATTGGGCGAATTCTCCGGCCGACGGAGGAGGGGCCATCATGAAGCGCCGCGAGCGCATGTTGCAGGATCTCGAGCAGGAGATTCGCGACCACATCGAGATGGCGACCCAGGACAACATGGATCGTGGCATGTCACCAGAGGAAGCGCGTTATGCAGCTGTACGCAAGTTCGGAAACGTGACCCGGGTAAAGGAAGACTCGCGAGAGGTGTGGAGTGTGGTTTGCCTCGAGCAGCTATTGCAAGATATCCGCTTTGCCCTGCGGATGCTCAGCAAATCACCGGGTTTCACCGCCGTGGCTATGCTGACACTTGCCATTGGTATTGGCGGGAACGCGGCGGTATTCAGCGTTGTGAATAGCGTGCTGTTGAAGCCACTGAATTATCCAAGGTCAGAGGAGTTGGTGTCGCTGCACCAGATTGCGCCGGGCGCAGCCGGACTGGCGGATTTCGAGAACGGGCTGTTGCTCTCACCTTCGATGTATTTCACCTACGCGGAGCAAAATCGAACTTTTCAGTCGCTGGGTGTGTGGAGCACCGACACGGCCAACGTCACGGGACTGGGCGATCCGGAACAAGTGCGCACAGTGGCGGTGAGCGACGGCGTGCTTCAGGCGCTTGGCACTCCGCCGGGAATTGGCCGGTGGTTCTCTGCGGGGGATCAGATTCCACGCGGTCCGGAACGGGTGATGTTGAGCTACGGTTATTGGCAGAGGCGGTTCGGAGGCGACCAAGCGGCGATTGGGCGGAACATCCTTATTGATTCACGGCCAAGGGAAATTGTCGGTGTAATGCCGAAGGGTTTCCGTTTCATCGATAGTGATTTCGATGTGATGGTGCCGATGGCCTTTGACCGGGGCCATCTGATTCTGGCGGGCTTTGGATTTCACGGAATTGCGCGGCTGAAACCGGGCGCGACAATTCCGCAGGCGAATGCCGATGTAGCGCGGATGGTAGGGATTTGGATGGACTCCTGGACGAACGGGCCGAAGTCGAATCCGCATATTTACGAAACGTGGAAAATCACGCCGATGATTCGTCCACTGAAGCAAGAAGTCATTGGAAACGTGAACGAAGTCCTGTGGGTGGTGATGGGGACGATTGGGTTGGTGATGTTCATTGCCTGCGCCAATTTGGCAAATTTGCTGCTCGTGCGGGTCGAATCGCGGCAACAGGAGTTGGCCGTGCGTGCGGCACTTGGCGCGGGCAACGGACGCATCGTGCGAAGCCTGCTTACAGAAAGCGTGATGCTTGGGCTGATGGGCGGGGCGCTTGGTGTGGGCTTGGCTTACGCCGGGACGCAATTCCTACTGTCGGCAGGTCCCGCGAATCTGCCCCGCTTGAGTGAAATCACTCTGGACACGCGCACGCTTGGATTCACGCTGCTGCTTTCCCTGCTCTCCGGTTTGCTGTTCGGTTTGATCCCTGCGCTGAAATACGCCGGACCGCGGACTTCGTTAGCTCTTCGGAGCACGGGGCGAACGATCGGCGTAAGCCGAGAGCGGCACCGCGCCCGCAATGTGCTGGTAGTCGTTCAAGTGGCGATGGCGTTCGTTCTGATCGTGAGTGCGGGCCTGATGATTCGCACGTTTGAGTCGTTGCGAACTGTCGAGCCTGGATTCACGGACGGGAAGCATCTCCAGCTAATGCGAATTTCCATTCCGGATTCGCTGGTGGCAGAACCGGAACGCGTAACACGAATACAGAACCAAATAGTCGATAATTTGTCAGCGATTCCGGGGGTGCAGTCCGCGGCGTTTGCTAGCCAAATGCCGATGGAGGGGTTCGATTCGAGCTGGGACGCCATCTATGCGCAGGACAAAGTCTATTCAGAGGATGCCATCCCGCCGTTGCGACGATTCAAGCACGTTTCACCCGGCTTCTATCAGACGGCCGGAACACGAATTATTGCCGGCCGCGAACTGACCTGGGCTGAGACGTACGGCCTTCGCAATGTGGTAATGGTTTCGGAGAATCTGGCGCGCGAGATGTGGGCTACACCAAGCGCAGCTGTCGGCAAGCGCATAACCGAATATCCTTCCATGCCGTGGCGCGAGGTGATCGGCGTAGTCCAGGACGTGCGCGAAATTGGGGTGCAGGAGAAGGCGCCGGAAATCGTCTACTGGCCACCAATCATGGAAAATCTTTTTGGACCTGGTCCAGCCCAGGCGATACGGACGATGACATTCGTCATTCGTAGCGAACGCGCAGGTACGGAAAATTTTCTAAACGAAGTGAGCAAAGCAGTGTGGTCGGCGAATCCGAATTTGCCGCTGGCATCAGTCCGGACGATGGAGGATGTGTACGAGAAATCGGTCGCACGAACTTCTTTCACACTCGTGATGCTGGGAATAGCAGCCTGTATGGCGCTGGCGCTGGGGATAGTCGGTATCTACGGCGTGATCTCCTACATGGTATCGCAGCGCAAGCGTGAAATTGGGATCCGTTTGGCGCTCGGGGCGCAGAGTGGAGACGTGCTGAGCATGGTTCTAAGAGAAGGCGCAAAGCTGGCGCTGCTTGGTGTGTGCATCGGGGTGTTTGCGGCGTTTGGATTGGCACGACTGATGACGAGCCTGCTGTTTGGGGTGACCGCTCACGATCCGTTGACATTTGCGTCTGTCGCAACGCTGCTGATCTCTGTCACGCTGTTGGCGTGCTACATTCCGGCGCGCCGCTCCGTGAAGGTAGATCCGATGGTTGCCCTGCGGTATGAATAAGGTTCGGCTTCAGGCGGGGATTGCGGGGCGTAGGGGGAGGCCGATGCGCTGCAAGAGGTTTTGAAAACGTGGGTTGGAGCGTAGGGCGTCCATGCTGGGATCGATATGTAGATAGAGAAGCCAGTGGGAGTGCTCTTCGTAGGATTTCTCCAGGCAGTCCATGGCGCGGTCGTTTTCTCCTAAGCCGATGTGGATTCCAGCGAAGAAGTAAGGCGCGACGTATTTTTGCTTGGCCAAGTTTGTCAGGTCGTCGAGGATCTCGAGTGCTTCCCTTCTCTTTCCGGCGGCAGCGAACGTTTGCGCCAACGCCGCGCGCATTAGATAGCTCCCGCCAGACAGTTTCACACCTTTCTCACCTTCGGCAATGGCCAGTTCATGGCGACCCATTTTTCTGAGTAGCATGCCGAGGATCCAATAGGTGACGGGATAGTTGGGATCCAATTCGATGGTTCGGCGGAGTTGTTCGATGGCGTCGTCGTGTCGATGGGCCATGTAGAAGGCCCATCCGATTGCGACGCTGATAATGAGGGATAAGGGATCGAGTTCCTGGCTGCTTTTCATCCTGGCAATGGCTTCTTCGTGGCGTCCCATAGTCATCAAAAACTCGGCGAACCAATGACTGGCGGTGGGATGAGCGGGATTTAGGGCGAGGCTGCGTTTGAATTCCGCCTCCGCTTCCTGCCACTGCCAATCGTGAAGCCAGTAGACAGCGGAAAGCGGCGTATGTGCTTCGCCGAGATCGGGATCTAGCCGCAGGGCGCGCATCGCGGCCATTTTGCCTTTCGGGAAGGCGTCTTTGGGAGGCAGATAGCTATTCCAGCCGAGAAGCACGTAGGAATCGGCTATGCCGGTATGCGCGAGCGCGTAGGCGGGATCTTTCTCGACAGCTTGCTGAAAATATTCGATGGCTTTGTAAAAGCCGTCTTCGGTCCACTGGTTCCAGTGATGACGGCCTTTCAGGTAAAGGCGATAAGCCTCCGGATCGTCGGTTTGGCGTTTGGACAGGCGCTTTTTTTCCGCGCGGGTAAGTTTCAAACGCAATTTTTCGGATATTTCATCGGAAATTTCGTCTTGAATGGCAAAGATATCGCCCGGCGGGCGATCGTATTGCGCGCCCCACAATTGTGAGCCGGTGGCCACGTCGACCAATTCGGTGCCAATACGCAGAGAGCCACCGCTTTGCATAATTTTTCCGGTGAGAACGGCGCGCACATTGAGTTCGCGACCAACGACTTGCGGATCGAGTGTGCGGCCCTTGTAGCGAAACACCGTGCTCTGGGCCATCACGCGGAGTTTTGGGACGGTGGCCAGACTATTGATCAGACTGCCGGCGATTCCGTCACTGAGGTACTCGTGCTCCGGGTCGCGACTGGCGTTTTCGAACGGCAAGACGGCAAGGGAGTCAATGATCTTGGAGACTCGGACGGCGCGGAGCATACCTGTTTGCGTGCCTGTTTGCGTTTGCGCGGCCGAAGTGCGCGCGGTGTGCTGGCCGGTTGACTGTAACTGGCTGGTTGTCGATATCGGAATGGAAGATGTGTTTTCTTGGGCGGTTCTCCAGCCGGAATCGGTGCCACGTTCCAGTCGCAGCAGATCGGCACGTATGTCGGCTGCGTGCTGATGGCGCTGCTCTCTATTCTTGTGGAGCGCCTTGTCGATGATTTGTTCCAGCTCCGGCGGGATATCGGGATTGATGCTGCGCGCGGGAACAGGAGCGCGCGTTAGAACGGCCTCGATAATCGCGCCGCCGGTGCTGCCGCTAAAGGCCTGGCGTCCGGTGGTCATTTCGTACAACAACAGACCGAGCGAGAAGATATCGGTGCGCGGATCGAGATTGTCGCCGCGGACCTGCTCGGGTGACATGTAGGAAGGAGTGCCGCTGATGATGCCGACGATGGAAGTAGCATCCGTAGATTCGTTGCTGGAATGGCTGGCGGAATCGTCATCGGAATCCGCGTGGGCTTGGGCGATCCCTTTGGGAACGAGTTTTGCGAGGCCGAAATCGAGAATCTTGGCCTGGCCACGCCTGGTGACGAAAATATTGGCGGGTTTGATGTCACGATGGACGATTCCTTCGGCGTGCGCGGCGTCCAAAGCTTCGGCAATCTGAATGCCGAGTTTCAGCGTTTCCTCGAGAGGTAGCGGCTTGCCACGGATGTGACTGCGCAGCGTTTCGCCATCAATGAACTCCATGGCGATGAAAGACCGACCGTCCTGCTCGCCGATGTCATAGATGGTGCAAATGCCCGGATGATTCAGAGCGGATGCGGCGCGCGCTTCGCGGCGAAAGCGCTCCAAAGCCTGGGAGTCTTTCGCCATGTTGTCTGGGAGGAATTTGAGGGCGACGGGGCGGTCCAAACGGAGATCGACGGCCTTGTAGACCACACCCATTCCGCCTGCACCTAATTTTTCCGTGATGCGAAAGTGAGAGATGGTCTGGTCGATCATGGGTGAGCCGGCTGTTTGGAAAGCGGCGTCTGCGTTAGAGCGCGCACGTCGGAGCGTCTAGGTCACCGTCACAATGTCTTGTCGTTCAGCGCGGCATCTCCGTCCGATTTTTTGCGCTCCCCATTGGGCGGCTTTGGAGCTCCCAACATGTGCAGAACTCGCGCTCCTTCTCCATACATGGTCAAGTCGGCTTGAGGCTCCAACTCAAAGGTTACGTTTTTGTTGCATACGGAGCAGACCAGTGCTCCGTATGCTGCGCCACCTTGTGGCGCGAACATGTTGAAGCGCATGACGCGCTCGCAACACACTGGAATCCAAAGATTTGGAGTTAGCGTGGTGCCCAAGCTTCACCGCCCAAAATCGAGTTGAGCGGATTATACACTGAAAAACTGGGAGGCTTCCGTGGGCAAGCTCGCTTTCACCGACACAGCAAAAACACAGCATAACTTACATCATACTGCCTGATAACCGGGGCCTTAGCCGCAACAGTTTGCTCCTGGTAGCGATGCCGGTTGCCAAGATTTCATTGGTAAGCACAGAGTCATCGACTATACGATGTACTAGTTCTGGCGTCGCCTCCCAGGGAGAACATCTGAGGTGAAAACCCTTGCCAACTCCGTTTGCTATCCGGTTTTTAAGCCTCGTTTGGATCGCAGTTGTGCTGAGCGCCCAATCTCCCCAGCCGGAGCCGCGCTTTGCACTGGAAATGACCCGGGAGAAGGAAAACCCGCGAGCAACTTCCTGTTGGCCCGAACAAACGATAACAAGCGAGCGAACGTTTTTAACACTAACACCCTGGTTCCATTGCCAGCAGAGGATGCGTTAAGCACTGTTCAGAACATGCCGTGCGCTCTCAGGCTGGAGTACAAAGAGGTGGAAGACGCGGTCTCCGTTGTCGCGTTCCTCGAATACTCTTGCCCGGGAAGCCAGGAAGACACAGAAAACGGCAAGCACCCCAGGGAAAGGCTCGCGAGCTATTCCTTGCGGCTGGGTCAGAGCGTAGTTTTGGGGGAAATGAGGCGTTTTGGAGTTCAGCCCTACACCATCCAGTTGGTCAGCGCTACAGTAGCTCCTTCAAGCGTACCCACAATAAGCAAGGTGCCGTCCCTGGCACTGCAGGTCACTGGCGAAGATCGTGGTTTCCATATCGTGAAAATCGATAATTTGTCTCCGGTTGCAGTGATGGGACTTGTGCTCAGCCGGTCTTCGGGAAAGGAACGGACCGGCCTGGACGTATACGACAACAGCGACCCCGTGATTGCTCCCCGGGCCTCTCACTATTTCCCCCTCAAAAATAATCCGCTCAGTTGCCCTTCCGCCAATACTGGAGCTTCCAACCTCGAACCTGTGGTGTGCCCGGTCGTACTGGTGGCAGCGGTGTTTGCGGATGGGAGCCATGGTGGCGATCCAGAAATTGCCGCGCGCCTGGAAGCTGCCCGAATAACTCTTGCAGGACCACACCGCGAATTGGAAGAGCTGGTGAAGAAGGTTGCGGAAGATCCGACGTTGTCGGACGAACAAAAAATCGTGCGGCTTCGCCAAGAGATCGAAAAACTGCCGGGTGATTCCGGACGGGTGGCGTTGGACCAATTCAGGTCGCGATATTCGGAACTTTCCGAGGAACAGTGGGGGCGGGTTAAGACTTCATTGAGCAAACGCGTTCAGATGGACCGCGAGAGGCTCCTGAATCACTTGGCAAAGGATGGGCCCACGGGAGACGCGACGAAAGTGCAATCGCGGAGCGAATGGATGCTGCACTGGTAATGTGAAAATGCTTCTCTCGCCGTCAAAAAGCGGCAGTGGAATCACATGAAATTTTGGTGTGATGATAGGCGGACATGGTTGTCGCGAAGGCCGGCTCAACTGCTGTGAGTGCAAGCGTTCGCGTCTGATGCGATCCACTTCACGCATTTAAGAACAGAGAAACCAAGAAGGCGGCGTAAAGCCGCCCCTACAGGGAAGTCAGCGCCGGTTGGGTGGGAACTGCGGCCGCGCCGAAGACTACGTCTGCTGCAGTTCGGCGACATGGCCCGAGCGGGGCGCGAACCGTTGGGTATCTGGGAAACCGAAGTTCCGCTGCCGGCGAATACCACGACGGCTCGATTGAATTTCTATTGAAACCTGCCATGCTTACAATCACGCCCTTCGGATTTTTAGGAGGATCGGCATGAGCAATCTTGACCACTTCTTACAACGTAACAAAGAGTTTGCTGCTCAGCAGTCTGCGGCGGGCACACTTATGCCTTCGCTTCCGCGGGCGCTGCCCAAGGTAAAGGCGGTTATCATCGGTTGCGCTGACATGCGTGTCGATCCGGCTGATGTCCTTGGAATCAAACCGGGTGAGGCGGTGGTGTTGCGAAATATTGGCGGTCGGATCACCCCGGGGATATTGCAAGAGTTAGGGCTGCTGGGTCGAATCGGTCAGGTGGCTGGAGAGATTCCTGGAGGAGGCGGGGAGTTTCACCTCGTCGTGCTTCACCACACCGATTGCGGGATCACTCGACTTGCGGGCGACCCGGACAAGCTGGCGCACTTTTTTCAAATACAGGAAAGCGAAGTCAAAGCAAAAGCGGTCACCGAGCCAGGCACATCGGTTGCGGTCGATGTTGCTGCGCTCCGGGCGATTCCCGCATTGCCGGGTGGGTGGCTTATATCAGGCCTCGTGTACGACGTGGCGACAGGACTTGTTGAGATCGTGGTGCCGCCGGCGCCGATTCGTAGCGCGTAACATGTGACGATTTCTCGAGAAAAGCTTACTTGCCTTGAGTAGTGTCGAGCCGCAAAAACCGCGCGGCGTTGTTGTACAGGATGTCGCGTTTCTGTTGGGGCGTGAGGTAGTCGGCGTTCTGAATGATGCTAATCGAATAGGCCATCAGCTTGGGCCAGAGCAGTTGGTCGGTTCCGAACATCACGCGGTCCTCGAATCCGGCATCCACGAGCCGCTCGATATAACGATTTACTTCCTTTATAGGATAGCTCCAGATCAATCCTGCGACGTCCACGTAGACGTGCGAGTTTGCCTGCAGCAGGGTGAGCATCTCTTCGATCATGGGATAGCCGGCATGCATCACTTGAACGCGCAATTTCGGGTGGCGAGCCAGGAGTTCCTCGAACAGGAGCGGGTTGCCCATGGAGCCTCGGAATTTTGGCAACATTACGTTTGCGCGTCCCGAGCCGCCGGTGCCCATATGGACGGCCACGGGGATATCGAGTTCCTCGGCAAGAGCGAAGTACTTATCGACCGAAGAATCGCTGGGTGAGATGCCCTCATATTGGAGACCGATCTCGCCCATCACTTTGAAGCCGTCGGTGGTGAAGTTTTTCCGCAATTCTTCGAGGGCCACGCGCTGGCCGGGAGGAAATCCGGTTTGAAAGGATGTTCCGGGGATGATTCTGGCGGGCGCTGCGTCCTTCCATTTTTGCACGCTCTTTGGGTCGCCAAAGACCACCGCCGTGACGTTGAGGCGGTCCATCTCCGCTAGAACGTCTTTCATATACTCGCCGGGCGCGGAAGGATATAGCGCAGGCGTGCATGGCTCCTTCACCCAACCGAAAGGCTCTTCCTTATCTTTAGGATCGGAGGCCGTAAACTTGGAGGTGTTTGGGCACATCGGCGCGACGCCGGGAAAGGTGCCATCCATGGCGTGGACATGAACATCGAGCACCGGCGGAGCCTTGCCCTCGGTGTTCTGAGCAGGAGAGACAGCCGAGAAAGATGAGAGGAGCACGGTGCAATATAAAAGTCGCCAGATGGGACTGGAGGGCATTCAGGATCTCCTTTGCGCGTAGGCCCAACTTCGAATATTGAGACGTATATCACAGGTCTAAGATTCGTGCGGGGTCACATGCGGCTGAGGCCGCTGTAACCGGATATATGAAGTTCTGGTGCGGGAGATGTCCGGTTAGCCGAATATATGAAACATCTACAGGTGGCCCAATTGTCGTAAACCTGCAAGGTTATCCCACTCGACCCAAGCCTCCACGATTTGGCCATCTTGAACACGATAGATTGCGATGTATTCCGCATTCATGGTTTTGCCGGTGGGGTGGTACGAACCCATCGCAGCGCGTTGGGTTCCACAGAAATGGTGCCGAACCGCGACTTTTTCCGCTTCGGCAAATATATCGAGGATTATTTCCTCGGCGTCAGGAAAAATCAGAAATTCGCGGCGAAGAAATTCCACGAGATCTGCACGGCTCCGGACAGGGGGATCACCGGCGGCAATACTGTGGCGCACGAAGTCCCGGGCGACAACCGCATCGAGCCTACTCCAGTCCTGGGCGTTGATCGCGTCAACAAAGGCCTGCACGGTTTGTTTCGGATCCATGAAGGCTCTCTAGAACAAGGATAGGGTCCCGCAAGTCTACTAGATCGTCTGCTTGATTGAGAGAATTGGAAGTAAAAAGGACAGGCACCGACTGAGATCGGAACTTAGACCCTGGCGTCAGATTTCTTAGCGATCAGCTGATGCATCCGACAGTGCGCAACCAGTGTGTCGGGTGAAGCATCGGCCTCGTTCATTCCTGCAACCAGCTCTTCGAGTCGCGCCGCGGTCAAGGTTCCCTCTTGCACCATCCCAAGACCGACGGCACGCAACGTCCAGTTCCAGAATCCCTTGTGTTCACCAGTAAGGTAATGCGGATGATAGGCGTCGACGTGGACGATCTGAAAGCCCGCTTCCTTGGCCCACAAATGGGCGCGTCGTCCACCCGAATAATCCACCCCCCGCTGGCGAGCTCCTTCCATGCAAATGTCGCGCAGTTCCGCATAGGCGGCCGAGGCCGGTTCAGCGTACACCGCGCTCACATCCGCCTCCTCGCAGACCATTACTCCGCCCGGTTTCAAAGCCGCATGGATGGCACGCATAGCATCTACTGGCCTGTTCAGATGGACCATCAGCCACCGCGAGTATGATACATCCACGCTCTCCGGCTGTAGCCCGGGTTCGTAAATATTGGCGGAGCGAAACTGCGCGGTCTCCAATCCAGCTGCGTGCGCTAATTCCGACGCCACCGCCAGGTTGTCTTCGTTCAAGTCGATCCCGGTGGCATACGCTCCTTCGCTTGCCGCCCATCGAGTGACGTAGCCGAGTCCGCAGCCAAACTCCACGAAACGATGCCCAGAAACAAATCCGGCCCTGCGCAGCAATTTGCGGGTTCGAACATCGTGAATTTCACTGATGACGCGCAAGCGGTCGTGGTCACTTCGCCCGGAACCCAGCAGGTATTTGTCTCCGATCGTTGACATGCCCATTTTCTTTCCTTAACTGAGTTTATGTCGCCCCAATGCTGGCGCAAATGAACCACGAGGTCCAAGTCAGGATAGCGGCGATCCGCTTGAGGGGTGTCACGGAGAAGTCAACTTTTTGTCGGGTTCTCCAATCTCCGCGAGTGACGCACCGGTCCTGAAGCGATTGCAATGATCTGCGATAAAGGAAACGTAGCGGCTCACATTCGCGTCGCTCTCACAAGTTATGTTTCTCTAGAGTTAGCCGTTCTCGACGCGCGCCTTTATGTCCAAGTATGCTGCGTCGATGAGGCTGCTTAGCGCTGCGGCGTTTGTGGGCGTCCCCGGTTTCAACTTCACGTGACGCATGAACTTGCCGGCGCCTTGCAACAAGCGAGAGGGATCCGGCAGCGCTGCGCCCTGAAAGAATCCCACGTTTGCGTGCGAAGTGAATACATTGACGTAACCGAAGGGCGCATAACCCAAACAGGCA
>Ga0210399_10004400_pt1 | contig 10954 bp, 8 predicted proteins | sample IncBWC14MmetaG_FD_150865 | JGI IMG/M metagenome (GOLD analysis project Ga0210399, IMG submission 150865) | Forest soil microbial communities from Barre Woods Harvard Forest LTER site, Petersham, Massachusetts, United States - Inc-BW-C-14-M | ecosystem: Environmental > Terrestrial > Soil >...
TGATGGTTGCGCTCTTATCCGGTCATGGAATTGATGATGGCCTCGACGCGGTTGATCTGCTTTTCGTCGACCTTGTCGGCGGCCTTTTGCAAGCCGGAAAACGCGCCAACACTGGGCAGCATGCCGATGAGACTTTGCAACGATCCCATTTTGCGAACTTGCCGCAACTGGTCGCGGAAATCCTCGAGCGAGAAGCCGTCGCCGGTGAGGGCCTTGGTGGCAAGGTCCTGGGCTTTTTTCTTGTCGATTTGCGATTCGGCTTTTTCAATGAGCGAGAGGATGTCGCCCATGCCGAGAATGCGCGAGACGATGCGGTCGGGGTGGAAGGGCTCAAGCGCGTCGTATTTTTCACCGACGCCGATGAACTTAATAGGCTGACCTGTAACCTGGCGGATGGAGAGCGCCGCGCCGCCGCGGGCGTCGCCGTCCATTTTGGTAAGGATGACGCCCGTGAGCGTGAGCTTCTTATGGAATTCGTCCGCCGATTTGACGGCGTCCTGTCCGGTCATCGCATCGGCCACAAATAAAATTTCCTGGGGATTGAGCAGGCGCTTGAGCGACTGCATCTCGTCCATGAGCTGGTCGTCGATGTGGAGACGGCCCGCAGTGTCGACGATGAGTACGTCGCAGCCAGTGTTGATCGCTTCGCGGCGCGCTTCTTTGGCGAGGCGCTCGACCGTCGCCGTATTCGCGTCGACGCCCGCTTCACCGACATCGCCTTCGTAGAGGTTTGCCCTGATCGCCGCCGCAACGACTTTGAGTTGTTCGCGGGCCGCGGGACGGTACACGTCGACGGAGACGAGTAGCGGGCGGTGTCCGCCATTCTTCAGCCAGTTGGCGAGCTTGCCGGAGGTCGTGGTTTTACCGGAACCCTGCAGTCCGGCCATGAGCACGATGGTCGGCGGTTGCGAGGCGAATTTCAGCTTGGCCGTGTCTTTGCCGAGAGTTTCGACCAGTTCGTCGCGAACGATCTTGATGACCTGCTCGCCGGGCGAAAGCGCGGTCAGCACTTCCTGCCCGACAGCCTTGGCCTGGATGCGGTCAATAAGGTCTTTGACGACTTTGAAGTTGACGTCGGCTTCAAGCAGCGCCAGACGGATTTGTTTCATCGCCTCGGCGATGTTCTCTTCGTTGAGGACGGCTTGTCCGCGGAGAGATTTGAAGGCGCGCTGGAGTTTTTCCTGGAGATTCTCGAACATTCGGGGCCAGCACTATTTTAGCAGGCGGGAAGACGGGACTAAGAATCAGCGGGACGACTCGGTTGCTGTAAGCTGCCTGCCAAGGACTGACGGCAAAGGGAACAATTTCACTCCGCTTCTTCTTTTTCTTCTTTGTGCGGAGGAACTGCACTCTTCTCGCCTTGTTTGATCACCGGGATGGAGCCGTTCGGCAATCCCAGAACAAGTGTGTTTCCGGAAGAATCGGCCAAAGCCTGCAAAGCTCGGAGTTGAAGTAGGTTGGGATTACCGTCCATCGACCTGGCTGCGTTAGCCAGGCTGCGAAGTGCTGCGGTCTCACCACGCGCCCTTTCCAGCGCTGCCAGACCGTCTTTCTGAGCTTTGACAACTTGGGCAAACGCTTTTTTCATCTCGCCCGGAAACATGATGTCCTTCACGTCCGCTAAGACTAGCTTCAAACCCAGTTCGGAAGCTTTTCCCGATGTAAGCTCCATCAGCTTGCTGCTGATCCCGGCGCGGTTCTCGAGAAGAGTATCTATTTTCTCCTTGCCTACGATTTCCCTAAGGGCCATTTGAAGCGTCAGGTACAGGCTGGTTCGAAAATTGACGTTCTTGTTGATGGCCACATTGGGATCCGCAACATGAAACTCTGCTGCCAGGCTAACCTTCAACGTCACTCCATCCGCGCTGAGAACGTCTTGCCCTTGTAGCGTGATGAATTCTGGTCGAATATCAACCGGAACGATCGATGAAAAGAGGGAAACGATCCAATACTGGCCAGGGTCAAGCGTAGTTATGTAACGCCCTTTTGTGTATTTGAGTGCCTTCTGGTACTCGTACACGGTTACATGTTTAACGCGGAAAGTCTTGAGAACAACCAGAAGAATTACGACAGTCAGTGCGAATCCCCAAATCCATTCGAGCATAATGTCGGCTATCTCCAGAGTCCCGCATCGGCGGAACCATCAGCGTTCGGCGGGGGTCTGAACCCGCAGGGCCGAACACCGATTCGCCCTAACTAAGGCTGGTCCCGCCGCGCAGGATGTGGGTGACCATCCCTCAGATTGGAATCGAACCAATGTGCCGGCGGGCAATAGCAGAACCAGATTGAGATTCAAACTGGCTGCGTACCTCGCCGACGGCGCCCTTTATATCATCTTCTGATGCGGCAGTCTAACTACAACGCAAGCAGCGTCAAAATTGCACGGAGAGAACCATCGCCGAGACTCATTTTCCTTCGAACACTTCTTTCGCTGCCACTACCGTGTTCGAGTGAATCGTCACCGTATCTTCGACATTTCGGGCATAGCCGCCCGCGAGTGTCACCATCACGGGGATGCCGCGAGCTTTGGCGACGCGGAAGACGAGTTCGTCGCGCTTCTTCAATCCGTCGATGGTCAGCGACAGGCCGCCGAGTTGGTCTTCGCGATAGGGATCGGCTCCGGCGATGTAGCAGAGAAACTCGGGGTCGAACCGGCGAAGGCCGGAGCTGAGCGCGTTATCGAGCCATGCGAGGTAGTCGTCGTCGCCGATTTTGTCGGGGAGATTGACGTCGATCGAAGAGGGAGGTTTCCATGCCGGGTAGTTATTTTCCTGGTGGAGCGAGATGGTGAAGACGTCTCCGGCGTGGCTGCCGTGCAGCTTTGTTTTGGCCGGGATTTTCGTCGAGAGAGATGGATTCAGCGTGGGGATCGGTACTGACGGCAGCGGCTCGCTGGCTGTCCGTGTCCCGGCAAAAATCGCCGCCGTGCCATTGCCCTGATGCACGTCGCAATCGACGGTCATGGCATAGCGAATTTTGCCATCACGCTGCATGCGGCGGATGGCGATCGCGACGTCGTTGATCATGCAGAAACCCTCGCCGTGATCCGGGAACGCGTGATGGAATCCTCCGCCGATGCTGATCGCGATTCCATTGCTGAGCGCACAATCAGCGGCCAGGATGGAGCCGCCCGCGGCTAGCCAGAAGGCCTTTACCAATGCGGGAGAAAAGGGGACTTCGAGTTCCATCTGCTCGCGTTGGCTGAGCCTGCCGGTCTTCAATTTCTCGATGTATTGCGGAACGTGCACGAGCAGGACATCCTCATCGGTTGCCGGATGAGGAGTAATAAAATCGGAAGGCTCGGCAACTCCTGACGCGAGCAGCCGGTCATGAATACGCTTGTATTTTTCGGCGGGGAACACATGAGAGCCGATGGGCAGGTAATAGTCGTCGCTGTAGACAAGCTTGAAGGGGAGCATTCGGCACTCAGCGCTCAGCATTCAGCACTCAGTGTGGCGAGCGCTGAAGACTCCATATGATACGCGCTTGCCCAGAATCTTCACCACAGAGGGCACCGGGGAACACAGGGGCAAACACGCATTTGGAAATCGACGTGTGTTCGAATTGAAGAAGAAGTCGACGGTATTCCTTGGTGCCCTCCGGGGTTAGGAATTCCATAACTGTTAAACTTGGCTCGTTGCCTGCCAAAAAGAAATCTTCGCCGCAAGGGAGTGCCGCGCCTGGGCCTCTGCCCGCTTCTGCTCATGGTAAGGGCCGGATTTTCCTGATCGATACGATGTCGTTCATTTTTCGCGCCTATCACGCGATGGTGCGGCAGCGGCCTATGTCTACGAAGACGGGGGTTCCGACGGCGGCGACGTATGTTTTCGTCAACATGCTGAGGAAGCTGCGCGACGATTTTTCGCCTGAGTATCTGGCGGCCGTGTTCGATGTGGGCGCGCCGACGATCCGCAATCAGCAGGCGGAAGCGATTACGACGATCCGCAAGTTCGATATCAAGACGCAGACTTTCAAAGAATCGCAGTATGGCGGCTATAAGGCGAACCGGGCGGAGATGCCGGGGGACCTGGTCCAGCAGATTCCGTACATTCGCCGGGCGCTGGAGGGATATCGCATCCCAATTTTGCAGCTGGAAGGTTACGAAGCCGACGATGTGATCGGGACGCTGGCACGGAAGGCAGCTGCAGCATCGTATCCGGTATTTGTGGTGTCGAGCGACAAAGACATGTTGCAACTCGTCAACGACAAGGTCTGTGTGCTGAATCCGCCGAAGGATAACCTGATTTGCGATGCGGCGAAGGTGGAGGAGATTCTCGGAGTGCCTCCATCAAAAGTGGTGGACGTCATGGCGCTGCGCGGCGATTCGGTGGATAACATTCCGGGTGCGCCCGGGATCGGCGATAAAGGATCGGTGGATCTGATTCAGCGCTTTGGAAGCGTGGAACAGGCGCTGGAACATGCGGCTGAGGTAGAAAAGAAGTCGTATCGGGAATCGCTCGAGAACAATCGCGACAACATCCTATACAGCAAGCAACTGGTGACCATTGATACCGACGTGGCAGTGGAGCTGGATGTTGCCGCGATGAAGGCGGGCGATCCGGATGTTGAATCGCTGCGCGCGCTGTTTGCCGAGCTCGAATTTACTTCTTTGCTGAAAGAATTGCTTCCGGTAGTGGAAGTAAAAGAGGGCGACTACCGGGAGATCAAGTCGAAAGCTGAATTCGAGGAGTATGTGACAGCCTTAGCCGAGAACACGCCGCTCGCTCTGGCGATTCCGACCGAGGACACGGAGAGCATTCCCATCGAGAGCGCAGCAGAAGAAAACGAGCCTCCGCCCGCGCAGTCGGGGTTTCTGGCTTTGCAGCCCGCGGCTGCGGAGGATCAAAGTGAGGATGAAAGTGCCGGAGTCGCGAAGCGTATTGCTGTTTCGAATGCGCCGGGCGCTGGGGCGATGGTCACGCTGGAAGACAGGGCGCTCGCGGAGCGAGTGAAAAGCGTACTCGAAGATGCCGCTCTGCCAAAAACGGTTCATGATCTCAAGTCCGCACTTCACCATTTTGGCGAGCAGGGTATCGCGCTGGCGGGAGTAGAGCACGATCCGATGCTGTATTCCTACCTCCTCGACCCAACCTACTCGTCGCATTCATTGCCGGAGGTTGCGCTCCGGAGATTCAATTTGAAGCTGAGCGGCAACCTTGCGGAAGCGGCGGATGTGACGGGCAGGTTAGCGAGCGCGCTGCGCAGAGAAGTTGACGACCAGGGACTGACCTCGGTGTACGAGGAGATCGATGCGCCGCTCGTGCCGGTGCTGGCGCGCATGGAAGACGCAGGCGTGAAAATTGATCCGGCGGCGCTCGGCGAGATGTCGGTGAAATTGCTGCGCGAGGCAGACGCCAAGGCTCGAGACATTTATGAGCGTTGCGGCGCGGAGTTCAACATTAATTCGCCGAAGCAGCTGGGTGATGTGCTGTTCAACAAGCTCGCCCTCCCGATGCCGGCGAAATACGGGAAAGGAAAAAAGATTTCGACGGCGGTGGATGTGCTCGAAGGATTGGCTGCCGATCACGAAGTTCCGCGGCTGGTGCTGGAGTACCGGCAACTGACGAAGTTAAAGTCGACTTATGTGGATGCATTGCCCGCGCTTATCCGCAGCGGGAGCGGCCGCGTGCATACAACATTTGGGCAGACCGGGACCGCGACGGGGAGGCTGTCCTCGACGAACCCGAACCTGCAGAATATTCCGATTCGCACTGAACTTGGGCGGGAGATTCGGGCGGCGTTTATCGCCGAGCCGGGGCACGTCCTCATGGCGGCGGATTATTCGCAGATCGAACTGCGGCTGCTGGCACATTTGTCGAAAGACAAGCTGCTGGTGGAAGCTTTTCGGCGCGGGGATGACATTCACACCCTGACCGCGTCGCAGGTGTTTGGCGTTCCGCCGCTGATGGTTACGCCAGATCATCGGCGGCAGGCCAAGGTGGTGAACTTCGGGATTGTCTATGGCTTGTCGGCGTTCGGACTTTCGCAGAATTTGGGTATTGAGCCGAGTGAGGCGAGAAAGTTCATTGATGCGTATTTTGAAAGGTATGCGGGCGTGCGGGCGTTCATTGATGCAACGCTCGAGCAGACGCGCCGCGATCAGAGAGTGAAGACGCTATTCGGACGTATTCGACCGATTCCCGATATCAACAGCAAGAACGCCACCCAGCGCGGGTTTGCGGAGCGCACGGCGGTGAATACTCCACTGCAGGGAACGGCCGCCGATCTGATCAAGCTGGCGATGATCCGGATTGATGAGGAAATCCGGAATCGCGGGTTGAAATCGCAGATGACTTTGCAGGTGCACGACGAACTTGTGTTCGAAGTGCCGGAGCGCGAACTGGACGCCATGAAGCCGCTGGTACGGGAGCACATGGAGAAGGCATATGCGCTCGAGGTTCCGCTGCTGGTGGAAATCGCCGTGGGGCCAAACTGGCGGGATATGGAGTAGGAGAGCTTTTCGAGGGAATGAAGTGCGGGGAAAACTATTCCGGCGTTTCCAGTCCAGTGTTTCCGATATACTTGGAAGAACGATCTTCGCGAACGCCATCTTCGTTGTTGAGTCAAGTCAGTTGATTCCAGCCGCATGACAGGGATTTTCGATCTTGCGGAGGCAGTCGAAATGAGTGCTGCTCGAACGCCGGTGTTCGAAGAAACGCGAGAGCGCGTTTTTCCCCGGCACCCCATCAATGTAACCCTGGACTTGATCGCACTGCGATCCGGCGTCCCCGACAATTTACCGGGGCGCTGCACCGACATCAGCGAAGCCGGTGTGGGCGCGGTGGTGGCCGGAGAACTGGCCGCGGGCCTACAGGTGGCAGTCGAGCTGCGGCTTCCGAATGTTGGCGTGCCGGTTCGGGCGCGAGCGCTGGTGCGTTATCAGTCACGCCTCCGTTGCGGGTTTGAGTTTGTGGGGCTGTCGGTGGAGCAGCGGGAAATGATCCGGTACTGGATTTACCGATCGGCTTCCGAGCCGGTGGAGTTCCGAGATCTCAAAAAAAATTTCAAAAAAGAAGAGATTGACAAACCTGCACCGGCGGAAGCAGCGGTGGCCATCGCGCAGCTGCCTGCTAAGCTAGGGCACAGAATTCGCATTGGACAGGGCGGATTTTATGCGCTGTTCGCTTGCATGCTGGCGCTGTCCGGCCTGGGATGGTGGCAGTGGCAGAGGTCCTGGAATGAACTGGAAGCACGCGCAACGGTTGCGGAGTCGGGATTGCGGGTCTCTCCCGAAACCATGGAGAAACGGATTGTAACGAAGGTGGAACCGGTTTATCCCGAAGCTGCGCAGAAGGCGCGCTTGGAAGGCTGGGTGGTGATGGACGCGGTGATTGCGCCGGATGGCACCGTGAAACGTTTGCGGCCTGTGTCCGGACCCGATCTGCTGGCGCAGTCGGCGACGGCGGCCGTGCAGTCCTGGAAATATGAGCCGTACCTATCCAGCGGCAAGCCGGTTGAGGTCGAAACCACGATTGCGATCGAATTCCAGCTGAATTGACGCGGCGCTACTCGAATTTTTCAGCCTGCTCGAAGGACACGCCCCGCTGGTCTTTTGCTGAGATAACCGGTTCGCCATCGAGTTGCCAGTCGATGTTCAAGGAACGATCATTCCACGCTACCGTGCGTTCGTGCTCGGGCGCGTAAAAGTCCGTCGTTTTGTACAGGACGTGGGTGGTCTCGGACACGACTCGGAAGCCGTGGGCAAATCCGCGCGGTATCCATAACATGTGTTTGTTCTCGCCGGATAGTTGGATGGCTTCCCATTGTCCGAAGGTAGGAGAGCTGCGGCGGAGGTCGAGCATGACATCAAGAATCTCACCGGTAATGGCGCGCACGAGTTTTCCCTGGGACTGGCGAATCTGGTAGTGCAACCCGCGGACGACATTTTTTTCGGAATAGGAATGATTGTCCTGTACGAATGGGTCCGGAATGCCGAGGTCGGCAAACGCGCGCTGGTTGTAGCTTTCCAGAAAGAAGCCGCGGTCGTCGCCGAACACACGCGGTTCGAGGAGTAGAACTCCGGGGAGGCTGGTGGCGATTCTTTTCATCGGACGGTCATAAATCGGCGGATCATGGAAACTATAGCGAATCCCGAGTTGCCGTGACGACCGGCAACTGCCGAGCGGCGCTCGGCTTCGATCCTTCGACTTCGCTCAGGGCAGGCTGGCGAGGTCGCCCGTCCCCGCCTGCCCGTCCCCACACTCCCGTCTCCCGACGAGCACCCCAAAATCAGAAAACTCGTTCCCGCAGCAATTGCAGGAGGTAGGCGCCATATCCATTGTTGCGCATCGGCTGCGCCAGCGCTTTCAGTTGCGCGGCGGTGATGTAGCCGGAGCGATAGGCGATTTCCTCGGGGCAGGCGACCATGAGGCCCTGGCGTTTCTCCAGAGTCTGAATGAATAACGAGGCTTCCATCAGCGCTTCGTGCGTGCCCGTGTCGAGCCAGGCTGTGCCTCGACCCATCACGCAGACGTTGAGTTGATTGCGCTCGAGATACACGCGGTTGACGTCGGTGATTTCGAGTTCGCCGCGTTTAGAAGGTTTGAGGCTTCGAGCAATTTCGACGACCTGACAATCGTAAAAATAAAGTCCGGTCACCGCGTAACGGGATTTTGGCTGCTGCGGCTTCTCTTCAATGCTGAGCGCCTTTGGTGTCTTTCCATGCGGATCGAACTCGACGACGCCGTAGCGCTCGGGGTCGTTAACCGGGTAAGCAAAAATGCGGGCTCCTTTGGGCTGGAGCGTAGCTTCGCGCAATTCCTTGACGAGGTCATGTCCGTAGAAAATGTTGTCGCCAAGCACCAGCGCGCAACCACCGGAGCCGATGAATTCCCTGCCGATCAGAAATGCCTGCGCAATGCCTTCGGGCTTCGGTTGGGGCGCGTACTGGAAATGGACGCCGTACCGGGAGCCATCGCCGAGCAAGTGCTGGAAGCGGGGGAGATCCTCGGGCGTCGAGATGAGCAGAATTTCGCGGATGCCGGCCAGCATCAGCGTGGAGAGCGGGTAATACACCATGGGTTTGTCGTACACCGGCAGCAGGCTCTTCGGAAGCACATGGGTGACGGGGTAGAGGCGCGTGCCTGATCCGCCCGCGAGAATGATGCCTTTGTAATTCGGTGGCGCTGTTTTGGTCATGTCGAGTTTCAGTCTCGGCTTTCCCTCTCAACGTTCGGGGGCGTAATGCTTCGCCATCCATTGACGATAGCTGCCGCTGGTGACATCACGTACCCAATCTTTGTGTTCGAGATACCAGCAGACAGTTTTTCGGATGCCGCTCTCAAACGTCTCCAGTGGATGCCAGTTCAGTTCGCGCTCAATCTTGCGGCTGTCCATCGCGTAGCGGCGGTCGTGGCCGGGGCGGTCTTTGACGAATGAGACGAGCTTGCTGTGCGGTACGGCCGGGTCGTTCGGGCGCAACTCGTCCAGCAATTCGCAAATGGCCCCGATAATCTCGAGGTTCCTTTTTTCGCTTTGCCCGCCGATGTTGTAGGTTTCTCCGACGCGTCCGCGGGAGAGCACTTCGCGAATGGCGCGGCAGTGATCCTCGACATAGAGCCAGTCGCGAACGTTTTCGCCGTCGCCGTACACCGGGAGCGGCTTGCCGGCGCATGCGTTCAGGATCATGAGCGGAATAAGCTTTTCGGGAAACTGGTGGGGTCCGTAATTATTGGAGCAGTTGGTGGTCAGAACAGGAAGGCCATAGGTATGGTGATAGGCGCGGACCAGATGGTCGGAGGCCGCTTTGGACGCGGAGTACGGACTGTTGGGATTGTAGGGCGTGGTCTCGGTGAAGGCCGGGTCGTTGGGGCCGAGCGATCCATAGACTTCGTCGGTCGAGACGTGGAGGAGACGGAAGGAGGCGCGATCGGGCTCCGGAAGCGCCGACCAGTAGGCGCGCGCTTCCTCGAGCAGGCTGAATGTGCCGTTGACGTTGGTGCGGACGAAATCGTCGGGGCCGTGGATGGAGCGATCGACGTGGCTCTCGGCGGCGAAGTGAACGATGGCGCGCGGTTGTTCGCGCCGCAGCAAGTTGCTTAAGAAATCGCGATCGACGATGTCGCCCTGCTCGAAGCGATAGCGAGGGTGGGCCTCGATGGCATGCAGGTTGTTGAGATTGCCCGCGTATGTCAGCTTGTCGAGATTCACGATGCGCGCCGGTTCAGAGGCAATCCATTGGAGAATGAAGTTCGAGCCAATGAAGCCCGCGCCACCGGTGACGAAGATGAGATCTTCCATGCTGGGTATGCCGCATCGTGTAAGGACCCGGCATTCCGATTCTAATCAAAGACAGACGCGAAGTCGTTATCAGCTTCGGTAACGGATACAGACTAGGCTTTACGGTCGTGCCCGGCCAAACGGATAAGACTCGCCGAACGGGTGCTGCCGGTCTGCGGAGCGGATCTCGATCTGCGCACTCGGCGTGTGCTCATTCGCACTCCAGCCCAATACGTTTGTGATCGGCTTTTTCGCTTGGCGGGCCTGAGTCCAGGTTTCTGCGCTCGCTGGTGAATGCGTTTCGCGCGGGCGCGAAGGGAATGTTTCTTTTTACCCACACTCCATTTCCGGCGCTCTCGAAGTGCATCCACTGCGTTTTCCAGGGGCAGGTTTGGATCAGCCGCCGGCAAATGACTTATGTGCTGGATGCTGGTGGGGATTTCGAGCCGGGTGGAACTGGTTCTCTACGCCAGGTCGCACGGCGAACATCGTCCAGCGGAGTGGATGCCCGGCAGCATCGCCGGAGCGCGGAAGGGAAGCCCGACGTACAATGGCGAAATGCGAAAGCGCGAGGAGATTGCTCGGTGACGAGTTCCGGGTCCGAGTCCCCGTCCCCGTCAAAAGTAGCGCGCCGATGGACGGTGATTGCTTCGGGCTTGCTCCTTCTGGCGCTGGCGCTGGTCGTGATCTATACCGGGCCGAACGCTTTTGCCAGTCCGGTTGCTCTGGTGGTGGT
>Ga0210399_10004401_pt1 | contig 10953 bp, 8 predicted proteins | sample IncBWC14MmetaG_FD_150865 | JGI IMG/M metagenome (GOLD analysis project Ga0210399, IMG submission 150865) | Forest soil microbial communities from Barre Woods Harvard Forest LTER site, Petersham, Massachusetts, United States - Inc-BW-C-14-M | ecosystem: Environmental > Terrestrial > Soil >...
GGCTGGTACACGTTTTTGAGAAGAAACGCACCGAGAACAGTTCCGAGCGTGAGGGAACCCGCAAGTAAAAGAGCGAACCTACGATTCTTGCGTACAACCCGGACCGCCTGCTCCCAAGTGAACAAGCGTTCCGACGCCCGGAACGCAACTGTATCCATGAACGAAAAGTCCCCGTAGGGCTGAATAGATCCACGGTTCGTGCCGCCCGATCCCGGGTTGTATTCCATAAGTTAAAGGCTCCTGGTTGGCCCTCAGGCCGACTTTTCCGAGGCAGGCAAGTTCGTCAACATAGTTGCATGCGGTCGAGGGCCAATGGGGGACGCGCAGGCGACGCCGCGGAGGCTTCGAGAACAGACAAGTCGACTTCGACAGACAAGGACTTTTGCAAGGAATTGACGGAAATGACCACGCGATGCTGATTCTTGACCCGAATAAGAATTCCCTCGACACCGCTTAAGGCTCCGCGGGAGATGCGAACGCGGTCTCCTGTTTTCAGAAAGGGATGCGGGCGCACGGACGGAAAATTCTGAACCAGTTTCTGGACAGCGGCGATTTCACCCTCGGGGATCGCGCAGGCACGGCCTTCGTTTTCGACAAGGAAAAAAATCCCCGGCGTTTTCAGGATGTCGAGTTTTTGTTCGAGACGGGCGCGCACGAAGAGGTAGCAGGGAAAGAGGGGGAGGAACACCGGCATCTGGCGGTCTTTCCATTGGTGGACCTCGCGATAAAGCGGAAGGAAAACCTCCATTCCCTTCCTCGCCAAAAGTTCGGCGGCGCGCTTCTCATGCTGGTGCTTTGCGTATGCTGCAAGCCAAGGCGACCGCGCTGATTCGATTGGATTCGGGCCTGCGATATGTTCCATACGCATAGAGCTTCGCCCTCTGACTTACAGCGAAACCGGCCACAGCCACAACCCACACACCGGGGTCCGCGGTTATTTCTGCCTCGTGAATTCCGCTTCAATCAAACTTCGATCCTTCGTGCCGGCACCCGGCAGAACGGGCCTGTCCTCGTTCCCGGCTGAACACCGCGAAGCGATCTATGCTTCGATACTCAAGTTCTTCTCGAATGCTGCAAGTGAACCCCAGACACGGCCGATACTCTTGACTGCCTTTAGGAAAATTTTGTTCGCGACGACCTGGTGCACGCATAAATAGCCGGAACTTGTTATCAGTGGATGAAAGCGGCATGAAAACTTGATGCGGCCAACTGGATTGCGTCTTAGCAGCTGAAACTCGCAGGAGTCGCGTTCACCGATCCACACCGCGGTGAACTCCGGAATGCGGCAAATTGTGAAACTCTGTTCGCACTATCGTAACAATCCCGCGTAAGACTCTGTCCAAGACGCAGGAATGGTTGATTCAAGCAGCTGCTCGTCAACGCAACTAATGCAGACCAGGCAGGAAGATGACCGATCTAGTCACCAGCAGCATGCCTGAATCTTCCGGGCTATCGCTGAGTAGTACAAAAGGTTCCGTGAAATCAGCTGCAGCGAGAGTTCGTTCAGGATATTTTGCGAACCTGGTGACAGTGTTCGGAGGGCAAATCGCGTGCGCCGCGCTGGCTTTGCTGATCGAGGTTTGCTATGCACGGTTCCTAGGACCGGAAGGCCGCGGCCAGATCAGTCTCGCACTGATGGTGGTGACGCTGGGAGTGCTGCTGGGCGGCATGGGTGGAGAGATTCCCATCTCAGTGTGGACGGCGGATGAGAAGAAGGATATGTCGAACTGGCTGCCGGCAGTGTTGTTCTCGGGCGCCATCGGCTGCACTGTGGCGATGTGCGTCTGGGTTCTGGCGTACTGGCGGTGGCAAGGGCTATTTTTCAAGGGGATCACTCCTGCACTGTTCGTTCTGGTCCTGGCCACGATTCCGGCGATGGTTTTATTTGGGCATCTCTGCGCGTTATTGGCCGGCTCAGAACGCTTTCGCGAGCGTGCCGGCATATCGTTTCTCGAACAGGTTGCCGGGCTGATCGGCATAGGCGGGCTGTTGCTGTTCGTTCGTCGCAGTTCAGAGATGGCCCTGCTGGGCAATCTTGCCGGACTGATCGTTGGGGCAGGTGCTGCTGCCTGGCTGCTTGGAAAATCCCTGCGGGGTTTCGGGAGAATTTCAGCGGCCTGGAAGCATGTGCTCCCTGCGCTAAGCCTCGGGACTCGTGGACAACTCGGCAATCTGGCAACTTTTTTTAATTATAGACTGGATGTGTTCATAGTGAACGCGTTCCTGAACCCGGCCCAGGTCGGATTATACGCGGTGGGGGTAGTCGTCTCGGAGGCGCTCTGGCAAGTTCCAAATGCGGCGGCGGTGGCGCTGCTTCCGCGAACGGCGCGGACGTTGAACGACGGCTCCACCCTGTTCACCTGTTCGATTGTTCGGCAAGTGTTACTGATCGCGTGTGGTTCCGGCTTGCTCCTGGCCCTGGTAAGCCCGCTGGTCATTCCCACAGTCTTCGGCGCGGCATTTCGTGAAAGTGTGTCGGTTATCTGGTGGATTCTTCCCGGGACGATTGCGCTGTGCCTGGGCAAGGTGATCAGCGCGGATTTGGCGGGCCGCAAAAAGCCGCAATACAGCTCGATTTTTGCTCTTTTCTCCCTGGTGATCACCGTTGTGCTGGACGTCAAATTAATTCCGTTGATGGGAATCCGTGGCGCGGCACTGGCTTCCTCGATTGCATACTTCCTGGATTCCTTCCTCTTGGCGGTAGCCCTCAAGCACGAATTGCGGGTGAGTTGGAGGATGCTTCTGATTCCCTCGCGGTCCGAGATTACGACCCTGCGTCTGGCTCCGCGGCGATTGTTTTCCTGGATTGGAAAACTCCCTCTATCTCGGGCTGCCACGGCCTCGAGTAAGTCTGCCCTCTGATGGAGTTCGCGAGCCAGCCATGACCACCCGGCCACTTCCAACGTCACAGCTCACGGCGATTTCGCTCCCTCCCGAGATTGCGGTGCGGCAATTCTGGGGTGCGGCGGGCGTCCTGTTGTTGATGTGTGTCTCCCTCTTAGCGCCGGGGCTGACACTCGGCGGCAGCTCGTTAACCATCAAGGGCGAAGTCTTGCTGCTCCCCTTGGTTATCGCAATTTATCTTTGGCTTCTGCTGGCAGGGCGCGTCCGCCTGATCGGCTTCAGCGGGATGTTCCTTGTCGGTGCCCTATTCTGCATCTGTATCTCGCTATCGTTATTCTATGGCTCGGCGGTGCTGGGACACGCCGTGATTCTCCGGGACCTCTATGAAATCCCGAAGGCCTGCTTGCCTGTATTGTTTTTCGCGATGGGATATGAAGCAAATCTTTCGGAAAAATCACTTCGCCGGGTCTTTCAATTCCTGGCGGGAAGCCTCTTTCTAGTCTGCCTGTTCGCGTGGGCACAATTCTTCCGGCTTCCATTTACCCGGGAGCTCAATGTTTTCTACAGTGCCGGAGAGCATGCTGATCGAACCCTGATGGCCATCAACCGGGTGTATTCGACGATGGGAAATCCCAATGTGTTGGGTCAGTTGATGGACTGGGGTGTGGCGGCCTTTCTGCTGGCTCTGCTGCTGGGAATCGGCAGTTGGAAAAGGAATCTTCTTCTTCTGGGGTCGTGCTTCGTCACGCTGGCAATGACGGCATCGCGCTACGGACTGCTGGGCGCCGTCGTGGACTTCATCCTTATCCTGGGCCTGCTGCTGCCCTCCTTCAAGCACCGCCGGCGAGTCGTTCGGGTGGCTCTTCTGGCGCTCTCGTTGCCTGTTTTCCTCCTGGTATTCCGGTCCGTCGAGAGCAGCACGTTCGGAGTACCCCAGCGATTCGAGGAATTGCGGCATCCGTTGCAGGTGGATTCGTTGAGGACGCGGTTAGACGTTGTGTGGCATGAAGCGTGGACGTACATCGCGGCCTCCCCGTGGTTAGGTCACGGCCCAGCCAAGCAGGTTTTCTCCGACGTCGTTACGGACTCTGAGTATCTCGACATCCTCAAGCAGTTCGGCGTGGTGGGATTCCTCCCCTACCTTGGGTACTTTCTGGTTCCATTGGCGCTGATCGTCCGGGGATTGCACACGGTCCGGAACACCGGTCATTTTTTGGAAGATAGATTCCCGGCGACTTTGCTGGCCGTCCACCTCGCGTTTGTGATGGGTGTGACTGCATTGTTCATGAACATTGGGGAATCCACCCTGCGCAATGCTCCCCTGCAGGGGTTTCTATGGATGTGGCTGGGACTAGGTGCCCGGGCCGCCCAAACTGCAATTGAAATTTCAGGAACACGATCTCCAGCTTTTCGACGACTGCCAAATTTGGAGTCGCAGCCTGGTTTCACTGAGGCTGCAGGAGGGCGATGATGCGTCTCACCAATCGGTATTCACGCCGACGCCGGCGGCAAGGCGGGATGAGCCTGCTCGAACTTATTATTGCTTGCTCCATCCTGCTGATTCTTTCCTCCGCCGCCCTTCCGTCGCTGCGCTTAGTCGTGGTACGCCAGAGAGAACAGCAGTTGCGGGAGAACCTGAGGGAAATGCGCATGGCGATTGACAGGTACAAGGACTTGGCGGATCGGAACCTGATCCGGCAGAAGGCCGGGAGCGAAGGATATCCTCCAGACCTGGAAACTCTGGTGAAGATTACTCACATCGGCGGAAGCGGCGCCGATCGGCCACTACGATTCTTGCGGCGGATCCCCGTTGACCCGATGACTGGGCACGCGGAATGGGGTTTGCGTTCGGTGCAGGACGATGCGGACTCACATGCATGGAGCGGCGACAACGTGTTCGATGTCTACTCGAAGTCAGATCGGACGGCGCTGGACGGCACAAGGTACTCGGATTGGTGAATCCACATTGAACTGGATCGAACCGGGAAGCGTCCCACCTTGGACCGCAGCCCCGGCCGAGTTGGGCCGAGAGTCTTTGGAACGAAGAGGGCCTCGCACGAAAGAGTGTGAGGCCCTTCCAGTTGAAGTTTTGCTTCGGTTGCCCGTGCGCCCGTAAGGAAGTTACGGCGTGACGTAGAACTGAATTCCTGTCACGTGAACGACTCCCTTTCCGGAACCAGTGAGAATGAGCGTGTAGGTGCCGGGTGTGGTGCCGCGCGGCACAGTCACCGTGAGGCTGGAAGTTCCTGAGCTTCCGATGATGGTCGCAGGATTAAACTGTGCGGTAGAGGCGCCCGGCAACCCATCCAGGGATAGCGTTACATCACCCGCGCCGCCGTTGATCGGTGTTACGTTGACGGTGAACGTTCCGGAGCCTCCCGACGAGGGCACGTATTGCGACGTCAAAATCGCCGGAGTGATGGTCCCCGAAAAGTCTCCCGTGCCGGCGCTTACGCCGAGATCCACAAGCGTGCTGTGGATCAGCGGACCACTCGCCGCATCGATGGAGATGTTATAGATACTTGGTTGCGGAGTTCCCGGCGCGGTTTGCACCGTGAGCGTCGAACTGCCATTGCCGCTGGCAACGATGGCGGGATTGAAGCTGGCCGTTGCACCGGCGGGCAACCCCGAAACGTTAAGTGTGACGTTGCGGTTGAATCCACCCGTCGGCGTCGGCGTCAGCGTCAGCACGTACTGTACACTTCCGCCCGCGTTGGTGTTTGCCGCGGGTTGGGTGACGATCCCGGAAAAATCTCCCTGGAGCGCAGCGACCGTGATCGAAACGTCGGTGGTATGCGTCAGGCTTCCGCTATTTCCGGAAAGGGTGACCGTGTAGTTGCCCAGTGCTATGGAGTTAGAAGCCGTCAATGTGATGACGGAAGTTCCCAGGCCGCCCTTGACCACTACCGGGTTGTAGCTAGGGGTCAATCCGTTCGGGAGATTCGCAACGCTCAACACCACATCACCGGTCCATCCATTTAAAGGATCGATGGTGATGGGAATTGCGACACTGGCGCCCGGCGTCAGGGTGGAATTGAATGGCGCCACGATCCCCTTGAAATCGGGTAACGGGGTAACTTGCACTTCGGCATTGATGGATTGTTGGACTTTCGAGCCGCTGACGAAGAGGCTCTCGTCGATAATGTCGGGGAGACCGTCGCCGTTCACGTCAACCGCCATCATCATGGTGGGCACGTTCGAAGAGCCCTGGGAGGTGGGAAACGTGCCATCACTGCGGCCAAAGTAGATGAAGCCGCCGGTGGCCAGGTCGAGGTTGCCATCTCCGTCGAAATCGGAAAGAAGCAACGGCGTGGTTACCTGGGTGACATTTGGCACGTCGGTGGAATCCTTAAAGGTACCGTCCCCGTTACCCAGGGAAATCAATATGTAGCCCTGGTTGAGTTGCCCCACGGACTGAAGGGCGGTGGCCACATCGAGGTTGCCGTCTCGGTTGAAATCTCCGATGACGGCGGTAAGGGCCCCAACAAAGGAAGTCCCAGACCCGGCAACAGGATTGAGGGCGCGAAAAGTGCCATCCCCGTTGCCCAAGAGCACGCCGGCAAAATTGAAGCCATTCGGGGATGCCGGATCGAAAGCGGTGACGACCAAATCGAGTAAGCCATCATGATTAAAGTCGCCGATTGCGACGGTGTCGCGTCCGACGTAAGCGCCGAGAGAAGTGATTGGGCCGAGTTGGAAAGATCCATTGGGGCTTCCCAGGAGAACCTGGACACCGGCGGCGGTGATATACGCCACGTCGATGTTTCCGTCCCCGTTGAAATCGCCAAGCACCGCGGTTGAGGGAATCACGCCGCTGAAATCGGATTCAACTTGCACGGGGAAGGTTCCGTTGCCATTACCAACCATCACGTTCACAAATAACGTGGTGGTTCCCTTCGTGCCCGTCGCAATCAGGTCGAGCTTTCCGTCCTGATTTATGTCCAGCGTGTGAATGCCCGTAATGTTTCCTCCGGTGGGTCCCAGACTGCCGAGGGGAACCTGGAACGAGCCGTCGCCATTCCCACGGATGATGTACACGCTTGAGCCAGAGGCCACAGCGACGTCTGCTTTCCCATCGCCATCAAAATCCCCACCCGCAGGCGGGGAGGTCAATGTCACTTTTCCGGTCACGCCTTTTGCGGTGAAGGAAGGGGAAAAGAGAGAGAAAGTGACATCGATAGTCCTGGCGTTGGAGTATCCGCCACCCGGGCCGGGGCTAAACACAGCAATCGTCGGAGTATTTGCTTTAGCGATATCCGAAGCCGGAATCGCGGCCGTCAGCTTTGAACCAGTTACAAAGGTTGTCGCGCGCGAGGAGCCATTCCAATTAACGGTCGATCCGGCAACAAATCCAGTGCCGGTCACGGTTAGGGTGAATGCGGGACCTCCCGGTGCAATGGCCGCCGGCACAATGGGGTCTAGCGACGGAACCGGGTTTTGGGCGGCAGACACTGCCGAGGAGCCTAGAGTCAACAACAGGGCTGCAGCAGCCAAGGCAAACTTCCACTTCGTGCGCCAAATCATCAGATTCATGAATAAGCTCCCTCCTGGGACTGGTCAGATTTCTCGAATCTTGAAAATTTTGTAGCTCGCCGACTCATACCAACTTGAAACTGAGAAGGGAGCAAGCACCACTCGTGGGAAAGGTGCGCGGAAAAACCGATCGTGAGGGGCTCATCGCAACTGAGGCTAGAGCACGCATACTTCACACAAATAAAGAACGATTCAAGTTTGCATAAATATTCGGAGAATAATTCCAATCGAAAAATGCTTTCTCTACGTCAATCTGAGCAAACTGAGGTGCAGCAGGACCATTAACAGAAATTAACAAAAAACAAATCGTGGATTCGCATGGGAATGATGTTTGGGCAGGAAGCTTCAAGAATTGGGAAAGATTTTGTCGGCGCGTCGCTTGCCCTGCCGGGCGGGGCGCACTCTGCAGATTCAATCAATTTGAACGATTGTCTTGCTCAAGTCTGTTTTGCGACGTCTGGAGGCAGCACAATGCTGAGGCGTTCATTGTTTGGTCTTTTCTGTTTGTTCGTTTTTGGCTCGTTCGCTTCCGCGCAGGTTTCGGCAGGAATCCAGCTCACCAATACGCAAGTCTCGATCAAGGCCACTGCCATCGGCGTCGCCGCCTATTTTTATGAAAACGCGACCGCTCCCACTGCCGAGTTCTCGGTCACCCCTGCCGGTGGAGGGACGTCGTCGGTTGCGATTAATCTAGGAGTGGGCCGGGTTTTCATCTTTACGCGCAGCAGCGGCTCTCCTTTTCAACCCGGGGATGTGCTTGGAACTGCGCAAACCATGAATCCTGGGCCGCTCAGCTTCGTCCTTGTCCAATATGCGGTCGCGCCGCCGGCGCCCCAGCCTTGCTCCAACGGGGCCAACGGTGGTCTGCAGTACGACAACAATGGTATGTTCGGATGCACAAACGAAGTGACGTATAGTCCGACAAACAAGGCGCTCCTAACGACAACTCCCCTTGCCAGCCAGGCGACGATCCTTTCCATATCGGGGAACGGAATTACGGCCACAGCCACGTGCAACATTGCAGGCTGCGGTCTAACAGTTGGTCAATCTTTTTACCTGGACAACAGTTCACAAGCCGCATGCAACGGCGGGCCATTTACAATCTCATCCGTCAGCGGAAACACGGCCTCCTGGGCGAGCAACACGTGCACGAATTCGACCGGCGGCATATTTGGCCAATGGCTTGCCGTTCAGTATTACGCCAACGCCGCGTCTTTTCCGAACGTAGTAAGCGCCTTCACAGTCAATCAGGACGGCCAGTTCGAAATGCAAACCCTCAAGAACTGCAGCACTCAGTGCGTCGTATCCACTCTTCTTAATCTTGATATGGACGGCCACGTGGATTTGTGGGGCTCCGCTGGCGGAGGCCTTTCGACAAACATCCAAGGGGACACGTGCCTCGCGGCGACTTCCGGTGGCTGTGGCAATATCCGCATTTCCGCTAACGGCGGATTCTCCCAGTACAAAGGACTTCCTGCGATCAGCGGCAGTGGTATGCCGTTCATCGTCTACGGTGTTCCGCCCACATCACTCACCGGATCGTTTGGCCCGTTTACGCTGTTCACCGCACCGGCGAGCGGATACGGAGCGAACGCCCTGTATGAAGTCACCGGATATGCCGTGGCTACGAATTCTCAGCCGGGCTCAACATTGCTCGTCACCGTACACTATACGGATACGCAGGGTGCAAAATCGCAGTCGACTTCCAGCGTTTCGTTCTCTGCGGCGGGCGCGATTCTTCCGTTTCAATTCATTCTTCAGGGCGCGCCCGGCAGTCCGATCAACTTCACCGCTGCCACGAACCCAGGGACCACCTACAACGTCCAACTCGGCGTCACGGTCCGGTAGCGCTCGGAATCTGCCGAATTGCCCTGCATGCTTGTTGACCTTGATGCTTATCACTGCGGCCGAATTGGAATCGTTCCGTAATACCGGCGAAACATTGCTCGCTTAAATTCAGCCGGACACAAGAAATTGAATTGAGCCAAATCCATTGTGCGAATCGAGAACCCAGATGACTTCTTCCATCGCCGCGCAGCCCCAACTGAATGAAAGGGCCAAGGCGGCCGCGCCTGCGTTCGACTTCCTGGACCTGAAAGCGCAATTTGCCACCATCCGCGAGGACGTCTTGAGCGCCGTGGCTCGAGTGCTGGAAACTCAGCTCTTTATCCTCGGCCCCGAGGTGAAGCTCTTGGAGGAAGAAATCGCCGAGAAACTTGGCGCCCGATTCGCAGTTGGGTGCGCCTCCGGCACGGATGCCCTGATTCTCAGCTTACTGGCGGCAGGGATCGGGCCAGGAGATGAGGTAATCACCTCGCCCTTTAGTTTTATCGCCACGGTCGGTTCGATCGCGCACGTCGGCGCCAAGCCGGTGTTTGTTGACATTGATCCAGTCTCCTACAACATTGACCCCAACCAGATCGAAGCTGCCATCACACCGAAGACACGCGCGATTATGCCGGTGCATCTATTCGGCTTGCCCGCTGAACTGAAACCAATTCTCCAAATCGCTGCTGCGAGGAAGCTCCTGGTCATTGAAGACGCTGCTCAAGCCATTGGCTCCACTTACCACAATCGTCCTGTCGGAACTCATGGCGATTTTGGATGCTTCAGTTTTTTCCCTTCCAAGAATTTGGGGGGAGCGGGCGACGGCGGATTGATTACGACGAATTCTCCGGAGATGGCCGACAAGCTTCGGATGCTGCGCGTGCATGGAAGCAAACAGAAGTATTTCCATGAAATCCTCGGCACGAACAGCCGGCTCGATGCCCTGCAAGCTGCGATTCTGCGTGTGAAACTCCGCCACTTGGATGCGTGGGCCGCCGGCCGCCGCGATCGCGCCGATCGCTATCGTAAATTGTTCAGCGAGGCAGACTTCACAGACTTCCTTAGCTATCCCCCAACACCTCCCGAAAGATTTCTTCACGTTCATAACCAGTTCACCATTCGCTGCCAGCAAAGGGATGAACTGAAGGCCTTCCTTTCGAGCAAGGGCGCACCCTCCGAGATCTATTACCCTCTCCCTCTCCACTTACAGCCAGCCTTCAAATTCCTTGGTTACCACGAGGGCGACATGCTAAACGCGGAGAAGGCCAGCCACGAAGTCCTTTCCTTGCCGGTCTTCCCAGAGTTGTCCGACGCACAACAAGATCTGGTTGTGCAATCTTTGGCCGACTTCTATAGGAATAGAGGCTAGTCAGATCCTCCTCCTGGGAACTCTGAAGTGACTTTTCCTCGCAGGCCGAGGATCAACTTCAGGCAAACCTTCCGAACTATTTTTCTTTTGCTCAGCGGGCCATTAATTTTCGTTCATACTGACTCAATCCAATTGACCTCACCCAAGGCTCGCCATACAGTAACTTTCAGATGACATACGCCGGCCTTAGCGAATTACGGCTCGCCTACAAACAAGCTGTTGCAGAGTGGGTTGAAGCCATTCGCGCCGAAGAAGCGTTGGCGGTTCCGGATCATTCAATGGTCGCCATGGACAAATGGGATGCGGCCCATCTGAAGGAACAGGATGCAGGTGCGAAAACGGCAGAATCGCGTGAAACCTACAAGGAAGCGCTTCGAAAG
>Ga0210399_10004402_pt1 | contig 10950 bp, 7 predicted proteins | sample IncBWC14MmetaG_FD_150865 | JGI IMG/M metagenome (GOLD analysis project Ga0210399, IMG submission 150865) | Forest soil microbial communities from Barre Woods Harvard Forest LTER site, Petersham, Massachusetts, United States - Inc-BW-C-14-M | ecosystem: Environmental > Terrestrial > Soil >...
CGCAGCATGGTCATGGCTTCCCGCGCCCTTGTCGCGTTGATGTGCACCAACGCCCAGTCCCAAGACGCGCCGACGTAGGCGGGCTTTCGGAGGTGACGATGGTCGGGGTTCGCCGAAAAGAACCTGTCCAAGACGTGTCTTCTCTCCACGAGTATCTGGTCAGCCACCTCCAGCATGACCGACTTTGCTTCTGGGTGACGCCGCCATTTCCCGATCTTTTGAGAGATAAAAGCGATCTTGACACGCGGAAAGACTCGCACCCAGAGATCGAAGTCCCACAGCAACGATAGGTCCTCGTCCAAAGGGAACTCCTCGAAGATCCGCCTCTCGAACAGGGAGCACGCCAAAGGCATCTTCCTCACCAGCGTTACTACCTCCTCGAGGGTAAGGCCGGATCCGTTGTCAATGGGCGCCACGTCATTAGAGGCCTCATCGATGATAGAGCCGTTTCCCACAACCACCGCGGCTTGTGCAGAGCGAGCCGCGTTGACCAGTTGCGTGATCGCGCCTTCGTAAAGGACTTCGTCAGAGGCAAGAGGTTTGATGTAAGCGCCATGACTGAGGCGAATTCCCTTGGTGACTGCCTCCGTCATGTTGCGGTCCTTGTCGGACTTCCAAACAATTCTTCCCTGGTAGCTCTTGAGGACATCCACGGTGTTGTCAGCGGACCCTCCGTCGATCACGATCGTCTCGATGTTCGGGTAGTCCTGCTTGAGTATGCTGTCGATCGCGGCCCCGACATATCTCCCCTGGTTGAGACTGGGAATAACGACACTGACCAACGGAGCGGCTGCAGACATGATGCTCCCCTCGTGGAGGCAATCCCCCAGAAGCCTGAACGGCATCGCTCTCTCTCGAGTTGGCGCGTCCTTCTCGAGAGAAACGTCTCGCGTTACTGAAGTATACGGCAGCAACAGACCGGCACAAGTCGATAAGCACTCGGCGGGCGAGATCCGGCCCCGGTTGATACCTAACCGAGGCGCAGGCTTTACCGCGTACTCGGCTGCCTCAGGGCCGGTCCTGTCACAACTCCGGGGCCAGTAGGCGGGCCCAGGCCGGGGCTAACGGGGAGTAGCAGGGTTCGGCTCTCGCCATCAGGGGGCAGACGAGGGGGGCCCCATATTCGGGTGTTTCGCCTAGAAGCAGCTCAGGTCAGCCAATTGGACGACGGGATGGGGGCGGCCTACCGGGGAATCGGCCAGACATTAGTCGAACGTCAGGCAGGCGGGGGTCAATTGCAAATTCTTATGAGCGAGTTTCTCCTGTTTTGGCGCGTGTCCATATAGGGGAAGGCCTGAGCTCATCGATGTGGAAGGGCTCTTGAGCGACTCCGTGTCAAGGGAACCACGAATCCAGACGCTCCAAGCGGCTGGGAAACCAAAACCCTGCATTGGGAGCGGGGGTCCCTCCAGGAGGGAACCATGTCCAGTCGTCTCGTCGGTCATAAGCTCCTCGGGCTACTGATCGCAGCCCTGGGATTCCTCGCGGCTTCAGACGCCTTCGCCACTGGACCCTATGGGGCAGGCCCGTCGCGGCAGTGGCTGGACGGCGCTCTCAGCTCTACCTCGCACCTTAATTGCATCACGGGAACGGTAGAGACCGAGACCTCCCAGTTCGTCGGCTGGATAGGCAACATCGATGTCACCTACCCCCGCGTCGGTGATGTCTATTACGCCCATGTGTTCGTGGGTACGACCGGCAACGCCTGCGCAAGCACCTTCGTGCACATAGAGGTGTTGCTCCCACCGTCTACACAATTCGAGATAAGCGCCGGACACCCTGTCTACTGCTACGGTTACTCCCCTTCCGGCGCGACAATCAACTTGATCGGGTGCCCACAGGCGGTGAGCCAGGGGACCTACGGCTGGACCCTTGATTCTGCCGATCCTCAACACCTGGGGCCTTGGCCCCTGCCCGTGGGCTATCGCATGGAGATCCAGTTCCCGTTGCGCTCTCTCCAGCAGATGAGCGGCATCGCGACCAGCACGTATCTCCAGGCGGCCGTCCAGGCCATCGACGGATCGGGCGATCCTTGGGCTTTCCCGAGCGAGGGTATCTTCATCGGCGCCAAGCCGCCCGGCTCGCGCCTTGGCCAGGGGGGGGAAGACTTCGACTACGACCTCCGTGCGGACCCCACCGTCTATCACCAAGCGAGCGGCCTCTGGTACGGAAAGCTGTCCTCGACCGGGGCGACCTTCTCGGTGGGCTATGGGGGCATGGGCTATACCCCCGTGTCGGGTGACTTTGATTGGGACGGTTACCCCGACGTAGCGGTCTACCACCAGAGCTCCGGGTTGTGGTTCATCCGGAAGTCTTCGACCGGGGCGACCTACTCAGCCGGCTTCGGGGGCCCCGGCTTCACACCGGTGCCCGCCGACTACGATGGGGACCAACAAACGGACTTCGCTGTCTATCATCAGGCCAGCGGGCTCTGGTATATCGCGACGAGCACGACGGGAGGCACGGTCGGCAACGTCGGGTTCGGGGGCACCGGTTACACCCCCGTGCCGAAGGACTACGACGGAGACGGAAAGACGGACCTAGCTGTCTACCACCAGGCCAGCGGGCTCTGGTTCATCAAGCAGTCTTCGACGGGCTCGGTTACCTCCACCGGCTTTGGCGGCCCCGGGTTCGTGCCCGTGCCCCGCGACTACGACGGCGATGGCAAGGCCGATCTCGCCGTCTATAACCCGGCGAGTGGCCTCTGGTACATCCGGCCTTCGAGCGGGGCGCCCAACATCGTGCAGGGCTTCGGCGGTTCAGCCTATACCCCCGTGCCCGCGGATTACGACGGCGACGGGAAGGCGGACATCGCCGTCTACCACCAGGCCAGCGGGCTCTGGTTCATCAAGCAGTCGACGACGGGCACGACCGCCTCGTTCGCCTTTGGCGGTACCGGGTTCACCCCCGTCAACTACTGAAAGCCGTTCTGGAGGTGGACTACTGGGGCTTGCGGGCGAAGAATGAGTAGAGGTCATATCCGGACTTCCGCTGCCGGGCCGCTTCGGGGTTGAACACCACTCCGGGCCGGAAGGGGTCCGGGTAGGTGTTGATCGGCGAGCTGTAAGGCTCGAGCAGCCGCACGACATCGAGACCGCTAGCGTCGAAGGCGTCCAGGTACGCGCCGAGGGCATGACACCCCTCGTCGTTCGTTATGGGATGGAAGGGGTGGTTGGCAAAGAAATCCGCACGCTGCTCTTCGTTCCAGACGACCACGTCGCGCAGGCAGCAGATGACTCCTCCCGGCTCGATGATCCGCGCCGCCTCGGCCAGGAATCCCGGTAGGTCCTGGATGTGGTGGAGCGCCTCCCGTAACCAGACGACACCGAAGGTGGCGTCCTCGAGATCCAGCTTCGTCCCTCGCGATGCTCGGACGGTGAAGTCGACACCGTCGAGCCCGCGAACCTTGCGCGCGGCCCCCAGCCCGGCCAGCTCCCCTTCCGACGCGTCGACCCCCAGGACCCGGTACCCGGAGCGGCTCAGGGCGTAGCAAGCCACGCCATTTCCGCAGCCAAAGTCGAGGATCCGGCAATCCCTGGACGGTGGGTGGGAGAGCTCAGACAGGATCCGCACGGCTTCGCGGAGCTCTTCGCTCGCGAAGTAACGTCGGGCATTGTCGGAAAGGTCGGGCGTCTTGTAGCAGAGGTAGACGAGTTCCCGCAGCTCGGGTGTCTCCCAGCCCCACCGGTAGGCGAGGTCGTACAAATCCTCCGTGCTGCTTCCCGGGTCCGGGTACTTCAACACGTGGACCGGTACCACCCGACGGTGCGGCGGAGCCTCTCTTCGAGGGGCGTTCGGGCACGGAGGTCGAAGTGAGCGCCGGCGCCACTCGTGATCAGGATCGGCTTGCGAGCGCGGTCGATCAATCGGTCCCTCGGGTCGATCAAGATTGTCACAACTGAGCGGCGCGCGGCAAGTTCACCTGATCGTGATCACCCGGGATCAGGGATCACAGGTTTCGCTGATCGACGCCGAACAGGGTTAGACTCCCAGAGGTTGCGCGGCGAGGGCCACGCGGTCACACGGAGGGTGGTTGACCGCATCCCATGCGACGATCTCGACCGGTACCGCGAACGGCGGCGGGTGCACGGTCGTCGGGGTGCCCCCCGGCGCCGGCCACCCCCCAGCGGCCACGACCCCCGAGGACGCTAAGCTCCACGAGGAGTCGCGGGCCTTCGACTCTCACCTCGCGCCTTTCGCCTACGTGGACCTGCTCGTCGACGTTGACGCCATGGGCGTGATCCACGCACGCGCGCGGCGGGCGCATGGTGGCGCTGGGCCGGGGCCACATCACGAACATGGCCTCTCTGGTCGCCCCCGCACCTCTGCCCCCCATGAGCCGCCATGCCGCCTCCAAGGAGAGACCATGAAGATCGAGCGCGACGCTGACCTCGTGCGCCTAGTCCTGGACCCGCGGGAGGTGCGACTCCTGCGTCACGCCCTCGAGCGGGCCTCGTTCATCGACACCCCGGTCAGCGAGCAGGCCGCGATCGCTGCTTTCTGTGCCCGGGTCTTGGAGGCCCTGCCCCCCTCCTGAGCGACTCCGGTCCATCTTCGCGCTTCGGAAAGGAGCCACTCTCCGCCCGCGAAGGGCGAGCCGGGAGACCTCCCTGGCCCGCGGGACACGGCCCCGGGGCCGCTCGTGCGCTATGATCGCTAGATGGCCCGGGCACCGATGAGAGGCACGCCATGAGCCGCGGCCGGGCAAGCGCTTTTCCCAGGCTCCTGCTTGGCCTCGCCCTGGCCGCGCTTGTGAGCGCCGGCGCCATCATCGCCCTCCGCGTGGGACCGCTCCCCAAGCTCACCCTTCGGGCGGACCGGCCCGCCCTAGGCCGACGGACGGTGGTGCAACTCACCGCCGAAGAAGGCGGGCGGGGATTGAGCTCCGTGCATTTGGAGCTCAAGCAGGGGGACCGCACGCTCGTCTTGGCCCGGCGGACCTACACGCCTCAGGCGCCTTGGACCTTCTGGGGGCCGCGCACGGAACGAGATGAGATCAAGGTGGAGGTGGGAACGGACACCGTGAAGGACCTGCAGGCGGGGGAGGCCATCCTCCGCGCCACCGCCCTTCGCGTGGGAGCCTGGTTGCGTCACCCGGCGCCGGTGGTGGAGGAGCTGAGGCTACCTGTCCGCCTGACCCCTCCCTCCCTGGCCGTAGTCTCCAGCCAGCACTACGTCGCCCAGGGCGGCGCGGAGGCGGTCGTGTACCGTGCGGGCGAGACGGCCGTCGAGGACGGCGTGCGGGTGGGGGAATGGTGGTTCCCCGGTTTCCCGCTCCCGGGCGGGGGACCGCAGGACCGCTTCGCGCTCTGGGCCGTGCCCTACGATCTCAAGGACCGGGAGCAGGTCCGCCTCAAGGTGGTGGACGACGTCGGCAATGCCTCCGAGCTGGCCTTCGTCGACCGCTTTACCCCCAAGCCCTTCAGCAAGGCGCGGCTGCCCATCAGCGACTCCTTCTTGAGGAAAGTGGTGCCCGAGATCAGGAGCAACACTCCCAGTCTCCGCGACCGGGAGGATCTGTTCGACACGTTCCTGGTCATCAACCGCGATCTTCGCCAGGCCAACGCGGAGGAGCTCAAGGCCCTGGCCAAGGGAAGTGCGCCGCGGTTCCTCTGGAAGCGGCCTTTCTTGCCCATGCCCAAGGCAAAGGTCATGTCCGCCTTTGCGGACCGGCGCACCTACGTATACCGCGGCCAGGAGGTGGACCACCAGTATCATCTGGGCTTCGACCTCGCCGTCACCCACCGGACGCCCGTCCCCGCCGCCAACCACGGGGTGGTGGTGCTCGCGCGGTACTTTGGCATCTACGGCAACTCGGTGGTCATCGACCATGGGTACGGGCTCATGAGCCTATACGGCCACCTCTCCGTCATCGACGTCACGAAAGGCCAGGAGGTGGAGCGGGGGCAGACCCTCGGGCGAACCGGGGCCACCGGCCTGGCGGGCGGCGACCACTTGCACTTCACCATGCTCCTGGGCGGGCTGCCTGTGAACCCGAACGAGTGGTGGGACCCCCACTGGATTCACGACCGCCTGGTGGGAAAGCTGGGGTCGGCGTTGCCCTTCGAGCCGTGACATCGTAGACGCCCGGCGGCCCCGCCCCGGGGGAAAGGCACACGCGGTTCCATGACCTTCTCCGGCTCCCTCTTGATCGTGGGCGCCGTGGGCGTTGCCTCCTTCGTCTCCGGGCGCCTCCTCACGGGCAGCCTGGGCTTCGACCTGCTCCGGCCGCTCACTCCCGCGGGCGCCGCCGCTTCCGCCGTTCTGGGGACCGCACTTCTGACGCTTGGCTTCGGCTGGCTCTCCCTCCTCGGCTTGCCCGCCCCCGTGATCGCGCTCGTCCTGGCCGCCCTGCACTTGGTTCTGCTCGAGGTCTGTGCCTACCGACGAGCCCTCCTCGAGGTCTTCCGGCCCCGCGGCCCGGCTTCCGCCTGGGCGGGGCTCCTGGGGGTGACGCTCGCGAGTGCCCTCGTCTCACTTCTGCCCGTGCTGCGGACGGGCGGGTTCTCGATCGGCAACGACACCTACACGTACTGCGCCTTCAGCGAGTGGCTGCAGACCCACGGCTTCGGGAGCCCGTGCCTCTGGGACCCCGCCTCGCCCGTCACCGCGATTCCGTTCTTGTGGCAGCAGGAGGGCTATCCCCTGGGGATCGCGCACTTCTTGGCCCTCGTGCAGGCGGGTTCGGGGGCCCCCCTCTCCCTGCTGGTGTATCCGGCGGTCAGTGCCTGGGGGATGGTCCTCCAGACGGCCGCTCTCTTCGTGGTGGCGCGCTGGGTCTTCCTGTGGGGGCACGCTTGGGCCGGGGGAGCCAGCCTGGCCTTCGCGGTGATGGCTCACCCGGGCTACTGGGGGCATCACAACGGCTTCCTGCAGCAGACCTGCGCGCTGCCCGCCTTGCTCCTGGCTCTGGCCGTGCTGGCCCGCGGCATCCACGAGCGGCGTTGGCGGCTGAACACCGCCATCCTGGTGGCCCTGCTCGCGGCCTTTCTCCTGAACGTCTACCTGCCGCTCGTCCCCGCGCTGGGAGCGGCCGGGATCGCTTACGCCGCCGCCTGCTCTATGCGGGCCCGGCGCCACGGCCCGCCTCGGCGGACCCTGGCTCACCTAGGGATCATCGTCTTGCTTGTCTTGATCTTGGGGTTCCCCGACCTTCGGGGAGCCGTTGGGCGTCTCTTCCGCTTCGCGGGCTCCGATGCGGGGGGCCACGTTTCGTTGAGCGTCCTCCAGTTCCTGGAGTTCGCCATGGGCGTGCGGGTCCTCGGCCTTCACGCGACAAGCGTACGGGTTCCCTTCCTGAGCGCCGCGCTCGCGGCCCTCGCCCCGCTGGGCCTGGGCCTGACGGTGGCGGGGCTTTTCCACGCATGGCGGCAACCGCGGGCCCGGGTGCTGGCCGCGGCGACCCTCGCCTTCGCCGGCGCCCTTGCCTACTACGCGCTCTGGGTCCACGACCCCTGGACCGGCCTCATCGGCCACACCTGGAACGTCTTCAAGCTGATGCAGTGGGCCTTTCCCTTCGTGCTCCTCTTTCAGGTGGCGGCCCTCCGGCAGCTCCTGCGCTCTCGGGGCCCGCGCCTCGCGCCCGCTCTTTTCCTGGCCGTGCCCCTGAGTTCACTCTGGGTGCACGGAGCCTGGAGCGAGTCGCTCGGGCTCAGCATGAGGGAGATCATCCGGGCGGAACGGCCGCTCGCGGAGGCGGGGGTCGTGCAGCGCCGGATCCGGGAGCTGCCCCCGGGCACCCTTCTGGTGGTGGGGCGGCCGGTCAGCGCGCACCGCTGGCTCGCCCCCTACACCGCCCTGCTCGCTTACCCACGGCCGATCGTCGGCGACTGGACGGAGAGCCCGTCCATCGGCCTCCACCCCAAGGGGGGCGCTGCGCTCTACCGGGAGCTGCTCGGCCGGATCGGCGAGGCGGGGGTCGTCCCCCTCCTCTGCGGCTTCATTCCCTTCCAAACGGGCGGGTTCGAGAGCCTGGGGGGTGGCTTTGCCCGCCTGCTTCCCTCCGAGCGGCCGCTCCTCATACACGTCGTGAACCCCGGCGGCCCGGTCGAGGAGAGAGTCCCGGGCCCGCCCCGGTTCACGATCCAAGGGGGACGGACGAAGCTGATCCTCTACTCGCCGATCGAGACCTTGGTAGAGCTCAGTCTGAAGGTCCGCCCCTACCCGCCCGCGCCGGGCGGACAGGCCTTGACCGTCTTCCTCACCCCCGACGACTTCGACCACCGCACGGTCCGGTCCGCGGTCGAGGCCGGGCCCCAGCTCGTGCTGCCCCTGGACGGCCGGACCGAGCTGAAGGTCGAGACCTCGCTACCCCCCGGGCTCGCGACCGTCGTGCTCAGCCCTCCCCCCGCGCTCGCCCTCGGCGTGGACGAGATCCAGATCCGGAGGCTTGCAAACCCATGACACTGCTCTTCGCCTACCTGCGCCAGTACTGGAGCCTCCTGGCGGTGGCCCTGCTCCTCGCCGCCATCAACCAGATCTTTTCCCTGCTCGACCCCCTGATCTTCCGCTACGTCATCGACGGCTACGCGACCCGCTACCAGGAGTACACCACCGGCCAGTTCTTCCGGGGGGTGAGCCTCCTGCTGGCGGCGGCGGTGGGGGTGGCCCTCGTCTCCCGGGTGGCCAAGAACTTCCAGGACTACTTCGTCAACGTCATCACCCAGCGCCTAGGGGCCCAGCTCTACTCGGACGGCATCCGCCATTCGCTCTCCCTCCCCTACGCCGTCTTCGAGGACCAACGCAGCGGGGAGACCCTGGGCAAGCTGCAGAAGGTCCGCTCGGACGTGGAGAAGCTCATCGCGGCCGCCATCAACGTCCTCTTCACCTCCCTGGTGGGGATCGTGTTCGTTGTGATCTACGCCTTCAGCGTGCATTGGATCATCGCCCCCGTCTACTTCCTGACCGTGCCCCTGCTCGGCATCCTGAGCTCGGTCCTCTCCCGCAAGATCAAGGAGGTGCAGAGGGTCATCGTGGCGGAGACGACCGCCCTCGCCGGCGCCACCACGGAGTCGCTGCGGAACATCGAACTCGTGAAGAGCCTGGGCCTGGCCAGCCAGGAGGTGGACCGGCTCAACGCCACCACCGAGAAGATCCTCTCCTTGGAGCTGAAGAAGGTGCGCTACCTCCGCGGCCTGAGCTTCATCCAGGGCACCGCGGTCAACGCCCTGCGCACCAGCATCATGTTCTTGATGCTCTACCTGATCTTCGCCCGGGAGATCACGGTCGGGCAGTTCTTCTCCCTCTTCATCTACTCATTTTTCATCTTCGGCCCCCTGCAGGAGCTGGGGAACGTAATCAACATTTACCGGGAGACCGAGGTCTCCCTCCGCAACTTCCAGAGCATCCTGGAGACCCCGGAGGAGCCCCGGCCCGCCGACCCCATCGCCGTCGCCGCCCTGACGCACCTCTCCTTCGAAGGGGTGGGCTTCACCCATCAGGCCGCGGCCGCCCCCGCCCTCGTCGACGTGTCCTTCGCTCTTGAGCGCGGCGAGACCATCGCCTTCGTGGGACCCTCGGGGGCAGGCAAGACCACCCTCGTCAAGCTGATCGTAGGCCTCTATACGCCGGAGCGCGGGCGCATCCTCTACAACGGCCACCCCGGCCCCCGGGTGGACCTCGACACCCTCCGCGAGCGCATCGGCCTCGTCACCCAGGATCCGCAGCTCTTCTCGGGCACCATCCGCGAGAACCTGCTCTTCGTGCGTCCGGGAGCCAGCGACGCGGAGTGCCGGGAGGTCCTCTCCAAGGCCGCCTGCGACAGCCTCCTGGCCCGGGCCGATCGCGGGCTCGACACCGTCATCGGGGAAGGGGGAGTCAAGGTCTCAGGGGGCGAGAAGCAGCGGCTCTCCATCGCCCGCGCTCTCCTCCGCCGGCCCCACCTGCTTCTCTTCGACGAGGCCACCTCCTCCCTCGACTCCCTGACCGAGGAGGAGATCAGCCGGACCATACGGGAGGTGGCGCGGTCCCGGGACGTCATGACCCTGCTCATCGCCCATCGACTCTCCACCATCCTGCACGCGGATCGGATCTTCGTGCTCGAGCGGGGGCGAATCGTGGAGTCGGGACGCCACGCGGAGTTGCTGGAGGAGAAGGGGCTCTACTACGCGATGTGGCGACAGCAGATCGGGGAGCGGAGGATCGCGGACGCGCCCGCCCGCCTAGTCACCGCGGGCTGACCGGATCAGCGCGGGACCTTGGGAGCCCGGGGCCGACGCTCGGTCCTCCGCGTCTGCGATTCCCGGTAGCCGATAAGGTCGGCTTCCGTCACTACGAACTCGGCCGGCAGCAGGTCGGCGTTGGCGGCCAGCTCTCGCTGCAGTTTGGAGAAGCAGATGTCGGGCGCGTCCTGGTAGCGTGCGCGGCGGGCGGCAAACGCGGTGTGGGGGATCAAGACCGTGAAGTCGCGCGACTCGTCTCCCCCCCCCACCCGCAGCGTGTACTCGCGGGCTTCGGCCGTGGAGTGAAAGCCCAGGTACTGAACGGCCACGGGCTTGGTCACCGGACACCCTCGTTCTCGGGCTCGTGGAGGGGCCTGGATAGCCCACGCGGCTCAGAGAGGATTTTAGCACATCCTCCCCGGCCGTGCCCGGGCGGGCGGAGAACCGACGAGCTGTCGCTCGAGATCATGGCCACCACAAGCATCGCGACCATGAGCTTTCGTCAGAGATGAAGAGCCGTCACTCTGGCCGGGACCTTGATTCGATTTCCATTGCGCTCGAGGAGCAGTTGACGAGTCGCGCCGGGCTTACCGGGCAGCGCCTCGTGGATCGCACCCCAGTCGCGTGTCTCGTCTCCAATTCTCCGACGCGAATCAATTTTCCTGACCCCCGACCGACAACCGCACCGCGCGGAGCCGGATCCTAGGAGGCGCCGCTCCCGGGACGGCACGACGCGCTTTAGGCCCCGGAGCAGGTGGCGGTCTTATCGATTATCTTCACGACCTTGAAG
>Ga0210399_10004404_pt1 | contig 10947 bp, 14 predicted proteins | sample IncBWC14MmetaG_FD_150865 | JGI IMG/M metagenome (GOLD analysis project Ga0210399, IMG submission 150865) | Forest soil microbial communities from Barre Woods Harvard Forest LTER site, Petersham, Massachusetts, United States - Inc-BW-C-14-M | ecosystem: Environmental > Terrestrial > Soil >...
CGTGGGCCAGGCCCTCTCCACGCGGGTAACGCCAACCCGTAACCATTACCTGGATTACGGACGTACATTGCCCAGTTGGACGTCTGTTGGTAACTTCACCTCAGTCGCACTCCAGACGAGAAGCTATGGAAACCACATCCAACACGGGGACCGAGGACGGCCTGCTGACCAGCAAGGTCGTGCATCTGGCACTTCCTGTGCGCTGGAGCCTGGTCGGGCAGGAAGGCCGTGGGCAGGCGGAGATGGCTTGCACCTATGACATTCACCCGCGCGGCGCACGGTTGCTGAGCGCGCGCCAGGTCAACGTCGGCGAGCTGGTGATGGTGGAGCGCGGGCGCAACAAGGCGATCTGCCAGGTGGTCTGGGCGGGTCATCCGGATTCGCCGTTGCGCGGGCAGTTCTCAGTGCAATGCGTGGAAGGCAGAACCCCGTGGGATGAAGAGTTGCGCCACATGGAAGAGCAGTACCAGCCGATCATCCTCGATGGCCCGCGGCGCGGGTCGGCGCGCGGGTTTGGAGGTGCGGAGGCCAACCGGCGGCGGCGTCCGCGGTTCTACGTCGACGGCGGGGCGGAAGTGATCGTCGGCGTGCAGCGCGCCGAAGGCCAAGTGCAGCAGATTTCGGAATATGGCGCGCGCATCGCGGCCACCGAAGTCCTGCGGCCGGGACGCGACTTCCGGCTCATGCTGAACATGTTTGACATCAGCGTGGCGGTGAAGGCGCAGGTAAAATATCTGGTCGACAAAGTGGGGATGGGCGTGGAGTTCCAGGAAATCCGCCGCGGCGACCGCCCGCTGCTCAACTACGTGCTGAGCAAGCTGCGAACCAAGCGCGTCGAAGAGTTCGCCGAAGTGGAAGTCGTGCGGGAGCCGCTGGCGGTGGCTGGTTAAGCGCTCAAGCCGAGCTTTCGCTCGGCCTGGCCCCAGACAAATCAAACCTTTAGCTTTAGCTTTTTTCCACGTCGCGCAGGCGGGCGGCTTTGCCTTTCAGCCCGCGGAGGTAGAACAGCCGGGCGCGGCGAACTTTCGACGAGCGCAGCAGTTCGACTTTGTCGATCACCTTGGAGTGAATGGGGAAAATGCGCTCCACACCCTGGCCAAAGCTGATCTTGCGCACGGTGAAGCTGGCCTGCGGTCCGTTGTCGCGCTTGATGACCACGCCTTCAAAGGCCTGCACGCGTTCCTTGTCGCCTTCCTTGATCTTCACGTGAACCCGGACGGTGTCTCCGGGGTGGAATGCGGGGATGTCAGTGCGTTGCGATTTGGCCAGCAGCTTTTCGATGATTAAGTTTGACATTGTCGTTTATCCTTCGTGGTTCGCAGCGCCTAAAGGCGCGATTGATAGTCGTCTCTTTTTCGGTATGCCTGAAGGCATACCCTGATACGAATCTCTGACTCCGTGCGGCGCTTACTCTTTGCCCGCCTTGATCCGCGCCAAAATCTTTTCGTCTTCTTCGCTGAGCTTCACACCCTCCAGCAGATCCGGGCGGTTGCGCAGCGTTTTTTCCAGGGCCTGCTGCCGGCGCCAGCGCCGGATTTCCTGGTGGTCCCCGTTCAGCAAAACTTCCGGTACCGTCATCCCGCGAAAATCCGCGGGGCGCGTGTAGTGCGGATAGTCCAGCAATCCGCCGGAGCCGCAAGTCGAATCCGCCGCGCCGGGCGCTTCCGAATCAACGTGCGGTGAAAACGATTCCTGCCGCGTTGACGCTTCGTTGCCGACTGCGCCGGGAAGCAACCGCATGACCGCTTCGACGATTACCGCCGCGCCCAACTCGCCGCCGCTCAGCACGTAGTCGCCAATCGACAGCTCACGGTCGGCGATAAAATCGGCCACGCGCTCGTCCACGCCCTCGTAGCGGCCGCAGATCAGAACGATGCGATCGAGCTTGGCCAACTCGCCCGCGATGCTCTGCGTGAAACGCTCACCCTGCGCGGAAAGCAGGACTACGCTCTCCTTGGCAGCGCGAGCTAACCGTTGCTCACGCGGAGCCAGATGGAGCGGTTCCAAGCAATCAAAGATCGGTTCCGGCTTGAGCACCATGCCCTCGCCGCCGCCGAACGGGCGGTCATCCACGGTGCGGTGCCGGTCGTGCGTGAACTGCCGCAAGTCGTGGACTTCAATTTTCGCCAGGCCCATTTCGCAGGCCCGGCGGGTGATGCCGTGATCCAGCGGTCCAGTGAAGAAGCCGGGGAAGATCGTCAGGATATCGGCTTTCATCGGACTCGAACACCTTGAACCTTTAACCACAGAGGACACTTGGGGAACACAGAAGAAACTCTAGTGCCTCTTTTTTCTTTCGGACTGCTGTTCTTGCTTCTCTTCTGCCGTCACCGGGGCATTCACTTCCAACAAGCCTTCGGGAAGGTTCATGCGCACTTGCCGGCGTGCGGTGTCGACACTTTCCAGATACGCTTCCGCGAACGGCACATCAAACTTTTTTCCCGCGCTGGTCGCGACGATCAGCAGCGGAGCTTCGCCGGCTCCGAACTGAACGTCTTCGATGCGGCCGATTTCGCGGCCGTGATCGAGAACCACACATCCGATCAGATCGCTGACGTAATTCCAGCCCGGTTCCAGATCCGCGCGCTCGGCGCCGGGGACCTGCAATTCCGATCCGATCAACAACTCGGCGTCGTTCATCGAATCGACGCCGCTGAACTTTAGAACGATCAGGCCTTTGTGCGGCCACAAATCTTCGACTTGCAGCTCACGCCGAGAAGCTTCTTCCTTCGGCAGAGCGAACAGCTTCATGCCTGCGGCGAAGCGCCCTGGGACGTCGCTGTGCATTTCCGCAGCGACCTCGCCGTGCCGGCCTTGCGTCTTTACGATGCGGGCCAGAGTGATGAACTCGCCGTTGATTTCAGCGTTCAATGCCCCGCCCTCAGCGGCTAAAGCCGTTGGAAATTTTCTGCCCGTACGGCGCGGCTAAAGCCGCGCCCTTTCACAACTCCCCGCCTACTCAATGATTTCGAGCGTGTAGCGCTTGTGGGCCCGGTGGCCGGCGGCGCTCAATAGGGCGCGCAGGGCGCGAGCGGTGCGTCCCTGGCGTCCGATGACTTTGCCGACATCGCTTTCGGCGACTTCCAGTTCGATCACGTCGTCGTCGAACTTTTCGACGAAGACTTCGTCGGGCGTGTCGACCAGCGACTTCGCAACCAGCTCAACGAGCGTGCGCACATCTCCAGAAGGCTCAGTCATAACGTTTAATTCTCGCGTGTCGGTTGAATGAGGGTGCCCCATCCTTTCGCGCTCTTTGCGAAAGGGTGGGAACTGGGACCGCAAACGTTAGGCGGCGGAGCCGGCTGCGGCCGGGGCCGGAGTCTTCGAGAACAGTTTGTTCACGCGATCCGACATCTGGGCGCCCTTCGACACCCAGTACTCGACGCGATCGCGCTTCATCTCGACGCTGGCGGGATTGGTGCGGGGATTGTAGGTCCCGACCACTTCCACCGGGCGGCCGTTGCGGGCGCGCTCCTTCTCAATCACCACGATGCGATAGTGCGGTTGTTTGCGCGCACCACGGCGCGCCAGACGGATCATTAACACAGGTCTTATATCCTTGTTCCGGAAGAGTCCGGTGAGATCGAGGCAAACTCTTATTATGCCGGAGGTTAGGTGGAATGGCAAGGGGCGCGGGACACAGAGTGAACATACGATGTCCTACCTGTGATAGAATGACTCTGTGGGGAAGAAGCCCAAGAACCCCGTCCCGGTCACATCGACGGTCAACATTGGTCATTTGACGGGTAAACGGCGCGGGGCGATTGTGAAAGAGGAGATCGTGCAGCGTGGCACCGAAGTGGTGAAGTACAGCCTGGCTTATATCAATCCGCGGATTTGTGGACCTGACAACGGCCGGGTACTTGGGTATGACAACAGCCACGGGCACCACCATCGCCATTTCATGGGGCAGATTACTTCGATGGATTTTCCCGGATATGAAGCGTTAGTGGACCGGTTTCAGGAGGAAGTGGAAGATCTCTGGAGAGACGAAGATGAACAAGGAAGCTAAAGTTCGCGTGGTGACCGACGGGGTCGACGGTTTCTTCAATCGCGCCCGCGAGCATGCTCGCGAGCTGGATCGGGGCGAGAAGTTAGAGTCCGAACTGGTGATCGCTTTCGAGGATGCCGGCGAAATGATGAAAGTGTTGTCGGCGGAACGGTTGCGCTTGATCCGGGCCAGCAAGAAAGCGACTCCCGTATCCGTTCTGGCAGGCGCGCTGAAACGAAACCCGCGTGCCGTCAGCCGTGACATCGATCTGCTGGAGTCTTTTGGCCTTCTGCGCACGCGGTACGTCCCCAATCCGGGACATGGGCGGCGGAGGATTGTGGAATCAAGGGCCAAGACCTATCAATTGATCGCGAGCATTTGAGGCCGGGAATTTTGGTAGGGGCAACCTCTATCTTTCTTCAGCGGTGCAACTTTGAAACAACCGAAGTCTTTAAAGCCTGACCACTCGGCTAGACTCAAGCGCCGGTTTGCAGGGTATCTATATTCTCTCGGGCGCGCGGACGCCGATTCTGAAGGCCTCTCGGGCGTCCCCACTCACGCACGCACATCAAGTCGGAAACAAATGTCATCCTGAGCGGCGTCTTTTGCCGCGAAGGATCTGTGCAGTTCCGTCGGGAATTGCATGGGTCCTTCGCTTCGCTCAGGATGACAGAGTATCGGCGACAGAGTGTCGACTACGACTGACGTTGAACAGCAGCCCGGCTTACGCCACCGCCTTCGTCTTCTGGGTCGACGCCTGGCCTTTCGCGCCTGGCTTCGCGAGGAAATTCACCAGCGCATTGTTGACTTCTTCGGCGTGCGTCCAGGCTACGTTGTGGGGGCCGTCTTTAATGACTACGAGTTCGGCGCCGTTGATCAGCTTGGCGGTGCGCTGCCCTGCGGCTGAGAACGGAACGATGCGGTCGGCGTCGCCGTGGATGACCAGCGTGGGAACGTCGATCCGGGCCACATCGTTGCGGAAATCCTCATGCCAGGTGGGGACACAGGCCAGACTGGCCGTGGCCGACGCGATGGCGGCGACGTTCCAGCTTGCCTGCACGGCCTGCTCGCTCACGCGCTTTCCAAGATTAACGTCGGTGTTGTAGAAGTTCTTGAAAAATTCGGTGAAGAACGCATAGCGATCGGCGGCCACCGCTTTCTGGATGCCCTCGAACACGCTGCCATCGACTCCTTCAGGATTGTCCGCGGTCTTCAACAGAAACGGGGGAACGCCTCCGATGATGACCGCCTTGCTCACGCCTTTCGATCCGTACTTACCGATGTAGCGTGCCACTTCGCCGCCGCCCATGGAGAAGCCCACGAGAGTAAAATCGCGCAGCTTGAGATGGGTGACGAGTTCGTGCAGATCTTCGGCAAAAGTATCGTAGTTGTAGCCAGTGGTGGGCTGGCTGGACTTTCCGAATCCGCGGCGGTCGTAGGCGATGACGCGGTGGCCCGCTTGCAGAAGGGCGGGAACCTGTTTTTCCCAGGACGCGCTGCTGAGTGGATATCCGTGGATCAGAACCACGGGCTGGCCGGAGCCGTGGTCTTCGTAGTAAAGATGGATGGAAGCTGAATTCTCTTTCCCTACTTCAATATAGGACATGATGTTCCTCCTTGCGATTTGATTTCGATTTTTGGCGATGTTGCGAGTTACCTGTGACTGCTAGAGCGGTGCTATTGCGTTAGATTGTGGACCAGCCCGCGAGGGTGCATTCGAAGTTGTCTTGGACGAAGGAATTCTAGCCGGCGGCACAGCACATCCCTGGGCTTCGTCCTGCTAGACTCAAACGTTTGGAGGTGCGGTTTTGCCCGGTATCTATATTCTTTCGGCGGTGCGGACCCCGATTGGGAAATTTGGCGGGACGATGGCTTCGCTGACGGCGGCCGACATGGGCGTGGTCGCGGCCAAGGCTGCCCTGGAGCGGGCCGGGGTCGAACCGACGCAGGTTGAGGAGACCATCTTTGGATGCGCGCGACAGGCGGGGGGCGGGCCGAATGTAGCACGGCAGATTTCGGTGCGCAGCGGAGTGCCGCAGGAAGTTGCGGCGTTCACGGTGAACAAGGCTTGCGCGTCGGGGATGAAGTCGATTGCGCTAGCCTATCAGGCAATTCTGCTCGGCGACGCGAACTGCATTCTCGCGGGCGGGACGGAGTCGATGTCACGGGTTCCTTATTATCTCGACGGGGCGCGGTGGGGATACCGGCTGGGGAATCAGGAGATGGTGGATGGGATGTATCGCGATGGATTCTTCTGTCCGCTAGCGAAGATGGTGATGGGGGAGACCGCCGAAGTGCTGGCCGAGCAGTACAAGATCACGCGCGAGGAGCAGGATGAGTTTGCGCTGCTGTCGCAGACGCGGGCGGCGCGGGCGATTGCGGCGGGGCGGTTTGACGCGGAGATTGTTCCGGTGACGATCGAAGGCAAGAAAGGCGCGGTCACCTTTGCCAAGGACGAACATCCGTTTGCGGACGCCAGCATGGAGAAGCTGGGGAAACTGGCTCCTGTGTTTTCGGAAACTGGGACGATCACGGCGGGGAATTCTTCGGGGATCACTGACGGGGCAGCGGCGGTCATCGTGGCCAGTGAACATTTCGTGAAGCAGAACAATTTAAAGCCGCTGGCTCGGATTGTGGCGATGAGTTCGGCGGGCGTGGATCCGAGGACCATGGGGATCGGCCCGGTTCCCGCGCTGCGAAAACTGGAAGACAAGCACAATCTCAGGCTGCACGAGTTTGGGCTGATTGAGTTGAATGAAGCTTTTGCGGCGCAGGTGCTGGCGTGCGACCGAACATTGAATATGAATCGCGACCGGCTCAACGTGAATGGCGGGGCGATTGCGATCGGGCATCCCATCGGGTGCACGGGGACGCGCATCACGGTGACGCTGCTGCACGAGATGCTGAAGCGCAACACGAAGCGCGGCGTGGCCACGCTGTGCGTCAGCGGCGGCATGGGGATGGCGCTGGCGCTGGAGAACGTGGTGTGAGGCGAAGCTCTTGGCTCTTGGCCCGGGGTATGAAGTTAGGTTCGTCCCACAGGCGCTGAAGCCCTGATTCTTTGGGAGCCTTTTCGCGGCGCTGAAGCGCCGCTCTTCCACGTGAGCAATGATCCGCATGGATAGCAATGATCCGCATGGATAACGATCCGCAATTTCGTTTGGCTGTGGACTCCGACGCCGATGCTCTTCTGGAATTCATGCAGGCGTATTACGCCTTCGACGGACATGGCTTTGACGAGAGCAAGGCTCGTCTGGCGCTGACGACTCTCCTGTGCGACGCGAGTCTCGGGCTGGCATGGCTCATTCTCGATGGCGACGCTGCGGTGGGGTATGTGGTGCTCTGTTTTGGTTACAGCCTGGAGTGGCTGGGGCGGGATGCATTCGTCGACGAGTTTTACCTGCAGGAGGAATATCGCGGGCGCGGGTGGGGCCGCGCGACCATGGAATTTGTGGAAGAGGCGGCGCGGTCGGCGGGCATTCGGGCGCTGCATCTGGAAGTGGTGCGGGAGAATACCAAGGCGCTCGAACTTTATCGCCAGCTGGGATTCCGCGAGCATCCCAGCACGTTCCTGTCGAAATGGATCGCGCGGGATTTCTCCAAACCGCAAGGTCGAAACGGGTACTGAGGCCGCCGAGAAAGACGCTGGGAAGCGCCGGCTTACTTCTGCTATGCTTTTCCGGTTTTTCACCTCGGATCAGATCGCGACGCGAACTCTGCGGCAAGCGGTCTACGCTCTATGGTCCGTAAGGAGGGTATCGTGATTCGACGCATCATGAGTCTTATTTGTTTGGCCGTGTGCCTGGGGATCGGCCATCGGGCGCTGGCGCAGGATTTTTCTGCGGACGTAGTGAGCAACAAGCAAGGCAATGGCGGGCTCAGCAAGATTTATTCGACGAAAGACAAAGCGCGGTGGGAAGTCCAGGAGAAGAATGCGGGGATGGGGCCCAGCGCACTGATCGTCGATGAGGCGCAAGGCAAGTGGCTCGTCCTCATGGAGCAGCGGCACATGTACATGGATTCGTTGCCGATGATGATGAAATCCCCCGTGATCACGCAGTTCTGGCACGTGAGCGACGTCAACGATGCCTGCCCGCAGTGGAAGAAAATTGCCGAACAATCGAAAGCCGACAAGAACTGGGGCAGTTGCACAAAGGTGGGCGGCGAGACCGTGAACGGACGCAGCGCGGTGAAATATGAAGGAGTTTCCACCAAGGGCGACAAGGCTTACTACTGGGTGGACACGAAGCTGAAATGCGTGATCAAGGCGGATAGCGGCTCGGGAAGCTTCGAACTGCGTAATATTCAGGAGGGGTCGCAGCCGGCGAGTTTGTTCGAGATTCCCGCGGGCTACACCAAGTTCGATATGGGCGGCATGGGTGGGATGCAGCGGCCTCAGTAAAACCTTTCACCACAGAGGCGCACAGGGGAGATCGGTCGAGCTTCGCTCGACCTTTCGGCTTTGCTCTGTCGAAAATCCCCACTTCTCGCGCCAAGAACGCGCGAGAAATGGGGCACCCGGTGGGCGGGCGCCCCCAATAAGCTTCGTTGCGGCCGGTAAATTTGGCCTCTATACTCAGCACAGCGGTCCTCTCTGAGTTTTCCGGAGTGTCGATGCCTTTATCCGCAGTGATCGTGGACGACGAGCAGCTCGCCCGCGACGAACTCGCCTACCTGCTGAAGAATGCCGACGATGTGAACGTCGTGGCCCAGGGCAAGAACGGGCTGGAAGCCGTCAACCTGATCAAGGAGCATAGTCCCGATCTGGTTTTTCTGGACGTGCAAATGCCCGGGCTCGACGGCTTCGGCGTAATCAAGAAGCTGCTCGACAAGAAGATCCCTCTTCCCAAGATCGTCTTCGCCACCGCGTTCGACCAGTATGCGGTGAAGGCGTTCGAGGTGAATGCGGTCGATTATCTGCTGAAGCCGTTCGACAAGAAGCGGGTGGCGCAGGCCATTCAGAAGGCGCGGGCCAAGCAGGACGCGGATGGACTGCCGGCGGACAAGATCGAGACCCTGGTGCGCATGATCGAGTCGCAAAAGCAGCCGGCGGCGAAGATTCTGCTGAAGACGGTGGGACGCATGTTTCTGGTGGACCAGCGAGATATCTGTTACGCCTGGATTGAAGATGGCGTGATCACGGTGGTGACCGGGGGCGTAGCGGGAATGGAAGGACAATCCAACTGCCGGACGCTGGAGGAACTGCTGACGAGCTTAGACACGAATCTTTTCTGGCGGGCGCACCGCTCCTACCTGGTAAACATCAACCGCATCCGCGAAGTCGTCCCGTGGTTCAAGAGCTCGTACCAGCTGCGCATGGACGATAAGAAGCAGACCGAGATTCCAGTCAGCCGGGCTCAGACGAAGCGGCTGCGGGAATTGTTCGGGCTCTGATCTGGACTCTGATCTGGACTCCGATCTGGAATCCGATTTTTCCCTGGCGCATTGACCGGCGTTGGCCGGTGGTTCGTTACGGCGAGTGCCCGCGCCGGCTTGGGCTCGCTCCACGGCGTCGAACAGGTCGTTAATCAGCGTACCGTTAATCAGCTTACCCGTAAACATTCAATCATTCCGCTACAAAAAGGGCTGGCGGAATCAGTGTCAGTGCCAGGGTTCAGAACAACTCCGGAGGACGGCTCGGATGCAGAAGCCGTCCTCCGGTCCGGGGGGAAAGTCTAGACCGCAAGCGCCTGCAACGCGGTGCGGTCGCGAATGACCAGCGTCGGTCCATCCTGACGGATCAACTGTTTCTTTCGCAGATCGCCCAATAGCCGGGTCACGGTTTCACGAGAGGCGCCAATCCGCTGCGCCATCTCTTCGTGGGTCATGGCGGAATGGATGCGGGTCTCGGCGGCTTCCACTCCCTGCGTCGGCGAGTTCGACAGCAAGAGTCTGGCCAACTTGCCCGCGGAGGAACGGGTCAGAACAAGGTCGTGAATGTCGCGATAGGCGGATTGAAAATCGCGGCTCAGAGACTGCGCGGTGTGCATGCCGACCTCGCTCTGAGACTGCATCAGTTCGAGGAAGTGGTTGCGGTCCACATAATTTACCTGGCAGGGGGTGGCAGTCTCGGCAGTCGATTCATAACCCGTGCCGGAGATCGCCGCGCTGAGGCCGAGAGCTTCCCCGGCGGACGCGGTTTTGAGGATCAGGATCTTGCCTTCGCGCGAGGTCGTGGAAAGGTTCACCTTGCCCGAGCAGAGAATGAACAGGCCGCGAGGAGTCTGCCCTTCGACAAACAGGATCGCTCCGGCGGGGAGGACGCTGATGTGGCTGACCTGACTCAGCGACTGCAGCGCGGAATCCGAGAAGCCGCAAAAGAAGCCCGCGTTGGTAATGGCGCACTCACTGCAATTGTCGATAATGTCGAGCCCATAGGGCACGTTCATGTCTGTCTCCTTGGCTGAGGATCGTTTTTGCCGGGTAGCGCCGCCGGACCCGGCGCCGAGCCCACCCAACTGGTGCGAACTGGCGAGCAAGGCGCGGGCATGGGCACGAGTATCGCCGTTAGAACTCTTGGCAGCGGCAATCAGCTCCCACGCCGCGCTCGGTTCTTCCTGCTGCTGCCACTCCAGGTGACAGGCAAACAGGTAGAGCGGATCGATCTCGTCAGGGTGAGTCTGGGGGCTGGGCTGAAGATCGAGGTTCTGATTTCTGTCAACACCTGGCAGGTCGGCTGGCGATGTGCTCGGCCATGCACTCGACAATGTGCTCAGCGATGTACTTAGCGATGTGCTCGGCGATGTACTCGGCGATGTGCTCCAACCACTGGTGAGGTCGGAGTGATCGCTTACCAGATGGGGTCTGGGCGCAGGCGTCTCAAGAAGCTGAGCTGCGGAGCTGGCGTCGACGCGTTGATACTTGTTGGTCAGTAACAATCGTACGACTCCACAAGACCGGCCGACGCGCGCCCGGAAAATGTTTTTTCTGGGGAGAGCTGGGCCCTTCTCTGCGAG